>Ga0314772_1000451_pt1 | contig 22339 bp, 19 predicted proteins | sample MetaGCBIW2018_FD_204520 | JGI IMG/M metagenome (GOLD analysis project Ga0314772, IMG submission 204520) | Cryopeg brine microbial communities from Beaufort Sea near Barrow, Alaska, United States - CBIW 2018 | ecosystem: Environmental > Aquatic > Marine > Coastal | place: USA: Alaska | collected... | reverse complement strand
CAGCCGCAGGCGCGTCTGCACCTCACCCGAAGGGCAGCCGGTGGTCGCGATGATCCCGCCGGAGAATCGCTGGAGCAGCTCACGGTCCATGCGTGGCTTGTGGAAGTGGCCGTCGAGGCTGGCCTGGGAGGCCAGCCGGAACAGGTTGTGCATCCCCGCAGTGTTCTGCGCCCACATGGTCGCGTGCGTGTAGGCGCCGTTCGCGGAGACGTCGTCCCTTGACTGCGACTGGTCGCCCCACTTCACGCGGGTGCGGTCCGCGCGGGCCGTACCTGGAGTGAGGTATGCCTCTAGGCCGATGATCGGCTTGACCCCCGCGGCCTTGGCCTTAGACCAGAAGTCGTAGGCCCCAAAAATGTAGCCGTGGTCGGTGGTCGCGATCGCGGTCTGACCCTGCGCAACGACCTCCTCCATGAGGTCACCTACCCTGGCCGCGCCATCCAGCATCGAGTATTCAGTGTGGACGTGGAGGTGGGTAAAATCCTGGCCGGGCATAGCCCCGATTGTAGGCGCGGCGACGGACACGGGAGTCACCAAAACGCTGGCCCGGCCCGCCGTCTCACGATGCGGTCACCGGCCATCAGCCGATGCGCGCAGTTCCGGGCGCAACGACGTTAAGCGCCGCGCCTGGGACTTGCGACAATGGCGGGTATGTCCCCCGAAGCCCATGCCGCGAAGAGCTCGGCGTCCCCAGAGATTTCGGGCGCGGCCGGAAAGTCCCCGGACAAGAGCGGCGCACGACGTGGACAGGACTCCACGTCAGGCGGCCGACGCGGCAAGCGGTCCAGCGCAGGTGGCCGGCGAGGCGCGGGCGGAAACAAGGAGCCGCGAAACCGCCCTACGCGTGTGAGCCGCAAGGAACTCGACGCCGCCGCAGCCAAGCGAGAGGCGGTCACTCTCGCCCAGATCCATTTCCCTGAGGAGCTCCCCGTGTCCGCCCGGCGCGAGGACATTGCCGCCGCGATACGCGACCACCAGGTGGTGATCGTCGCCGGCGAGACCGGCTCGGGCAAGACCACCCAGATTCCCAAAATATGCCTCGAGATGGGCCGCGGCCGCGCCGGCCAGATCGGGCATACGCAGCCCCGTCGCATCGCCGCCCGCTCGGTCGCCGAGCGCATCGCGGAGGAGCTCGGCACAGAACTGGGAAATGTAGTCGGATACCAGGTGCGGTTCACTGACCAGTCGTCTGAGCAAACACTTGTCAAGGTCATGACGGACGGCATCCTGCTCGCGCAGATCCAGCGCGACCCCGAGCTCCTCGCGTACGACACGCTGATCATCGACGAGGCGCACGAGCGCAGCCTGAACATCGACTTCCTGTTGGGTTACCTCACCAACCTCCTCCCCCAGCGTCCCGACCTCAAGATCATCATCACCTCCGCGACCATCGACTCGACGCGCTTCGCCAGGCACTTCGCCACCGGCGGCCCCCTCCCTCCGCTCGAACCGGACGAGGAAGCAACGGCAGAGCACGCGGACCGCACCGCGCCGGTCATTCAGGTGACCGGCCGCACGTATCCGGTCGACATTCTTTACCGCCCACTCGAGGGCGAGACCAAGGCGGACGAGAAGGACCTCATCACCGGCATCGTCGACGCTTGCGACGAGCTGATGACGTACGGCTCCGGCGACATCCTCGTCTTCCTATCGGGGGAACGAGAGATTCGCGACGCGGCCGATGCCCTCGAAGGCCACTTAGGGCCGCGCGCCCGCGACCCGCGCCACCCCCAACGGGTCGAGATCCTGCCGCTCTACAGCCGACTCAGCGCCGCCGACCAGCACAAGGTGTTCTCGAGCCACACCGGCCGACGCATTGTGCTCGCGACCAACGTGGCCGAGACCTCGCTCACCGTCCCCGGCATCCACTACGTGGTCGACCCCGGAACCGCCCGCATCTCGCGGTACTCCAAGGCCACCAAGGTGCAGCGCTTGCCCATCGAGCCCATTTCACAGGCCAGCGCCAACCAGCGATCGGGTCGAGCGGGACGCCTCGCGGACGGCATAGCGATCCGCCTGTACGCCCAGGAGGACTTCGAGACCCGCCCTGCGTTTACGGAGCCCGAGATCCTGCGCACGTCGCTGGCGTCCGTGTTGCTGCACATGATCAGCGTGGGCGTGGTCTCATCCCCCGCCGACGTCGCCAATTTCCCGTTCGTGGAGCCCCCGGAGACCAGCGCGATCCGTGACGGCGTGCAACTTCTTGAGGAGCTCGGTGCAGTCACGGTGGGCAAGGGAGTGCACGGCAAGACGGTGCTGACCGACGTTGGCAGAAAGCTCGCGCGGCTGCCGATCGACCCGCGCCACGCCCGCATGATCGTCGAGGGTTCGCGCCGGGACGTCACGCGCGACGTCGCGGTCATTGCAGCCGCGCTGTCCATCCAGGACCCGCGCGAGCGCCCCACTGAGCACCGCGAGAAGGCGGACCGTTCGCACGCGCGCTTCGCCGACCCGGCGTCCGACCTGTTGTCCTACCTGAACCTGTGGGAGTACGCCCGCGAGCGACAGCGCGAGTTATCTGGGAGTGCGTTCAGGCGCATGTGCAAGGCCGAGTACCTGAACTTTTTGCGCATCCGCGAATGGCAGGACCTGGTCGCGCAGATTCGCCAGCAGGCGCGCCCGCTCGGGATCGAGATCCAACACAGAGCCCCCACTCCCGCGCCCCGCGACACCCCAGCGACGGCCTCCACTGCGCAACAGGGCCAGCCGGCCGACGGCGCGCCCGGTTCGATCCGTCACGTGTGGAACGACGAGGCCATCCATCGTTCTGTACTCGCTGGCCTGCTGTCGCACATTGGCATGCAGGAGACCGCGGCACCCAAGGCGTCGAGCTTCGCGCACCTCAAGGGCAGCGCGCGCGAGGCAGCCGTGCGCCGCGCCAAGAAGCAAGGACGCAATGACTACATGGGGGCAAGAGGTGCGCGATTCGCGATCTTCCCCGGCTCCGCCCTCGCAAAGAAGCCGCCAGCGTTCGTGATGGCCGCCGAGCTCGTGGAGACCTCCCGTCTGTGGGCGCGCGACGCGGCTCGGATCGAGCCCGAGTGGGCGGAGGAGCTTGCCGGCCCGCTCGCCAAGCGCACCCACTCCGAGCCGCACTGGTCCACCAAGCGTGGCGCCGCGATGGCGCGGGAGAAGGTGCTGCTGTACGGCGTGCCCATCGTCACCGACAGAACCGTGCTGTGGGCACAGGTGGACCCGGAAGCCGCTCGTGACATGTTCATCACGCACGCGCTAGTGCAGGGCGAATGGACCACCCACCACAGCTTCTGGAATGACAACCAGCGCGTGCTCGCCGAGGCCGCGGAGTTGGAGGCGCGCTCGCGCACCCGTGGGCTGGTGATCGATGACGAGGCCATCTTTGCGTTCTACGACGAGCGCATCCCGCAACAGGTCGTGTCCGCCGCGCATTTTGATAAGTGGTGGAAGGACGCTCGCCGCGAAACACCTGAGCTGCTGAGCCTCTCGCTCGCGCAGTTAGTGCCTGACACAGATGCCGTCGACCCCAGCGAGTTCCCTTCCAGCTGGCCACAGGGCGAACTATCCCTACCCCTGACATATCAATTTGAGCCCGGAACCGATGCGGACGGCGTCACCGTCCACATTCCCGTCGAGGTGCTCGCGCAGGTCACGGCGGACGGCTTCGACCGGATGGTGCCGGGACTCCTGGATGAGCTCGCTACGGCGACCATTCGAGCGCTGCCCAAGCCAATTCGACGGCTGCTTGTCCCCGCCCCGGACACCGCTCGCGGGGTTCTCGGATGGCTAGCCGAACACACCCCAGAGTGGGTCGACGTTGCTCGGGCGGGCGACATGGCCGAGCCGTTCCAAGCCGAGTTTTCGCGCGCCGTGCGAGACATCCGCGGCGTAGACATCCCTGATGACGCGTGGGACGAGGCCGTTGAGCGACTGCCTAAGCACCTGCGCATGACGTTTCGCGTGGAGGAGACGATCGCCGAGCCCGGTCGCAACGGTCGATCCCACGAGCGGGTCGAGGCCCTCGGCGAGTCGACCGACCTGATTGGCCTGCAGCGCCTGCTGGCAGACCGTTCCCGCGCCGCGGTTCAGAGCGCCATGCAGAGCGCGACGCAAACAGTCAGCGCCGAGTCGCCGCACCATTCGGAGCCGCACGCGCCGCGACCTCCCGGCAAGGCCTTCGGCGCCGAAACCGACACCGGTACCACGCCGAAGCCCACTTCCACGGCCGCCGGCGCTGACACCCACCTACCGCAGGATTCGCGCGCCATCACCGACAGCGTGGCGGCATCACTCCCCCGCAGCATTAACGAGCAGCACGCGCTGTCCACGTGGCCAGGAGGACTGCCGGACGGCGCTCTTCCTACCGAGGTGGCCACGCAGGTCGGTGCGCTCACCGTGCGCGGCTACCCCGGCATCGTGCAGGAGGGCGCGGCCATTCAGGGCGGTGGAGCCAAGCCCACCGTCGCGCTGCGCGTGCTCGCCGACCGCGCCGCGCGGGATGACGCCCACCCCCGAGGGGTACGCCGCCTGCTCACCAATGAAGCAGCGCTGGGTATCAAGCGAGTCACGTCACGATGGACCGGAATAGAGTCGCTTACCCTCGCAGCGTCGCCCTATCCATCCACGGAGGCCCTAGTCGCGGACCTCCAGTTCGCGTCCGTGTGGGCATTGACGGCGCCCGATGCCGGGGCCATCTCGTCATCCCCCGGCAGCCTCGACGCGGCGAGCGTCCGTAGCGCCGATACGTATGCGCAGGCGCTCGCCCACGTCCGTGCTCACCTGGAGGACGAGGTGTACGTGCTCGTAGGGCGCGTCGTGCCTGCCCTGGCCGCGGCACGCGACATCGACGTGGCCGTCGCGAACACCTCGAGCCTCGCGATGCTGCCTACCCTTACCGATGTGCGGGACCACAAGGCACAACTGCTCACTGATGGCTTCCTGACCCACATCGCCCCCGAGCGCGTTCGCCATCTCGCGCGCTACCTCAAGGCTGACCTCCACCGACTCGAGAAGGCGCCCTCCGACCCCAACCGAGACGCCGAGCGAATGTGGCAACTACGTAAGGTCACGGACGAGGTGGCCGATGCCCGAGCCGCCTATGCCGCGGGCAAAGCCGATCCAGCGCGCGCTGCCCAACTCGACCAGGCACGATGGATGGTGGAGGAGTTGCGGGTGTCGCTGTTCGCGCAGCAACTCGGCACCGACGGGCCTGTCAGCGACAAACGTATCCGCAAACTGCTCCAAAGTTAGTCACCCGCCCCACCACAGCATCAGCCGCCTTGAAGGAGCCAACCATGGAAGGCCAGCCCGCCACCTCCCCGCGTCCCTGGCTGACGTGGGCTGGCCGTGCAGTGTCGGCTGTCGCCATCCTCGTCGTCTTGTGGGCGTGCGTGACCCAGTGGGGCGCGGTGATGCACGGCAACCCCGCCTACGCGATCCTGCTGGCGATCACCGTCGTGGTGGCTGCGTGGGCGCTGTGGCACTCGTTCACGCGCCGCAAGCGACGCTCCGGGTGGCGCCTAGTGCTGCGGGTCATAGTGCTGGTGCTCGCCATCGCGTGGGTCGGACTCATGGCATTGCTGCGCCCGTTCACGGCCCAGGAGACCGCGGTGGCAGCGATGGAGTCAGACGGCAGCGTCACCGTAAGCGAATCCGCTGCGCAGATCACCATGACCCCCACGGGCGACGCGAGTCCACTGGGCGTGTTCTTCCAGCCAGGGGCGAAGGTCGAGGCGCGGGCGTACGCTGCGGTGCTGCGGCCGCTCGCCGAGTCCGGGTACACAGTCGTGATCCCCAAGCAGCCGTTGGGCATCGCTTTCTTGTCGCTCGGGGCGTTCGATAAGGCGCGCCCGTCGTTCCCCGGTATCGATATGTGGGTCGTCGGTGGGCACTCGCTAGGCGGCACGGTCGCGGCCATGGAGGCCGACAGCTCCGGCTCGGGTAGCGCAGGCGGCGGATCGGGCGCGCCTGCGGTGGGGCTGCTGTTCTTCGCGTCCTACCCGGCTGGCGATATCAGCGAGTCGCTGACCGCCTCAGTAGAGTCGATCTCAGGCTCACAGGACGGGCTCGCGATGCCCGCGAAGATCGACGCGTCGCGCGTGGACCTGCCGGCCGCAAGTAACTTCACACAAATCGAGGGCGCGGTCCACGCGCAGTTTGGCGACTACGGGCCGCAACCAGGCGATGGGGTACCTACCATTAGCGACGACGATGCGCGCAACCAGATCTCGGAGGCGGCGCTCGCGTACCTCGAATCGTTGGTGCCCGGTCTGCCGTAGCGGTAGCAACTCAAGCCTGCATCAGCCCTAAAGGGACAGGACCTTGAAGGCGTCGTGGTGCATGATGGCCTCGTCGAGGTATCCCTCGCCATACGTGGTGTACCCCAGCTGGTCATAGAACGGCATCGCCTGATCCTGGGCGCTGAGTTCGACGCGCACCGAGCCAGACGCGCCGTGGCGTTGCAGCGCGGCTGTCTCAAGGAAGTCCATGACCGCGCGCCCGGCCCCGGTGCCCCGAGCATTCGCCACGACCGCGACCCGGCCGATGTGAGGTGCGGCTGGGTCCATATTCCCGTGTGGCGTTCCCGAGCCGTGCATCACGTCAGTGTGCGGCGCGAGCAGGCGCCCTACGGCGACCGGGGTGCCATCGTCCGCGTAGGCCACGCAGTGAAGCGTGCGGGGGTCGTCGTCGAGCTGGTCGCGCTCGGAATGCGGATCAACCGCCTGCTCGTGGACGAACACGGCGAATCGAATCGCCAAGGCGTCATCGAACCCGGCCTCGCTGGTGACTGCTTGAACGCGCATCGGCGCTGATCCTTATCCCGGCGCGACCACGCGCGCCACGTCAGAGGTGGTGGAGCGACCTAGGCCCTGAGCTTTTCAAGCGCCGCCGCCAGATCTTCCGGGTACTCGCTCGTCACTCGTAACTCGCCCCCACGTGTGGGGTGCTCGAATGCGAGCTCCTTTGCGTGCAGCCACTGGCGAGTGAGTCCCAGACGCTTAGCAAGCGTCGGGTCCGCGCCGTACTGAAGGTCCCCCACGAGCGTGTGACGCATCGCGGTCATGTGCACCCGAATCTGGTGCGTGCGGCCGGTCTCAAGGTGCACCTCAATGAGCGAGGCCGCGGGGAACATCTCCATCACTTCGTAGTGCGTGATGGAGGGGCGCCCGCCCTCGACGACGGCGAACTTGAAGTCCGACGTGGGGTGACGCCCGATAGGGGCATCGATGGTGCCTTCGGTCGGATCCATGTGTCCCTGCGCGATCGCATGGTAAATCTTGTCGACCGTGCGCTCCTTGAACGCCCGCTTCAGCGCGCTGTAAGCGGCATCGGACTTCGCGACCACCATCAACCCGGACGTGCCCACGTCGAGTCGGTGCACGATGCCCTGACGCTCGGGCGGACCCGCATCGGCCAGAGTATGGCCACTGGCCGCAAGGGCACCCACCACCGTGGGGCCCTCCCAGCCCGGTGCCGGGTGCGCGGCAACGCCAACAGGCTTGTTGACCACCAGCAGGTCATCGTCCTCGTAGACCACGACCAGGCCGCCTGGCACGGGCGGCTCAGGGCCACGCTCGCGCTCGTCGGGAATGGTCACTTCAAGGACGCCATCGCCGATGCGCGAAGACTTGCCTAGCTCGATACCGTTTTGCGACGCGGCACCCGCCACCAGAAGCTCCGCGCACTTCGTGCGGCTCAGGCCGAGCATGCGCGATAGCGCAGCGTCGGCGCGATCCCCTATCAGGGAGTCCGGCACGGGAAGATAACGGGTCTCACTCATGCGGGCGCGCCTCTGGGTTAGTTTCGTTGCCAGTGCTCATGGCATCTGTGCGGTTAGCTTCTTCGCTCTTCATCGCGGTGGAATCTGCGTCGGGAGTGTCGCCAGCCTCCGGAATCAACAGGTGCTTCCCAAAAATACCCATCAAGACGACGAGGATGGCGGCACCGACGATCGCGATATCGGCCACGTTGCCGATGAACCAATCGCCATACTTGATGAAGTCCACCACATGCCCCTGGCCGAAGCTCGGCGCCCTAAATAGCCGATCAATCAAGTTTCCGAGCGCGCCACCAAGCCCGATCCCAAAGATCCACACTGCCGCCGTGGTCTGCGCACGTCGAGCGTAGTAGACGATGCCGGCCGTGACCACGATCGCGAAGATCGTGAGTAGCCAAGTAGTCGAGTTTCCAAAGGAAAAAGCGGCACCGGAATTGAACACCAGCTCGATGCCGAGCCAGTCGCCGATTAAAGGGTGAACCGCGCCCTCGACAAGGTTGTTAAGGACCCACTGTTTGGAGACTTGGTCGATGACGACCACGCCCGCCGCGACCAACCACAGGGCTGGTCGCCAGGTCAACGCCGTTCCTCGCGCTGTTTGCAGATGACGCAGTGTGTGGCGCGAGGAAAGGCCTGCAAGCGCGCCTTCCCCACTCCCTGGCCGCACACACGGCACGCCCCGTACTTGTGCGCATTTAAACGACGAAGCGCGTCGACGCTCTGCTCGAGCATGTCACGGGTGTTGTTGACGATGCTCATCTCTTGCTCGCGCTCAAGCGCGGTGGACCCGGCGTCTGCCTGATCGTCACCAGCGCCCTCCGAGGTGTGCAGCAAATCGTCGAGTTCCGTCTCTGTCGCGTGGAACTCTGCCACCAGTCGCGCTACATCCGAATTGAGCGTCTTGACTATGTCGCGAAGCTCAGCAACCTTCCATGCCTCGTCACCGTCGCGAACGGGCAGTTCCTTCACATCGGCCGCTTTAATGTCTGCGGGATTCACCACGATGATGTTTACGTCAGTGCTCGTCATTCCTCATCCTCAATTGGCTCCAGTGGAGTGAGACTAGTCCCGTTTGTCCCCTAACGCAAAGCGCCGCGCCGCCATGTTGCGGCACGGCACCTCACGAGGGAGATTCTAGAAAGCGTTCGGGTAGCGCGGCGGCTGCTGGCCCTCGTCATCAGCGACGTGTCCGCCCCCCACAATCGGCTGCTGCTGCGTGACCGGAGCAAAAGGACTAGCCACGTTCTGTGGATCATCTTGGCCGTCGGTTGCGGGCGCAGGCTCAGGCGGCTGGTAGCCAAAACTTTCGCGGACGGGCGGCTCGTTTGCCGCAGGCGCACCAAAACCGCCTTCAGGAGCTGAGTGGTGGTCGTTGCGCTCCGACTGATCAGGCTCATTGTCAGCGGAACCTGATGTTTCGTGCGCTTCGTTCGGCTCGTCAGCGGAGTAATCAGCTGAGTCGTCGTCAGCGGAGTCATCATCATCGGCGGAGTTGCCCTCAGGCCATTGTGCCGCAGGTGCGGAGGGGACGTGTCCCACGCCACTGGCGTCGTCCGCCGCGAGATGCGTCATCGGCACCTCACGTGACGTCCCGTGATCGAGGTCGCCCAACAAGTTCTCGAGGAAAACCTTGATGCGTGCCCGGTAGTCGCGCTCAAATCGACGCAGGTCGTCGATCTTGCGCTCGAGCTCGCCGCGCTCAGAGGCGAGGTCGTCCATCCGACCCTTCGCGTCGTGCTGCGCCTGTTCCACAATCGACTCCGCCTTGGTCTTGGCTTCTTCGAGAATGCGGTCCTTCTCCTCCTCGCCCGCGTTGACGTACTCGTCGTGGAGCTTTTGCGCCATCGCGAGCATGCCAGCGGGGCTGGGCGGATTGGGGTCCGTCGCCGCGCCGAGCAACCCAGACGTCCCCGGAATCCCGCCCGCCTCGGTGAGGGGCGGCGCCTCCGCACCCTGACGGATTCCCGCGCCACCCACCTGCGCCTGTTGGAGTCGCGCGGCGAGGTCGTCGCGCTCAGCGGTGAGGGTGGTCACGGTGTGAGCAACCTCGTCCAGGAAGTCGTCAACCTCGTCCTGGTCGAAACCTTCGCGGTACTTCGTCTTAGAGAACGCCTTGTTGAGAACGTCTTCAGCGGTGAGCAATGCCATCTCGTCTACCACCTCAAGCAGTCGGCCGGCCCGCAGAGGGCCGGTAGGGGATCAATTTTCAGTAGGACACAATCATTCCAGTCACAATTCACTGTACTCACTTACGTATCGGCACGCACTTGAGTAACGGGGGGTCTCTACTCGGGAATCGTCGCTACCAGTGCGCGCAAAACAAAAATTCCAAAGAACAGAATAAGCATGGCGAGGTCGAGCCGCACCTGACCCAGAGTCAGCGGCGGGACAAACCGGCGGATCGCTTTGAGAGGCGGGTCGGTCACTGTAAAGACCGCCTCAGTCACCACCAGCGTGGCCCCCTTGGGGCGCCAATCGCGAGCGTACGCGATGACCAAACTCAGCACGATGCGAGCAAAAAGGAACAGTGTAAATAAGAATAGGACGAAGTCGGCTGCGGCTTTAAATATTGCGATCACGCAGTGATCCTAACCGAGGCTAGGCCTGATTGAAAAATGCCTGATCACCTTGGTGCGGGTCGGTGTCCATTCCGATCTCGACGTGGGCAGGCGACAGCAAGAACACAGCCGTAGTCACCCGCTCGATCGAGCCATGTAGCCCGAAGGACAGTCCCGCAGAGAAGTCGACGAGTCGCTTGGCGTCGGCATCGGACATCTCGGTGAGGTTCATGATCACCGGCACGCCCTGGCGGAACGCCTCGCCTATCAGCCGGGCATCGTTGTAAGAACGCGGCTTAATGGTCTGGATGCGACGCAGCTCGGTCGCTGGCACAGGAGAGGTAGTGGCCTCGCGGTGACGGTCGGAACGCGACGCCTTCTGCTTGACTTCTGAAACATCATGGAGGTTCGTCACTGGTGCGAGCTCCTGTTCTGCGTAGTCGTACTCCTCGCGCTCGCTCACGTCGAACCCCAGGTACTGAATGGCCCGTCGCATTGCGCTCATGTTTCTCCCCTTAAAATCACATCAGGTGCACCAAAAGTTCTGTGGTCTTACGGTACGGCGAGAGCGAGCCTCAGCCGCTGCGACACGCCGCAATGCTTAGCCGATGCGGTCGGCTCCTGGTGCGCCCTCGCACACGATGACGCCCGCGTGCCGACCCGTCGTCCCATTGCGCCGATGAGAGAAGTAACGAGTGTCCTCAAGCGTGCACACCCCCGAGCTCGCTACGTTGCCCACGCCAAGTTCCCGCAACCGCGCATCGATGGCGGCTGGAAGATCGAGCGCCGGAGTGCCCGTGCGGGTCATCGACCGCGCCAATGGGTGCCGGGTTGCGACGCGCTCGCGCAGCGCCAAGGGAACCTCGTAGCATCGGCCGCAAATGGTGGGGCCGATGCTGGCGGCCATTACCCCCGTGGATGAGTCACAGGCGCGCAGTTCCAACAACGCGGTGACCGCAGCATCGATGACGCCCTCGTACAGGCCCTCGCGGCCACAGTGGACGGCTGCCACGCCGCCTGAGGCGCCGTCGTAGAGCAGCACGGGCGCGCAGTCTGCGGCGATCGCGCCCAGCGCTACGCCTCGCTCGGTCGTGACGAGCACATCCGCCGGGCCCGGCTCCGGCGAACGATCAACTGCCGTCACTCGCGCGACCGCGATGCCATGGACCGCTGTCAAGAATGCGACGTGGGCTCCCGCCCATGCCGACACGATGCCGCGGTTGCGCTGGACCGCCGTAGGCGAGTCGCCCACGTGATCGGCGACATTTAGCGACTGGAACGGCGCCAGACTGACGCCGCCGGACCTTTGCGTAAAGAATGCCTTGACAGGCAGCCCGGCGTCCGCGCCGTCTGGGTAGCTAAGCTCCGTGATCATGGTGCCCCCGTTGTCGCTAGGGCCGTAGAACCGCTATGTCAGCGGAGGAATTCCGGCACGTCGAGAGAGTCATCCTCGGTGGTCGCAGAGATGTCTATTGCGTCCGTCTCCGGCGCCGCGTCGTGGTGACGAGAGTGGAACGTGGCGGGGATCGCATCAGCCTCGATGGGGGCGTCTACGGGTTCCAGTTCCGCCGCGACGACCGCTGCAGCCTGGCCGTCGATCATGCCCAATGCCCCGTCGTGCTTGCGGAACGGGGGCGATCCCCCGTCGAAGCCCGCTGCGATGACCGTGATGCGCAACTCGTCTCCGAGCGAGTCGTCGATCACCGTACCGAAGATGATGTTCGCCTCGGGGTGCGCGGCCTCGCGCACCAGGCGCGCGGCGGTCTCCACCTCGCGGATTCCCAGGTTCGATCCGCCTGCAACCGACAGTAATACTCCATGCGCGCCCTCGATGGATGCCTCGAGCAGCGGCGAAGCGATCGCGCCCTCGGCGGCGGCCAGCGCTCGGCCTTCGCCGCGCGCTGAACTGACGCCCATGAGCGCGGTGCCAGCGCCCCGCATGACGGATTTCACGTCGTTGAAGTCGACGTTGATGAGGCCCGGGGTCGTGATGAGGTCGGTGATCCCCTGCACGCCGCCCTGCAGCACCTGGTCCGCTGCCGCAAAGGCACCCAGCACGCTGAGCTCAGCGTCCGCGATGTCCAGCAGTCGATCGTTGGGGATGACGATGAGCGTGTCGACCTCGGCGCGCAACGCCGCGATGCCGACCTCCGCCTGGTCCGCACGACGAGCACCCTCGAAGCCGAACGGTCGCGTCACGACTCCGACGGTCAGTGCGCCCAGTCCTCGCGCGATGCGGGCAACGACTGGGGCGCCACCGGTGCCGGTGCCGCCACCCTCGCCAGCGGTCACGAACACCATGTCGGAGCCGCGCAGGGCCTCAGCGATTTCCTCTTCATGATCCTCGGCGGCGTTCCTGCCGACCTCGGGGTCCGCTCCTGCGCCGAGTCCGCGGGTAAGCTCGCGGCCAATGTCGAGCTTGACGTCGGCATCAGACATCAGAAGCGCCTGCGCATCGGTGTTGATCGCGATGAACTCCGCGCCCTTCAACCCCACGTCGATCATGCGGTTGACTGCGTTGACGCCGCCCCCGCCTACGCCGACGACCTTAATGGCGGTGATGTAGTTCTGCGGTGCTGCCATGATGTTTTCTCCTAAACATTAACCCTTTACCTGAAGGTTATAGTTATGTCAACTAGATCCACCACGAAGGTACGTCCACCGCCCGGGCGGGCGTCGCATTTTCGCGCGTGTCGCCGATAATCACATTCCGAATACCTACTCGCCAGCCGCCAAACGCCGCCACCAGCCGCGCTACGTGTCCCCCACCTCTGTCTCCGGTGAGCCACGCGCTCCTGAGTGTCCCTGACCTCTATTTACTCTGGGACGTGATCGGTAGCGTCGGCGCACTGACGTCGATGACCGCTGCGTCGTCTGCGTCGCCGGAGTCGAGCAGTACCTCGAGCACTTTGGCTTTGAGCGCAGACTGCTCGGAGCTTCCCCACTCAACCCGCGGGCCCTTGCGCAAAGTGAACGTCACTGAATCCTCTGTCGCTGCTTTCACAATGTCGACCCGAGCGCTCACTTGCGCGGGCAGTGCCTCGACCACGCCGAGCACCGACTTCAGGACGCGAACGTTGTCCTCCCCCACTGGTACCTCTATCGCGGGAAGGTCCTTTGGCGCCTTGTCCGTACGGCCCACCTGCACCGCCTCTTCGTCCACGAGCACGTAACCCCCCTTGGGGTCGGGCACCGCCGCCACCGGCTCACGCGACTCGATGGTGATCGCGAGTCCTGCCGGCCATTCGCGCTCGATCTGTACGGTGCGCACGCCAGGAATATCGCGGATCTCGTGAGATAAGTGAGCCGTGTTAAGCAGCGCGAGCGACGTTCCCTCGTGTGTCGCGACCGCGGCGTCGACGAGCGCCGGGTCGACCACCGTGCCGTAACCGCTAGCCTCCACCTTGGCGGGGTCCAGCGCGAACAACGGTGATAGCAACAGCAGCCACACCGCGAGCACTCCAGCGCCCACGTACGCCGAGCGCCGGGCCCACTTGATCAGCGCGACTCGATGCTCCGCTTTTGACCGCTCGCGAAGACGCTCCTGCACCCGCATGGTCACATTTCCGACAGCCGCCTTCGAGTGATCGAGGGTAACGGCCAGCGGTGACCGTGGCGGAGTGTCGTCCTTGCTCATGGGCCCTTGCGTGCCCTTGCGAACCTGGCTCGAGGTGACGATCGCGACGCGCGACCAGGACCCGTTGGGGTTGGCGCCCGCCCCATTCTTGCCAGTCTCAGAAGGCCGTGGTGCGGCGGGTGGGCGGGCGACGATACGGGTGATGGTTTCAGGGACCGAAGTCCTGGCGGCCGATGCTGCCCCACGGGTTTTCTTGGCCGTACGCCCCCGAGGGGCGGCCGGCTTTCCCGTGCGCGGAGCAGGCGCACCCTCAGTGCCCGAACGAGGCTGGCTTGGGCGCGGCTGACCCGCGCTGGACTGAGTGGGTCGCGGTGGTCGAGACTGCTGAGGCGACGGAGGGCGCCGCTGACCGGTCATTCCGCCACTCCCGCGTCCGCAACTGTGTTGTCGGCAACCTCGTCGTGAGCCGCAGCGTTGACGCCGACCACGCCATCGCCCAGCAGACGCCGCTCTAGCGAGGCGAGAACCCAGTCGGCGGCGAGCGTTACGGTGCCCGATCCGACTGTCAGCACTGTGTCGCCGGCGCGAACCAGTCCCGCCGCGACCTCCGCCGCATCGGCCAGGTCCTCGACCACCGTGACGGTGGAACCGGGGACGGACTCCATCTGATCCGCGATGAGTTGCGAATTCACGCCTTCAATTGGGTCTTCGCGGTCGCCGTGGACACCGGCAATCACGACGTCAGCATCCGCGATCGACAGCGCGTGCGCGAAGTTCGCGGAGTGCGCCTGCGTGCGGCTGAAGAGGGCGGGCTGGAACAGCACGACCATGCGTCCCACGCCCGCTTCTCGTGCGGACTGGAGGACTGCCGTCACCTCGGTGGGGTGGTGCGCGTAGTCGTCTATGACCTTGACGTCACCCACCATGCCGCGCAGTTGATAGCGCCGTCCGGTTCCGGCAAACGTCGCGAGCGCGGCCGCCGCCTGCCCAGGGTCGGCGCCCACCTGAGTGGCCGCGATCCACGCAGCGGCGGCATTGAGACGGTTGTGCTCCCCCGGCATGCTGAGCGCGGATTCGTAAGTGACGCCGTCACGTGTCAGCGTTGAGTCGGCGACCAGTACGTTGGCATCGGTCGCGTGCCCATAGGTCACTACGTCTCGGGCCGCGTGCCCCGAAGCCTCGGCAATACGCACCGCGAGGGAGTCATCGGCACACACCACGAGCCGCGCCGCAGCGGCCGCGAAGCTCGCGAAAGCCTTCTCCATCGCCTCGACGGTGCCGTAGTAGTCCAGGTGGTCTGGCTCGACATTGGTCAGGATTGCGACGTCGACGTCGTAGCGCAAAAAGGACCCGTCGGACTCGTCCGCCTCGACCACGGCGATGCCCGCGGTGCCTGCGTAGCCACCCGCGACCGCGCCCTCGATACCAAAAACCCTCGCGCCGATCGCGTAGCTCGCATCGATCCCGCAGTGATGCAGCACGTGCGCCACCATCGCCGACGTGGTGGTCTTGCCATGAGTGCCCGCCACGGCGATGATCCGCTGGCCCTCCAGGGCCCGCACCAGCGCCTCGGAGCGGTGCCACACGTCGATGCCGAGTTCGCGGGCGCGCGCGAGTTCGGGGTTCGATTCACGGATCGCGGTCGACACGACCACCGCCACCGCCCCGTCCACCAGCGCTGGGTCGTGACCCACTCGCACGTCCATGCCTGCATCACGCAAAGCCCTGAAGTACGCGCTCTCGCCGCGGTCAGAGCCGCTCACGTCGTAGCCGCGCGCCGCGATCAGTCGCGCCACGGCAGACATCCCCGAGCCGCCCACCCCGATGAAGTGCACGCGCCCGCGGCTCACTTGGCCGCCTCCTCAATCATGTCCGCGAGTCGGCTCGCGCCGTCCGCGATGCCAACGGTCGCCGCTGCCGCGCGCATCGCGGCCGCGACCTCCGCGTCGAGCACCATGCGCTCGGTCGCGAGGACGAGTTTTTCGGGGGTGAGGTCGCCATCGTCGATCAGCTCGGCCGCGCCTGCGTTCACGGCCCCGCCGGCGTTGAGCGCCTGCTCGCCGTTGCCGTGCGGGAGCGGCACGTACAGCGCGGGGATGCCCATCGCGGTGGTCTCCGCCACCGTGCCCGCGCCGCTGCGGCACACCACGGCATCGGCCGCCGCGAGCGCCGTCGCCATGTCGTGAAGGTACTCGTGGACCGCGTAGCGATCGCGAACCTTAGATTTGAGGTCGCCATGTGCACGGCGCGCCTCGTCGTCCTTGCCACGACCGGTCGCGTGCAACACATACAATCCGTGGTCTAGCAACGTGGGCACGGCCTGAACGACCGCGGCGTTAATGCTCGCCGCTCCTTGCGAACCTCCGGTCACCAGCACGACGGGGGCATCCGCCGGCCAGCCGAGCGCAACCCGCGCCGCCGCACGTGCTTGCTCACGCGTAGCGGGGTCCCCTAGCGTCCTAGCGAGGTCGGCGATTTCCTTGCGTAGCGGCAGGCCAGTCTTGATCGCACCTGCAAGCGGCGTGTCAGCAAAGGTGACGGCCACGTGAGAAGTGAACCGCGCGCCCAACTTATTCGCCATGCCGGGGCGGACGTTGCCCTCGTGCACCACGATCGGCACGCTAAGCCTGCGCGCCGCGACGTACGCGGGCGTGGATACGTAACCGCCGAAACCCACCACGGCATCGGCCTTGGTGGAGCGAATCGCGTCCTTGGCCGCGGCGACGGCGGCACGCCAGCGTCCGGGAAACCGGAACACATCGGCGGATGGGCGTCGCGGCATCGGCACGCGTGGCACCTCGAGCAGCGGCAGGCCGGCCCGCGGCACCAAGTCCTGCTCCAGACCCTCCGCCGTACCGAGCACAGTGACGGAGTGACCGCGGCGCGTGAGTTCCGCGGCCGTCGCCAGCAGCGGGTTGACGTGCCCAGCCGTGCCACCCCCCGCAAGCAGGAACGACTTAGCCACGGCGACCCCTGGCGAGCACCGTGAGCGATCGCTTGACCACCGACGGGCGCGCGGCAAAAGCCTCCTGCGCGCCGGGCTCGTGTCTAGCGAAGGCCATCAGCACGCCTAACGCAGTCATGGACATGATCAACGACGACCCACCGGACGAGACTATCGGCAGCGGCACACCCGTCACGGGCGCGAGACCCACCACTACCGCGATGTTGATGCAGGCCTGGCCCACGATCCACAAGCCGATGGCGGCCGCGGCGATTTGCACGAACGGGTCACGCGAGCGGCTGACGATGCGCGTCACCGCGATCACGATCATGGCGAACGCGACGAGCACGAGCAGCGTACCGACCAGTCCGTATTCCTCGCCGAGCACAGCAAAGATGAAGTCGTTGTCGGCGGCGGGCAGCCCGCCCCACTTCTCGCGACTCATGCCGGGGCCCAACCCCCACAGCCCGCCGGACGCGAGCGCCCACGTCCCGTGCGTGGTCTGCAGGCAATCGTCCTGGACGTCGCACGTGTCAGAGAAGAACGTAGCGATACGGCCCGTGCGAGTGGTGCCCTGTTGAAGCAAGAACATCACTCCAAGTCCGCCGACGGCCGCGAACAACCCGAAGAACCTCGCAGGTAGGCCCGCTACCCAATACGCTGCAGCGATCATCATCGCCATCACCATGGCGGTGCCCATGTCCTGTCCAAGCAGCACCAGGGCCAGCACCACGCCAGCGCCGATGCCCCCGGGAACAAGTGCGCGCTTGAGGCTGGTCAATTCCTTGCGAAAGGTCGCCAGCACCACGCCCAGGTACAGCGCGATACCCAGCTTGCCTATCTCGGAAGGTTGCATGTTCACCATGCCGACGCGCAGCCAGTTCTTATTCCCGCCCGACGCGGAGCCATACAAGTAAACCAGCGTCAGCAAGGCGATGGACCCAAAGAGGATCCACGGCGCGAGACGCCTCCAGGACTTGACGCTGAGTCGCGAACCGATAATCAACGCCACGAGGCCGACAGCCATGGCGGCCGCCTGGACCATGAACAGAGCGTAGGGATTGCCGTCTGTCTTCCTAATCGACAGGATCGAGGAACTCGACAACACCATCGCGAGCCCGATGACGGCGAGGATGGTGGTCGCGGCCACGAGAAGGTAATACGACGTAGTGGTCGACCGAATGGACGATGCAGAGGTGTCGCGCTTAGCGGCGGTTGCCGTCATGCCCTCGTCCTAACTCTCTAGCGCCCCCACCGCATCAGCGAAGGCTTCCCCGCGATCCGCGTAACTGCGGAACTGATCCATCGATGCACACGCGGGTGACAACAACACCGTGTCGCCTGCTTGTGCTACGTCACGCGCGGCGGCCACCGCCCACGCCATCACAGTGTCTCCCGGTTCGACGCGGGTCACCGGGATATCGGCGGCGTGTTTCGCCAGCACGGCGCGCAGAGGCTCCGGGTCAATTCCGATCAGCACCACTCCGCGCAGGCGCGGCGCGATTGAGAGTACCAACTCGTCGAAATCTTGATCCTTCGCCAGGCCGCCCGCGATCCACACCACCGAACGGTCCTCGCGACCGCCAAATGCCGCCAGCACCGCGTGCGCATTCGTCGCCTTGGAATCATCGACATAGGTCACCCCGCCAAGCTCGCGTACAGTCGCGGTCCGATGCGCGTCGAGGGTAAACCCGCGCAGCCCATCCCGTACCGCGGACGCAGGCAAACCCGCCGCACGGGCGAGCGCGGCTGCGCACAGCGCGTTGAAGATCAAGTACGGCGGCACGTTGCCGGTGACCAGGTGTTGCAGGTCGTCGACGTGGCCCAGCTCCAGCGCCTCGGTGCGCCGTTTGTCGGTGAACGCGCGGTCGCACAGCACCCCATCTACGACCCCAAACTGCGAAATGGTGGGCGCGCCCAACGTGACGCCGATTGCCCGGCACCCCTCCTGGACCTCGGCATCAGCGACCATCGCCTCGATCCGCTCGTCATGAGCGGGGTAGACACACGCGATTTCCACGTTGCGATACACCCGGGCCTTGGCCGCTCGGTAGTTCTCGATACCGCCGTGCCAGTCGGAGTGGTCGTCTTCCACGTTGAGGGCTATTGCCGCCAGCGGCGCAATGGTTGAGCTGAAGTGGAGCTGCAGGCTAGCGATCTCCACGGCGATCAAGTCGTGGGACTCGCGCGCGGCGGTGATGACGGGCACCCCCATGTTCCCGCACACGGCCACATCAATCCCCGCCGCCGAGGCAATGGCTCCGACCATCTGCGTAGTGGTGGTTTTGCCGTTGGTTCCCGTGATGAGCACCCACGGAATGCCCTCGCGGCGTACGCGCCACGCGAACTCCATCTCAGACCAAATCTCGAGGCCCGCATCCTGACAGGCCTTCACTGCAGCGCTGTAGGGCGAGAACCCGGGAGAAGCCATGACCACGTCGAACTGAGCGAGGTCAAGGTCCGTGACATCTGTCACATCTGCGTTGCCGCTGACGTCGACCGTCGTCACAGTTGCGCCGAGCTCCAGCGCGGCAGTGCGGGCGGACGTTCCCGCGACCCCCATCCCCAGAACGAGCACCTGCTTGCCGGCAAGGGTCACAGCGAGCTCACCCACTCCGCGTAGAACAGCCCGATGCCTACCCCGGCACAGAGCCCCGCGATGATCCAGAATCGAATCACGATGGTGACCTCGCCCCAGCCGAGCAGCTCGAAGTGGTGATGCAGGGGCGCCATCTTGAAGATCCGTTTGCCGGTGAGTTTGAAGGACGCGATCTGCAGCACCGAACTCATGACGATGATGACAAATAGGCCGCCGATGACGCCGCCGAGTATTTCCGTACGCGAGACGATGGTGAGGCCTGCGATGGCGCCGCCGAGCGCGAGAGAGCCGGTGTCACCCATGAAAATCTTTGCCGGGCTAGCGTTCCACCACAGGAAACCAAAGCATGCTCCGGCGATAGCCGCAGACAGAATCGCGAGGTCTCCCGGGTCGCGAACTTCGTAGCAGAGGCTGGCACTTTCGCTGATCCCGCACGCCTGGTTTCCCTGCCAGATGGTGAGCAGAACGTACCCGCCAAAGAACACGATGGCGGTCCCGGTGGCAAGCCCATCGAGGCCGTCAGTGAGGTTCACGGCATTCGACCACGCGGTAATCAGGAAGTTCGCCCACACGACGAACAGAATGATGCCCACAGCGGGACCCCAATACGCGAGGTCTATCGCCGTATCGCGAAGAAAGGAAACCGACGTGGAAGCCGGGGAGAGCCCCCGCGCGTTCGCGAACTGCAGCGCGAGGATGCCGAAGGTGACGCCGATGAGTCCCTGCCCCAGGAACTTCCACCGTGCGCGCAGTCCCAGCGAACGCTCGCGGGTGATCTTGATCGCGTCGTCGAGGAAGCCCACCAACCCGAGTCCGACCATGAGAAACACCACGAGCGCGGACGATGCGTTGGGCAGTTGACCGGTCGCGAGATTCGCTACCAACCACGCGAGCACTGTGGCGAGAATGATGACGATGCCGCCCATGGTGGGCGTGCCACGCTTGACGTGGTGGCTAGCGGGACCGTCTTGGCGAATGAATTGACCGTACTGACGCCGAGTGAGGTACCGAATGAGTATTGGCGTTCCCAACAGGGAAAGCATCAGCGAAATCGCTCCCGCTGCTACGACCGCTCTCATCCATTCACTCCCACAAGTTGGTCGGCGAGTTTCCACAGCCCGGATCCGTGCGAGGCCTTGACCAACACGGTGTCACCGGGGGTCAGCCGCGCATTAAGGAACGCCTGTGCCTCCTCAATCGTAGCGACCCAGGCAGCCTCGTCTCCCCAAGACCCCTCGCGCACCGCCGACGTGAATGCTGCGCGCGCACCCGCGCCAACTACCAGCAAGTGGTCGATGCTAAGCCGAACCACGTCGAGCCCGATGACGCTGTGCGCCTCAACCGACGCGTCGCCCATTTCGAGCATCTCGCCAATGACCGCGAACGTGCGCCCCGCCGCTCCCACCGCCTTCAGCGCGCGAAGTGCCGCTCGCATGCTCTCCGGGCTCGCGTTATATGCATCGTCAATCACGGTGACGCCGTCCGCGCGCTGCGTGAGGGCCATCCGGTGGGCGGACAAGGGCTTTGCTGCCGCGACCCCGTCGATCGCCTTATAGTACTCGATGCCGCACGCCAGCGCCACAGCGATCGCGGCGAGGGCGTTCGTGACGTGGTGCTCGCCTACGAGGGAAAGGTGGATGGCGTAAGGAACTGCGCCGTTCATAAAGCCGTCGCCACCCGCGTCCCCGGCGTCTTGGCCCGGATCGTCTAGGTCATGGAAGTCCGCCCCCGGCGCCAACGGGCCCTGCACCACGGGGGTGAACTCGGCCCGTCCGTTCACCAGGCGCGGGCGCGAAGCGAACAGGCTGAGGCCTGCGTCCGGCGTGGCGCCAAACGTGCGTACCGACAGGGAGTTGTCGTGGATCGCCGGGACGTGGCGCATGTGGATCACACGCGCGTCATCGGCATTGAGGATCACCGTCCCGCCGGAAATCACCCCATCGATGATCGTGGACTTCTCCACACCCAACGCGTCGATGGACGGGTAACTAGCTAGGTGTGCGGTGCCCACTGTGAGAACCACCGCGATATCCAGCGGCGCTATAGATGTCAGGTAGGCGATGTCCCCCCGCGCGCTTGCGCCCATCTCTAACACCATGTGGCGCGTCGACTCGTCCGCGCGGAGCACCGTCAGCGGCAAGCCGATCTCATTGTTAAAACTTCCCACGGGCGCCACCACATCGGGAAGCACCTGCGCGAGCAGGTCCTTGGTCGAGGTCTTACCGTTAGATCCGGTGATCCCGACGACTGTCAGGTTTCCTTCGACGCGCAATAGCGCGAGGTAGGCGCGCGCTAGCCGGCCCAGCGCCTCGGCCACGTCATCGACGACGATGTGCGGCGCGGCAACCGAATGCTGCACCAGGCACAACGTGGCGCCCGCGGCGATGGCCCGATTCACGTAATCGTGCCCGTCGACCCGCTCGCCGATGAACGCGACATAGAGCGCGCCTGGCGTGACGTCGCGCGAGTCCTTCTCTACTGAGCTGACAGGCACGTCAACGTCTGCGGCGAGCGTGCCACCCACCGCGTTCGCTACCCACTGAGCTGTCAGCTTCCTCATACTTCTCCCTCGAGCTCGGCGTCAACACTGTCAGCGACAACACCTTCAGCAACGATGCGCTTGTGCGCCTGTAGATACGCGTCGCGGTCGTTATAGCGGTAGAACACGCCAGCCACCTCCTGGGTGGGCTCGTGACCCTTACCCGTCACGATAACCGTGTCGCCGGGTACCCCCAACCGCAGCCCGTATTCGACCGCAGCGACGCGCGGCTCGACCTCGTATACGTCGGCTAAATCCGGGCGCACGTTCTGAATCCCGGCACGGATAGCGGCCCGAATGGCGGCGGGTTCTTCGGAGCGCGGGTTCTCGTCCGTGAGCACGATGACGTCCGCCAGTCGCGCGGCAATC
>Ga0314772_1000449_pt1 | contig 22371 bp, 19 predicted proteins | sample MetaGCBIW2018_FD_204520 | JGI IMG/M metagenome (GOLD analysis project Ga0314772, IMG submission 204520) | Cryopeg brine microbial communities from Beaufort Sea near Barrow, Alaska, United States - CBIW 2018 | ecosystem: Environmental > Aquatic > Marine > Coastal | place: USA: Alaska | collected... | reverse complement strand
GTGTCTGCCAGGGTGGGCTGTTTCTGTAGTTTCATACATTAAAAATATGACTTAAATATCTGAAAAACAAGAATTTAAACTCTTTTTTGATGCTCATTTATTTAGTTTTACCTTGCAACGGTCTTCACCCAGCAAGTAGAAGGGAATGCCCAGAAATAGCAAAGCGGGAAGGTTAGACGTTCTCCCACCCAGATGATCTATCGCGGTATATGGATATTTACCGTTTAAAAGCGCTTCAATACCCGCATGCATGGCAGACCAGCGATCCACGTGAAGCAATTGGCCATCTACGTTAATGTTTATATATATGGTGAAAATAAAGAAAAGGGCAGTGATAATCCAGAACGTCCACGTTCCGCCATTGGCGTGATTTTTAAAAGTTCTGGATATTATTTGGAGCGCAGCAAGCTGTATTATTACTAAAAACGCCCAACATAAAAGTACAAGTGCAATCGGTTTGTAACGTAGGCTGTATTTTACAATAAAAAAACCGTTAATGATGACTAAAAACAGGTAAAAGAGGCTGAAAATCAAGGTTTTCCTATGGTTTTTTAGCATATAATGAGTAACGAAATAAAAAATAAATCCTTCTGCCTTGAAGAGTTCCGGGTTATTAATGGCCAATATCGGAAAAAATAAGCTACAATTTTCAATCAATCAGATTGAAAGGCGCTCATGGGAGTAATGGGCTATTAAATCCCACCAGTGGGTTTTATTCCCCAATCCTCTGGGTCGAAATTTAATATTCATTTCCGAATAATACCTCGCGGGCTTGCCCTGAGGAAGTTGATTTTTCAGTTTTGTAGGTCGTTTATTGAATTTCGGCAATTAAAAAAGCCATCTTTTCGGTAAGAAAGATGGCTTTTAAAGTTATTTATAATTTTAATATGTTATTCATTTATCCTGTCATCTATTTCAGAAGAAGGCAAGAATATTTGAATACCTAGATTAAGACCTAAACTATTTTGATAGGTAGTATTACCACCGCCTACAAGACCATTGTATTTAAGTGAAGTCTCAAGGGCAACGTTAGGAGTGACAAAATAAGAATATCCTGGGCCTACGCCAAATGCAAAACCATTAGTGGTAGGACCGTCCTTTACATTCACTCCGGCTATACCTGCATTGCCTTCAACAAAAAATCGGCCAGAATTCAATAAATTATCAATCCCTGCTTCACCTGGGCTCAGGTAATATCTAGAAAGTGCCTGTATCCCATAAATAGTTGTTTTGACAGCATCGCCATTGCTAGCTTCTGCAGATTTAGTAAAGCCCAAATTTGCTACCGCGCCTAAAAGAAAGTTGTCACTTACAAAATAACCAAGTTTGGGGCTAATGCCCACATTAAAGCCGGCTCCTTCATTAAGACCAAAGTTGAAGCCAAAGAGTCCGCTGCTGGCAGGACTTATAATGCCACTGCCTAAATCACTACCCAACATCCAAGTGCCCTCTTGAAGTTGCGCATGACCTACGCCAAAGGCGCCAATAACAAATACTAAAGTAATTAAGATTTTTTTCATTTTTTTGGTTTTTAGTTGTTTAATAATTGGGTTATTAAAAAATTGGATTGATACGTTTATTTTAGGGTAAAATTAGGGTATGCTAGATTCAACGATATTATTTTTAGATATATTTAATAAACTATTAGATAAACTTTATGTGATGAGAACTCATCTTTAGATTTCCGCTCTGTTAAATTAAAAAAATCGGAGATTTGAGTAACTTGGCGATTATCCTAAAGACAAACTAAAAATGGACGCTGCCCTTAAGAAGGCAGTTCGGCAAAGGAAGTTTCGATAAATCGACGGCCGTATTTACGTTCCATACGACGTAAGGTAAAGTGTGCTGTTGCCATTTTCTGAAAATGCGAGATAAAGATCATATTTATTGAAGCACCTGCGGCAGCTCCCACAACTGGGATCAACTGGGCCATAAATTTCTCACTCACCTGCAAGCTGTAGCGCGTGGCGACCTGACTTATTACTTTGGCCAGCGGGGCAGAAGATTGTGCGGCCAGTGTCTCGATGATCTTTGATGTCCCGTTCTTGGCAATATATGCACCCGCATGGTTCATGGCTGTATGAAGGGCTGCCCTGGTGGCATAATAACTGGTGTCAATCTCATCATCATCTTCTGAGGTTCCGCCCAGGGCAAATACCTCAAGACAAGCAAACTGAGTATCTATATCATGTACATTTTCCCCTTGACTGCGTGCAATATCAAGAATGGAACGCATCATAAATTTAGTAGAAACAAGCAGGTCTGCCGTAAAACCCGCAACGCCCAGAAATCCGCCGGCCGCACCAGAAAATCCGGTGACCATTTTATACATAGTACTAGAGGCTTTTTTACCGGGTATGCCATTTCTCATAGTCCTTAAATTGGCTTTAACCGCAAGTCGCAGTGCCTGCTGAATGGTCTGTTGTACCTTATCCTGATATTTTTCTGGTATAAGCGCCATTCCGCTGTCAATAGGAGTGCCAATAGTATTAAAGGCTCTCATTAAAAAGGAGACATTTTCCAAGTTATATTTTGCCTTTTGGATTTCCATAAGGTCCTCTTTGGCAATTTTAGATATTGAAACAGAGTCGTTATTCATGGTTGTTTTTCAAGTGGTCTTACCCAATAATTCTTATTCGGGTCGTATATTCTATACTACTTATTATTGTCTATAAAGCTGATGAATGTAATAATTACAGGTTCTTTTAAAAAATTAAAATGTTTAAAAATTACTTAAAACAATATGAAATAAGTTGATTAAATCGAATAGCTGATTTTCAATCAAAAATGGCGATTTTGGCTGATTTTCATCTGTGAGCTAAAGATATATTAGATTATTCCGTCTTTTCGCGCTGCGTAGAAAAAAGAAAAATAGTCTAAAAGTTATGGGATTCTTTAAAATCCATTCAAAAATTTAGGATTTTCAAATTAAACCTTTGGGCATTTTTAAAGTCTTAGTTCTTGCTAAGAGTTCTCTTTCTATGCAGTTGTTGATTAAATTTGACAATTCGTTTATAACAACCTCTATTGCGCTAAGGCTTGACTATGAAAGTAAAATATATTGTATACTCCGTTTTAATACTGGGTTTAATAGGGCTGGTGGCCTCTCGGATCAGGGATAACAAAGAGGAGGCTGCCGCCGGAAAAAAAGATGGTCCAAGAGCCGCGGTTATTGTGGGCGGTATGATACTCAAACCACAGAAGTTTGACGATAATTTATCCTTATCGGGTTCACTCGAGGCTAATGAGCAGATTGATATTCGCAGTGAGGTGAGTGGCGTGGTAGAGCAGATCAATTTTGAAGAGGGCAGCGAGGTTCGCAAGGGCCAAATTCTTTTTAAGGTTAATGATGTCGAACTGCGTGCGCAGCGATCTATGATGACCAGCGCCCAGAAACTAGCTTCGGAAAATGAACGTCGCGCCAAACTTTTACTTGAAAAACAGGCGATCAGTCAGGAAGAATATGATGTTTCTAATGCCGATCTAGCTTCCTCCAAAGCTTCTTCTGAGCTTATTGGTGCCCAACTTTCAAAAGCTACCGTTCGTGCTCCGTTTTCGGGAACCATTGGCCTGCGTGAAATTTCAGAAGGAACGTACGTCACCCCGGAAACACCCATTGCAAAACTGGTAAATACCAGTCAATTGAAAATCACCTTCGCCATCCCCGAAAAATACGCTCCAAGAATGAGCGTAAACAGTGTGATAAGCTTTACCACTCCAGGATCAAACGAAGAGTATGCCGCAAAAATTTACGCTATAGAACCAGCTGTTGATGTCGCCACACGAACCCTTCGTATGCGGGCGATCGCAGATAACAGTGAGGGAAAGCTTTACCCCGGTACTTACGTCAACGTATTGCTTCCGTTAGAAACAATAGAGAACGCCCTGCTCGTTCCCACCGAAGCGCTGATCCCAATCCAGAACGGAAAGAAGATTTTTGTTCTCCGCAACGGTAAAGCCCGGGAGATCATGGTAAAAACGGGCTCGCGTACGGATAGTGTGGTGCGCGTAATCTCTGGGCTTAAAGCACAGGACACGGTACTTACCTATGGCGTAATGGCGCTCAGTGACGGTACGCCCGTTAAAGTGAACCTTGAAAAAGATGCTAATATCGTCGCGCAATGAACCTTTCCACAATAAGCATTAAACGGCCCGTACTTACCATTGTGATGAACATTGCGCTCATCCTTTTTGGCGTGATCGGGTATACGTATTTGGGAGTTCGTGAATTTCCTTCCATAGACCCGGCGGTGGTATCGGTGAGCACAAGCTATTCTGGCGCTAATGCAGATATCATCGAATCTCAGATTACGGAGCCGCTGGAGAAATCGATAAATTCCATTGATGGGATCCGTAATTTAACGTCTTCCAGTATTCAAGGTTCCAGCCGTATCAATATAGAATTCAATCTCGACAAAAATCTAGAGGAAGCGGCAAATGATGTGCGCGATAAAGTCTCACAGGCCGTGCGCAGCCTGCCCGAAGATATTGACGCTCCCCCTGTTGTTTCAAAGGCTGATGCCGATGCCGAGCGTATTCTTTCCATGACCGTACAGAGCGATACCAAAAACATCCTGGAACTTTCTGATTATGCCGAAAATGTGATCTCGCAGCGCCTAGAGACCATTCCTGGAGTAAGTAGTGTACAGATCTGGGGTCAGCGCCGGTATGCGATGCGCTTGTGGATAGATCCCATAAAACTCGCTTCTTATGGTGCAACAGTGTCAGATGTGCGTAACGCACTTTTGGCACAGAATGTAGAACTTCCCTCAGGAAAACTTACCGGTGCGAATACAGAACTTACCGTAAAGACCATAGGAAACCTTTCTACCGAAGAAGATTTTAATGATATCATCATCCTTACCCAAGGTAATAAAGTGGTGCGCTTGAGCGATGTGGGCCGCGCTTCACTAGAGGGCGAGAATATGGAGACCAAAATGAGCGATTCTGGTCAGCCCATGGTTGCAACCGCCATTATTCCCCAGCCGGGAACCAATTATCTAGAGATTGCAGATGCTTTTTATGCCGAATATGACAAGCTAAAAAAAGATCTGCCCGAAGGTTTTAAATTAAATGTGGTGATTGACGATACCGTCTTTGTACGCCGCGCGGTCACCGAAGTTGCAGAAACCCTGGGTATCTCTATCGTGCTGGTTATCTTGGTAATATTTCTCTTTTTTAGGAACTGGTCTATGGCGCTGCGCCCGCTTATTGATATTCCCGTATCATTGATTGCCACCTTCTTTGTCATGTGGATTTTTGGATATTCCATTAATGTACTTACGCTGCTGGCAATTGTGCTGGCCACTGGGCTTGTAGTTGATGACGGGATTGTAGTGACAGAAAATATCTATAAAAAAGTAGAGGAGGGCATGTCACCTATAGAGGCGGCAATAAAAGGATCTAATGAGATTTTCTTTGCCGTCATCTCAATTTCCGTTACCCTTGCGGCGGTTTTTCTTCCGGTGATATTCCTGGAAGGTTTTGTGGGGCGGTTATTTAGGGAATTTGGAGTGGTTTTAGGTGCCGCGGTGCTGATTTCGGCCTTTGTTTCTCTTACGCTTACCCCCATGCTCAATGCCTATCTTATGAAGCCGGGCAAGCAGAAGAGGGGTAAATTTTACGAGGTGACCGAAAAGTATTTTGTGCAGATGAATACCGGTTATGCCGCCTCGCTACGCCATTTTATGAAGCGTAAATGGCTCAGTTTTCCACTTCTTTTTTTATGTATTGCTGCCATTGGCCTGTTTTATACGCTTCTTAAAAAAGAGACGGCTCCCTACGACGATCGGAGTTTTATACGGCTCAGCTCTACCGCACCAGAAGGCTCTTCCTACGATTATATGGATCGGTATATGGATGGCATTACCAAGCTCATCAACGATTCTGTACCGGAGATGAAGGTAAGTCTCGTGCTTACCTCGCCCGGTTTTGGTTCTTCTTCGGTAAATAGTGGCCGCGCCAATATCGCTCTGGTAGAACCCAGCGAGAGGGAACGCTCGCAGAACGAGATCGCAAATGATCTCAATAAGTGGGCGAGTACGTATGTAGGGGCAAAATCAAATGTTTCAGAACGGCCTACCATTTCGGTAAATCGCCGCGGTGGCCCGCCCATTCAATATATTATTCAAGCGCCCAATTTTCAGAAATTACAAGATAAGATTCCCGAATTTATGCGTGAAGCGGAAAGCGATCCCACGTTTTCCTACACAGACGTTGATCTTAAATTTGACAAGCCCGAACTCTATGTGACCATAAACAGGGAGAAGGCCGAAAGCCTTGGTGTTTCTGTGCGGGATGTTGCCCAGACGCTCCAGCTTTCACTCAGCGGCCAGCGTTTCGGTTATTTTTTGCGCAATGGAAAGCAATATCAGGTTATAGGTCAGTTTGACAAAAGTGATCGTAATTCCCCCACCGATCTTACTTCCATTTTTGTACGTAATAAGGATGGCGTTTTGATTCAACTGGATAATCTGGTAAACACCACTGAACATAGCAGTCCGCCGCAACTTTTTCACAACAACCGGTATATGTCTGCTACAGTTTCGGCAAACCTCGCTCCCGGAAAAAGCATTGGTGATGGCATTGCCGCTATGGAGCGGATCAAGGAAAAAGTGCTCGACGAGAGTTTTACAACAGACCTGGGCGGTGAGTCAAGGGATTTTGTGGAAAGTGGTTCGAATACGCTTTTTGCCTTTGGTCTAGCGCTTCTGCTTATTTATCTTATACTTGCTGCACAATTTGAAAGTTTTATAGATCCTTTTATTATTATTCTCACCGTGCCCATGGCGGTTGCGGGAGCAGTATTTTCGCTATGGCTTTTTGGCCAGAGCTGGAATATTTTTAGCCAGATAGGCACAATTATGCTCATTGGTCTGGTGACTAAAAATGGAATTCTTATCGTAGAATTTGCAAATCAGTTACGGGAAGAGGGGGCGCCAAAACTCGAGGCGATCCTAAAGGCTTCAGAATCGCGGTTGCGCCCTATTTTAATGACCAGTTTGACCATTGCTTTGGGCGCGTTGCCCATCGCTGTTTCTTTGGGCGCAGCCTCAGAAAGCCGCATTGGCATGGGGGTGGTGATTATAGGTGGCACCATATTCTCGCTTATCCTTACCTTATTTATAATCCCGAGCATTTATGTGATGTGGTCGCGTGATAAGAAACGCCATCCCGAATTAGAACGCTTGGAAACCTATGAAAATGAACTACAGCATTCTTAAGATCACTTATTTTTTTATCGTTTTTAGTTGTGCCTTGTCTTCTGCTCAAGCGCAGGAAGTACTTACGGTGGAAGAAGCGGTGGGTATCGCTTTAGAAAACAATTACGATATACGCCTAGCCAAAAACAATCTTCAAATTGATGCGGAAGGGGTAAGTTTAGGCTACGCCGGAATTCTGCCCAGCGTACTGGCCAGCGTCACCGATGATAACAATATTCAGGATATCTCACAGGTGCGGTCAGACGGTACACTTCGGGAACTTAATAATGGAAAAAACAACAACTTGAATTATGGCGTCAATCTAGACTGGACGATCTTTGACGGTTTTGGCATGTTTGCCAGATATGACAGGCTCAAAGAATTAAAAAATCTAGGAGCTACGCAATTAAAACAGTCCATTTTGGATCGTGTGGGCAATGTGATGATCACCTATTTTGAAATCGTTCAGCAAAAACAAGAACTCTCTGCCCTAGACAGTACGCTGGTGATTTCTAAACAACGGGTAGAATTTGCCCAGAACCGATTTACTATAGGGAAAGCTTCAAAGCTGGAAGTTCTCAATGCACAGGTAGATCTAAATACAGACCAGACGCTACTTTTGCGCCAAATTGAATTGTATGCCAATACTAAAACGAGGCTTAACGAGATCATGGCGCGCGATACCCAGACTGAATTTACGGTAGTAGAGGCCTTGCTAGTCGATAAATCGCTGCAATTACAGGAATTGGTGGCGCTGGCAAATGATCAAAATCCAGAACTGCAGGCGCAACTTATCAATAAGCGCATCGCCGAACTTGAATTTAAACGTATACGGGCCAATCGCTATCCAGTATTAGTGGGTACTACCGGCTACAATTTTAATGAGTCAGAATCGAGCCTTGGCTTTACAAGCAGTAACTCATCGCAAGGCTTTAACTATGGTTTTACGGCCAGCGTGAATATCTTTGATGGGTTTACTCAAAACCGAGATGAAAAGATCGCAAAATTACAGATCGAAAATAGCGCTATTGTTATTGAGCAACAATTGCAAACCCTGCAATCACAGCTTGCAACCGCTTACCAAACCTATCTTACCAATGTGCGGTTAATTGATCTTGAACAGCGCAATGAGGCCATCGCCAAAGAAAATCTGGATATTACGCTTGAAAAATTCACGATAGGTACCATTCCCACGATTGAATTCCGTACCGCCCAACTTAATTATATTAATGCGAAAGTGCGCTATAGCCAGGCAATCTATCAGGCCAAACTTTCTGAGGTAACCTTAAAACAATTGGCTGGGAATTTGAGTTTGTAAAGAGGAAAGACACTTCTAAAAAAAGGAACTACTAATTTTTACTGTTTTATTATCGTTTTTCACTACTATTGGGGTGATTTATATCAAATAATATTGCGATGAACAAAACAATAAAAATATTTTTGAGATTTGCCATTGCGCTAAGCTTTTTATCAGCAGTGGCAGATCGATTGGGCATGTGGCCCGAAGCAATTTCGGTATGGGGCAATTGGGATAATTTTTTAGCGTATACTGCAATACTTAACCCTTGGTTTCCTGAATCCATAATACCTACTCTGGGCTTAATCGCAACTGCTGCTGAGGTTATCTTCGCCATTTGTCTGATTTTTGGCTTTAAAACCGAATTTTTCGCCCGTTTAAGTGGATTTCTATTGCTTATTTTTGCACTTTCCATGACCTTTTCCTCAGGGATAAAAGGTGCTTTTGATTATTCGGTATTTACCGCTGCCGCAGGGGCCTTTGCATTGAGCTTAATGAAAGAGAAGTACTTGGAAGTTGATCTTCTTCTGAGGAAAAAATAATACTGACCATATAAAAAGCCCTGCGATCACGGGATCGCAGGGCTAAGATAATATTAAACCAGTTTAGTCTAGGTTAATGACCAGCCTGGGCTGTACTCTCTTTTTACAAATTTATTTGCCTCATCCAGATTGGTAACGCGCATATTCTCCGCATCCCAAACCATCTCGATATTTCTACCGGGATAATCAACATATGTTTCACCATTATCCCTTGTTTTTTGCTCTTGGATATCTGTGCCTCTAATGGCAAGGTTCGCAATTAATAGAGTTTCGGTAAGCGGTCCTGCGATTTCAAAGGGTGAGCTTACTTCCATATTGCCATAACCGGCAATCGCGGCCTCTACCCATTGTGCATAATGCCCTTCAGCACCACTGGGAACACGTTTGATTGTTTGAGGTACATTAGCCTGCGCGGTTTTTGAGAGTGGTAACAATTGCGGATTTACACCGTAAGTACCACACATCATTTTCCCTTTGGAACCTATAAAAAGTGCGCCATTGCCGCCATCCCCAAAGGTTTCATTAGGAGCCAGTTCTTCTGGCCTAGTAGGTTGTATTCCACCATCCATCCAGTGCATAACCACATCGCCCTGTGTTTTTGAAGTTTTTGGGAAGGTCATAGTGACATGACTTGATGGTGGACAGCTATCTGGGAAATAACCGCGTTTAAATTCATCTACATATACACTGCCTACACTACATTGTACATCTTTAGGGTATCCAAGATCAAGTACACGATATGGCGGTTCTACAAGATGACATCCCATGTCACCCAGTGCACCGGTACCATAATCCCACCAGCCACGCCAGTTAAAGGGAACTAAACCGTTTACATAATTTTTCTTCGGCGCAGTGCCAAGCCAAAGGTCCCAATCCAGTTCTTTTGGTATTTCAGCGGCAGTCTCTGGCCAAGGGATTCCTTGTGGCCATACTGGACGGTCTGTCCATACATAAACTTCATTTACATCGCCTATAAGACCGGCATCATACCACTCGCGCAACTGGCGCACACCATCGCCCGAAGAGCCTTGATTACCCATCTGGGTCACTACTTTGTACTTCTTGGCAGCTTCAGTAAGTTGACGCGCCTCATAAATATCGTGGGTGAGTGGTTTTTGTACATATACATGCTTGCCACGCTCCATAGCGGCCATAGCTGCTACGGCATGCGTATGATCTGGTGTTGAAACGGAAACCGCATCAATATTTTTTCCTTCTTTATCAAGTAATTCACGCCAGTCCTTATAGTATTTTGCTTTGGGAAAGCGTTTCATGGAATTGGCCGCGCGTCGATCGTCTACATCACAGAGAAATGCAATATCTGCTTTGCCGGATTTAGCGAAATTGGCAATATCGCTTTCACCCTTGCCGCCTACGCCTATGCCGGCAACCACTAGCTTGTCACTGGGAGCGATAAAACCGGGGCCGCCCAGAACGTGACGCGGTATGATGGAAATACCAGCGGTTGCTATTGCGGTACTTTTGATAAAATCCCTACGGGAATTGTTAGATGCTGAAGTCTTGTTTGTTTTCATAATGTTAAAAAGTAAATAAAACGGTTTAGCTATTGCGTTATAGTGGTTCAAGGTACTTATAACAGGTCTATTTTACAAGACCAAAATGAATTTTTGCATGATTTTGCTAAGTAAATTTCAAATAATGGGAAAATTATGACCCGAATTGTATGAAAATCTACAGTATTTAAGAATTAATTGAAGAAAATTATCTTGTTGTCTTTTTGGAAATTGCCCTTTAAGGAATCTGGAAGGGCACCAGTTACAGGTTTATATGAAGTGCCTATGTTTAATCGGTATTTTCAACGATTTGGTATTCATGTAATGGGGTATACTGCTTATCAATCATCTGTAGGAGATTATCTTTGAGTTCTGGCTGCACATTAAAGGATATTTCAGTATCCATATCTTCTGCAAGAGCATCCATATAAGTAAAGGCGCGATTCACTTCTTCTTGGGTGAAAGGTTGCTTCACGAAGATTTCCAGAGATCTGTTGGCAATATTTTTATAAGTAAACATAAGGAGTTTTTATTAGGTTCCAAAACAGGTATTTCAATAATACTGACTATCACTGCATACCCTTAAACGTCTTTAATTTTAAAATCTTATAGATAATCAGAGAACTACAATCCATACCTTTTTTTAACTGGAAGAGTTTCAGTATAGGATTTTAATGAAGGATTGAAAAATATGCATTACCTCAAGAGATCTCAATATTTTATTTTAGCTCTCAAATTTACCGCTAATTCTTTTAGTTCGGTAACTTAAGAACCACATTATAATAAATCTATTCCCATTAATTTTAGCGATAAAGTGTCTACGTTGCTAGAAAAGTAGGAAAAATACTTCAAAGAATACGTTTTCGTAAGATTAAAGGTGTTAAAATCTTGTTGATATACACTTTTTGTTTATATTTGCAGCAGAACTCCAAATCTTAATATTATATTAAAATTTTTGTTTTTATGAAAAAATTAACTATACTGACATTCTTTTTAGTGCTTCTGACTGCTTGTTCTACGGAAGAACTAGATTTTGTTACAAATGAAACTGCAATACCCGTTGAAGAACCAGCGCTTGATAAAAAAATGACCATCGAGCCCGCCGTAGATCCTGTTGAGATATTACCGAGTAAAGCGCTGCGTACTTCACTGGAAGCCATAAGAGAAAATTTTTCAGTTTCGACAGCTGCGAATTCAACAAATAAGGCAAGTGAGCCAATTACATTATGTTTTCAGTTTGTGTATCCACTTGTGGTAGAATATAGTGATGGTTCTACCCAACAATTAAATGATTATGATGCCTTGCTACAGGTTTTACTTGATGAAAGCAGTGCGCTTTATCTCACCGGTATAGGATTTCCATTTGAAGTGGAAGAAAATGGAAGTGAAGAAGCTGCAACCATAAAAACGGAGCAGGAATTTAAAATGCTACTTTCAGCTTGTGGCTACGATGAGATCAATTATACAGATATTATCAATTCAGTTAGTTCTTGCTTTACCATAGATTACCCCTTAGATCTTATTGTGAATGATCAAATAAAAACATTTATGAGCGCACAGGAAGTAGAAGATTATTTCAATCAATACTGGTCGTCATCTGCTACGGTTTCGATTTCCTATCCATTCCGCGTTACGTTACATACGATGGAAGAAGATAAACAGACATCAATAGAAAATGATTTTGAAATGATTAATCTTATTAAAAACAGTTGTGATATCAACTAAACACGGTCCCTTTTTGTCCCAAATACCGTAAAAACCACCTTTTTTAGGTGGTTTTTTTGTTTGTTTAACTTCTGAATATATCCTATCTTTTTAGTGATAAAAAATTTCGCTATGAGCAGAGGATTTGTAAAAGAAGATGATCAGGAAGAAGCGCCCATAATACCGCCACGTGCCGCGCTGCCAGAAGGTGCAACAAATTATGTGACGCCTAATGGTTTGCGAGAACTTCTGCAAGAGCGGGATGAGCTTGAAGACCAAATAGCAAATCTAAATGAAGAAGATGACCGGGAGCGTCGCCGCGCAATGGCTTTGCTCAATGGTAAACTTAATCTGCTCATAACCCGCATCAACGCAGCGCGCGTTCTGGAGCCCGAAAATCAAAATCATGATGAAATACGTTTTGGAGCTTGGGTAACTTATAGTATTAATGGTGATACTAAACCGATCAAAATTCAGATCGTGGGTGTGGATGAAGCCGATGTAAAAAAAAGTAAGATTGCCTTTATCGCACCTATTGCCAGAGCGCTTACCGGTAAAAAAGAGGGAGAGGTGGCCCTTCTTCAATTGGGTAAAGAACAGCGGAAACTACAGATTAAGTCCGTGGAATATGAATAAAGATAATTAAGGATTGATGATCACTTTATCGGTCCGTTTAATAGTTCCGGTTGTAATGGGAACTAAATAAACACCAAAATTAACCCCTCCCTCATCCTTTTTATAGGTAGCCAATTTCCTTAAAGGTTCTTGGTTTTTATCTTTTTCTGCCGTTTCGGGATCTATGGTGATCAAGGTACAGCGTTTGGTACTGGTGACTATTTCAAAAAGACATTCTCCTATTTGTATGCGTTTCCATTTTTCTTCTTCGTAGGCTTGCTTTCCAGCAATGACGATATTGGGCCGAAAACGGTCGATATTGACCTGTTTTTGCAACTTTTCGTTTAGATCTTCCAGCGAAGCGGTATTAACCAGATGTACCTGGCATGAATCGCTAAAGGTTATAGGCGTTTTTGCTTCGGTCTTGGTTGAAAAACGGCTTTTTTTCTCATCAATTGCCACTAACGTGCACGGTTCCTGCAAAAATTCTGACAACCATTCATTTACAGAATGTACCGCTGCTCGTGCACTGGTAGGTTCTTCAAATAAAGTGGTTTCCACGTCATTTTGAAAAACTTCCGCATAATTCAGATGGATTTCTTTTTGACCTTCGGCCGAAAGCTTCAAAGTTTCACCATGTAAGGCTACTTCTATTTTTAGTAATTCCGGTTTTTCGCGTGCGGTTAAAATAGTTTGGTCTGCATTCATGACCGCAAATTCCCTGTCATGAAAGAAACCCGTTGTAGTCACTTCTATCTGAGAAACTGAAATTCCTCTAGTAGATTTAATGGGATAGACAAAAAGTTGATCCAAATACATTGGCAGATTGATTGAGGTTTTGGCTGATTTTGGATCAAAACGTCCGATTTATAACAGAAAAAAGGTTTTTGATATTTTAAGCGAAATTACTCGTTTAAAAACACCAAAAACCTTTCTGTAATTTATAAAAACCCTAAAAAATTAATTCATTGGTGTGTACTCAAATTTTTGGCCACCTACCGAAACATCTACCATAAGACCAGCTATTGGCACAACAAATACGGCTACGCCCTCACGATATTGTACGTCTGCTGATGCTCCGCTTTTCAGCATTACCGCAGATACGTTACCGGTAAATTCAAAATCATCATCCTTAAAACGATTAAATGACGTGTCATCTTGAAAGAAAATTATTTCGCTAAAAGTTTTTCCACCGGCTTGTAGACCTATGTCCAGTTTTTTAACATCGGCCATGCCTATTCTCTGCCCGTTTTGATAGACAACGCCGTTACCAGAGGCTGCGCCCACAATAAAACCTCCCTTTCCTACTTTGGGAAATATAACATAGCCTTTAGAATTGTCAATAAACTTTTGAATGCCCGCATCTTTCTGAATTAACGTACTCTTTACCTGATCTGCTGCCGCAATTACTTTATTATCCTTTTTGCTCTGAGCAAAAAGACCCACACTTATAAAAAGCATGGTAATCAGCATTATTTTGTTGGTTTTCATGGTATTTATTACATTTTAAATTGAGTATCAAATGTATTTTAAAATCGCAGCTTATCGCGTTAAAAACGCGTTACTTTATGTGAATGCTTTGCCAAACTTATTGAGTGCTTGACGATAGAAGAGTAGGATCAATCTATATTGACTCCATCTTCAATATCCGCTTCAATTTCCTCTTTAGTGTCTTTATCTAGATGTGGGTGGGTGTCTGCCTCCACACTGTTTTCTACCCATAGGGAAAAGTACATGGGAAAGTGGTCTGAGCCATAATAATCAAGCCGCCGCATAGAATCTATACATATGTCTTCAGAATGGAACATGTGATCTATGGGAAAACGTAAATACCAATGCTCTGCATGAAATGTGGGGTAAAGTCCTCTACCAATACGTGGATCAATAAGCCCTGTCATTTTTCTGAAAAGCCGCGATATTCGCGACCACACCACGTCGTTAAGGTCGCCACATACGACGATGGGCGTGTTAAGTTCTCTTACTTTTTTTCCCGCCAGCAGCAGTTCCGCATCCCGCTCCTTAGAGGTTTCATTTTCAGTGGGACTGGGCGGTGCGGGGTGCACACAGATCAGGTTCAACGGTTCACCGTTATGGTAGTGGACTTTTGTATAGATGGATGGTACGTCGTCCTCAACCATATATTCTACACGGGTGTCGCTGAGTTTGAATTTGGAATAAAGGTGCATCCCGTAATAATTATCAATGGGCACCTTTACAGCGTACGGATAGTCCTTTTCAAAACGATCGAGCTCACGTTCCCATTTTTTGTCAGATTCCATAGTGAGGAAAATATCCGGATTTTCTTCCGTTATCATGGAACAAAATTTTTCATACTGTGTATTGTCCTGAAACACATTTGCGGTAATTAGGCTCAATTTCCGCATATTATCCCTGTTTTTTAGCTGTTTTTGCTTTACCGGATAAATTTTTGAATAAGGGATCACAATAATGATTTGAAGCGTTAATGTTGCCATTAGACCTATGAGCACTCCCCATTGCCATTCATGTTCGGGATAAGAAAATATAAAAATAAGTAAAAGGTTCAGCGCCTGTAAAAAACTAGTTTGTACCCTTACATAATCCCACCCGCGTACGATCCAGTGTTTAATGCTGACGAGTGGTAATAAAGCAATAAGAATAAAAAAACAGGCAAAATAATATAATACCATGAGTGATTACTGGTTGTTTGTAAGTTCTTGAAAAAGAGATTCTAAGGTAGTGTTCTTTTTGTTGAGTTGAAGGATCTTTAATCCATTATCGTGGGCAAAGTCAAAAACAGCCGGGCGCATATCCTTTTTAGTATCAAATAGGATCTCATAACAGAAGCGCGTGGGATTCTTTATAGAAGTGACCCGCGGCAATTTTTGCAATGCTACTTGCTCTACGCGGTAATCAAACTCCACTACAAGGAGCTGCTCTTTTTCTTCGTACAGTTCCTCGAGGCGTTTATCTGCCACGATGATGCCGTGATCTATAATAATAGCGCGATCACAAATGGCCTCAACTTCCTGCATTATATGTGTAGATAAAAGTACTGTTTTCTCCTTGCCCACTGTTTTTATAAGCTTGCGTATATCTACCAGTTGATTGGGATCTAGCCCAGTAGTAGGTTCATCGAGAATAAGCACCTCTGGATCGTGCAACAACGCTGCGGCCAGGCCTACACGCTGGCGGTAGCCTTTGCTCAAGACCTGTATTTCTTTATGTGCTTCTGGCCCTAGCCCGGTACGTTCAATAAGATCTTCGATGGCTGGGTTTTTTAACTGATGCAGCGCCGCGTTGAATTTTAAATATTCGCGCACATACATATCGAGGTACAGCGGATTGTTTTCGGGCAGATAGCCCACGCTTTCCTGTACTTTTCTCTTATGGGTAGTGATATCAAAACCATTAACCTTTACAACCCCTTTTGATGGGGCGAGGTAGCCCGTGAGTATTTTCATCATTGTACTCTTCCCGGCACCATTGGGTCCCAGAAAGCCGGTTATTTCTCCCTTAGCGATATGAAAGGAGACATCTTGAAGCGCTTGCTGTCCATCATAGTTTTTAGAGACTTCAGAAACGGCTATGGACATACTTTTTCGGTGATTTTAATGGTTTTTATAGGAATATAACGCATACAGAAGTAGTTTTTTTCTAAAGATTGTGTGGATCAAAAATAATTAAATAAGGTCAATTATGACAGAATTGCAATTTTGATATTTTCAAAATAACGAAATAGTTTTAATAATAAATTAGAAAAATATGATTTGAATGGGGAATATGTTAAATATCAATAATAATCACGGTATTTAAAAAGCATTGTCAATATTTTTTCTACTTTAGCATTTCATTTATAAGCAAATGTTCAACGCACGTTACTTTTGGAACCGTTATTACTTCTTTTTCTTTGGAAAAGAGGCGGGACCACTATAATATAGCGCATAGTAAATAATAGTAAGGTCCCGATATATAATCGGGACCTTTTTAGTTTCCGCAAAAGCGAAAAAATCAAATAATAGAAACATTGAAACATATAGTTGCAATACAGGGTATAAAAGGTTCTTTTCACCATCAAGTGGCGCAGGATTTTTTTGAGGAAGACGTGGCCATTGTAGAATGCCGTTCTTTTCAAGAGGTTGTAAACAGTTTGGTTTCGGGTACGAGCACAGACGCGGTAATGGCGATAGAAAACAGTATCGCCGGTAGTATTATATCCAATTATGCGCTTATTGATGAATATAAACTGAACATAGAAGGCGAATATTATCTGCCCATTAGTCAAAACCTTATGGTGCTGCCCGGTCAACAACTGGGCGATCTCAAAGAGGTCTGGTCGCACCCCATGGCGTTATTGCAGTGCCGCGATTTTTTTAAGGGAAAAGAACACATTAGGCTCATTGAAGATGATGATACCGCCGGTGCCGCAAAACGTGTCATGGATGAAAATGCCAAAGGTGTGGGCGCCATTGCTAGCACCATCGCCGCAAAAATTTACGGTCTGGAGATCATTGCATCAGATATGCAAACGATCAAGGATAACGCAACCCGCTTCTTTGTACTGAATACCAATGGCCGCACCGATACGGAAACACCGGATAAGGCTTCGGTTAAATTTTTGACAGACCATAAAAGGGGAAGCCTGGCCGCAGTGCTCAACGTGATGAGCGATTGCCGCCTCAACCTGACTAAAATACAATCGCTTCCCATTATAGAAACCCCCTGGATGTATTCCTTTTTTGTGGACGTGACCTTTAGCAAGTACTCTCATTTTGAAAAAGCAAAAAAATTATTGAGCATTATGGCAAGAAAGTTCGAAGTGCTGGGAGAATATAAAAATAAAAAAATATGATCGTGACAGCAAATAGGTTGCAACAGACCACAGAATATTATTTTTCGCGCAAGCTTAAAGAAGTACGCGCGCTACAGGACGCGGGTAAACCTATAATAAATATGGGTATAGGCAGTCCTGATCTTGCACCGCCGCCCCAAGTTATAGAAGCGCTTACTCAGTCATTACAGGACGGCCCCGCACATCAATATCAAGGGTATAAGGGAATACCAGAATTACGTGCCGGCATAACTTCCTTCTATAAAAAACGATATGACGTTAATCTGGATTCTGAGACCGAAATATTGCCATTAATGGGCTCAAAAGAGGGGATAATGCACATCAGTATGGCGTTTTTAAACGCTGGGGATTCGGTTTTGATACCTAACCCAGGCTATCCCACTTATACTTCCGTGACTAATTTGCTAGAGGCAAAACCTGTTTATTACGAGCTTAATGCAGAAAATAATTGGTTGCCCGATTATAAAAAATTGGCAGAAAAAGACCTGAGCGGTGTAAAACTCATGTGGGTAAATTACCCGCATATGCCTACGGGAGCTACAGCTTCGGCGGCAGATTTTGAGGAATTGATCGCTTTCGCGAAAGCAAACAATATTCTTGTCATCAATGATAACCCGTATAGTTTTATTCTCAATGACGAACCGCGGTCCATTCTCGCCGCTCCCGGCGCAAAAAAAGTGGCGCTAGAGCTCAACAGCCTGAGTAAATCCTTTAATATGGCTGGCTGGCGCGTGGGTATGGTCGTGGGCGCAGAAGTTTATCTCAATGCTATTCTGAAGGTGAAAAGTAACATGGACAGTGGTATGTTCTATGGAATCCAAAAGGGCGCGGTTGCGGTGTTGCAGGAAGGTGATGCATGGTTTGAAAAACTGAACGAAACCTATCAAAAACGACGAAAGCTAGTCTGGAAATTGGCTGAAAAACTGGGATGTACTTTCGATAAAAATGCTACTGGCATGTTTGTTTGGGCAAAATTGCCCGAAAACGCTGGCGATGCGGAAACGTTTATAGACAAAATATTGCTCGAAAAGAGCGTTTTTATTACCCCAGGGACGATTTTTGGCGATCAGGGAGCAGGATATATCCGCTTTTCGCTTTGCGTAACCGAAGAAAAAATAGAAGAAGCGATAGGGAGGTTCCCCCTAGCCCCCGAAGGGGGAACTCCTAGTTTTCGCTAAAACCTCAGGTCTGTGATCTGTGAAGAGTGTATCGAAATTTAGGTGGCTGAGTGCTCTGACGAAGGAGGAGTGTATCGAAGCCCCGGGTCGAATAGCAATAACAATAAAAAATAATAATAAATAGATTGGAAGAGTTTAAAAATATATTCATCATGGGCGTAGGTCTTATTGGCGGTTCACTGGCGCGCGATTTTAAACGCTTGTTGCCAGACGCCGAAATCTATGGCATAGACTCTAGCAAAAACCACTTGGAAGAAGCCGTGGGACTGGGGATTATCGATCATTCTGCCGGACTTGAAGATTTGCATAAGGCAGATTTGGTCATTGTTGCGGTTCCCGTAGATCAGGCCAATCTGTTTCTCCCTCCGGTGCTTGACGCCGTAGGCAACGAAACGCTTGTAATTGATGTGGGCTCTACCAAAAATAGCGTGTGCGAAGCGGTTGCAACACATGATAAACGCCGAAATTTTCTCGCCGCGCATCCCATTTCCGGCACCGAATTTTCAGGTCCCTCAGCAGCTATTGAATATTTATTCAGTGGAAAGACAATGATTATCTGCGAGGTGGAAAAAACCGCTTTTAAATTGCAGGAAAAAGTGCTTTCCTTGTTCAATGCCCTAGGTATGCGCCTGCGCTATATGGATCCGCAATCGCATGATAAGCATATTGCTTATGTGTCACACCTTTCCCATATTTCCAGCTTTATGCTAGGGAAAACAGTGATGGAAAAAGAGAAAAACGAGAAAGACATCTTTGATATGGCCGGGAGTGGTTTTGCCTCTACGGTGCGCCTGGCCAAGAGCAACCCAGCCACGTGGACGCCCATTTTCAGAGAAAATAAAGAGAACGTGCTCGAGACGCTTTCAGAATATATACATAATCTCAACAGCTTTAAGGATTTTCTTGAAGCAGACGATTATGAGGCTATTTATAACGAAATGAAAAATGCAAATCACATAAAATCAATACTTAAAGGAATCTCTTAACAGGCAGAAAGCCGTAAATTTGTACTATTATGGAAAACACGAAAGAACTTAGAAACTGGCTGGATGCCTTTAACCTGGATCACCCTTTAGTGATTGCAGGCCCTTGCAGCGCAGAAACCGAAGAGCAGGTGCTCAAAATTGCCCACCAACTTAAAGACACGGATGCGACCGTACTGCGTGCGGGTATCTGGAAACCACGTACCCGCCCAGGTATGTTTGAAGGAGTGGGCGCTTTAGGTTTAAAATGGCTGCAAAAGGCCAAGGAAGAAACCGGCATGCTCATTACTACCGAAGTTGCCAATGCAAACCACGTAGAACTCGCTCTCAAGCATGACGTTGATATATTATGGATAGGCGCGCGTACCACCGTTTCTCCATTTATTATACAGGAAATCGCTGAAGCCTTAAAAGGTACAGACAAACCGGTACTTATTAAAAATCCCGTAAACCCAGATTTGGCTTTATGGTTAGGCGCTGTAGAGCGTTTTTATACACAGGATATCAAAAATCTGGGCGTGATACACCGTGGTTTTTCTACCTATGAGAAAACCCGTTACCGGAATAATCCCGAGTGGCAGCTGCCCATTGATCTGCAGAACAAATTCCCAGATTTACCACTTATTCTTGATCCATCGCATATTGGAGGGCGTAGGGATATTATTTTTGATCTTTGCCAGACCGGTCTTGATCTTAATTATGACGGTATCATGGTTGAGACGCATTACGATCCAGACAATGCGTGGAGTGATGCCAAGCAGCAGATCACACCTGCAAAACTGGTTGAAATCATGAACGATCTTAAGATTCGTAAAGAAATAGGTACCGAGATGGAATTCAATAATAAATTGAGCACATTGCGAACGCAAATTGATGTAATTGACCACCAACTTATAGAAAGTATGGGCAAACGCATGAAAATAGCCGACGCTATAGGGAAACTTAAAATTAAGAATAACGTGGCCATCTTACAAACAAAACGTTGGAACGAGATTCTTGGCGCAATGATTTTGGAAGGTGAAAAACATAACCTAAGCGAGGAATTTATCCTCAAGGTATTCAAGGCCATTCACCAAGAATCTATTAGTCATCAAAATAAGATTGTAAGAATGGAAGAGGCTTAGTCATAGGTTGCATTTTAGATCAAACAAAAACGGTTTTCAGTCCTTGAAAGCCGTTTTTATTTGTTTTGTAAGCGCAAAAACAGGCCATTTTAGCTGAAAATAAGGTAGTTTTGTCAAATAAATCTAACATGAATTTTTGAAGGGCACAGTATACAAATCAACAGGAAGTTGGTACACCGTAAAGGCAGAAGAGGGGCAGTTCTACGATTGCCGTATCAAGGGTAAATTTCGTCTAAAAGGTATAAAAAGTACCAATCCAGTTGCGGTGGGCGATCACGTAGAATATGAACTGGAAGAAACCAGTGATACCGTGACCGGAGTGATCAAAACGATCTATGAGCGGAATAATCATATTATCCGCAAATCTGTCAACCTCTCTAAACAAACGCATATTATCGCAGCCAATGTTGACCTTGTTCTTTTGGTCATAACGCTCAATAATCCACCTACCTTCACCTCTTTTATAGACCGTTTTCTGGTCACTTGTGAAGCCTATCATATGAAGGCTGTTTTACTTTTCAATAAAATTGACACCTATTCCCTTGAAGAAAAAGGTGAAATTAAATACCTGGCGGAAATGTACCGCGATATTGGCTACACTTGTATTGGTATCTCTGCAAAAACAGGAGCTAATATAGAGGAGGTAAAAACTTTGATGACCGGTAAAACCTCTATTTTTGCTGGCCATAGTGGGGTGGGAAAATCTACCTTGATCAATGCGATCGAGCCCAGCCTGGCACTGAAAACGAAAGCCATTAGTGAGCAGCATTCTCAAGGGCAGCATACTACGACTTTTGCGGAAATGTTTGACCTTGAGTTCGGTGCCCGTATCATTGATACACCTGGCATCAAAGGTTTTGGCGTGGTGGATATTGAGAAAGAGGAACTGGGGAATTATTTTCCGGAATTTTTTGCTTTGAAAGAACACTGTAAATTCAACAATTGCCTACACTTGGAAGAGCCCCAATGTGCTGTAAAAGAAGCCCTTGAAAACGATAAGTTACACTGGTCGCGCTACCGCAGCTACGTACAGATTTTAAAAGGTGATGATGAAGGTTACAGGCGCGATATTTATGATGAAGGCTAGTCCCCAAAGGGGGAATACATAGGAGTTCAGAGTTTCAGGCTAAAGTTTCTCGACCTGCAAGGTGTTGTCTGAGGTACGAAGACCTCCTTGTAGGTCTATCTAAAAGTTCAATATTAATATTTTCTACTTCGGTTTATAATTTCTTTTATGGATATATTAGGAAGATATCGACCTGCAAGGTGTTGCCGAGGAACGAGGCCTCCTTGTTGGGTCTTTGTTCAAAAGTTCGATGTTTTCTGTTGCGGCCTGCAAGTTTTAAATAAGAATAAATCATTCGGCGGCTTATCGAAATTA
>Ga0314772_1000446_pt1 | contig 22408 bp, 23 predicted proteins | sample MetaGCBIW2018_FD_204520 | JGI IMG/M metagenome (GOLD analysis project Ga0314772, IMG submission 204520) | Cryopeg brine microbial communities from Beaufort Sea near Barrow, Alaska, United States - CBIW 2018 | ecosystem: Environmental > Aquatic > Marine > Coastal | place: USA: Alaska | collected... | reverse complement strand
AAGCTTTTGAAGGTAGATTAGAAAAACTGATAAAAAAATCAGGGATTAAAAACCGAGAATCGTTTTTAACAAAAGAAACAGATACACCTATTGGTCGACTTAGAAAAAAACGGCTTCCAATCGATGTTGAAGTTCGTTGGAGAGAAGATACTTCAAAAGATTCTTTAGAAGAAATGAGTAAGAAATATAAGCTTTAATCGGCTTATATGATTATAAATAGATAAATAAAAGGGGTTCTATAGTAATGAAAAAACTTTTAAGTATGATGGCAATATTATTGATTTTCCTATTGGTGGCTTGTGGTGGCGAAGAAAGCGAAACAAATACCACTTCAACCGATACAAATGAAACCGAAGAGACAGAAGAAGAACCAGAAGAAATGGCCTCTGAAAATACATCCGAAGAAAATGTTTCTTTTTACGCATCTCAAGCAACAATGGCTACAAGCACTGGTGAACAGTTAGAACCAGACACGATGCTTAGCGACCATATCGATGGTGAGTATATTGGACAAGTTAATAAATCAGGTACGTCTTTTTATATATTAGAGAACTCAAAAGCAGAAGATGTTGAGTCTGTAAGATTGATATACAGTGGTCCTGACAACGACGACTTTGAAACTGTTGGTGAAGATGTAGACTTTGAAGTAACTTTAGAAAAATAAAAATGTGGTGCACTTTCGATGGTGCACCCACTTTTATAATTAAAATACGAACAAACATTCTCAAAAAAGGAGTGATTACTTGTTTTATTCTCACCTAGAGGACTATATCAACAATTTGTACAAAACATTAGCAATCAATAATCCAAGACAATTAGATGTAGCGTTCTTAGCCAAAAAGTTAGATTTACAAGTTTATTATGGAAGTATGAGTTTGTTGTTCGGTAATAATATTGTGATCAAACGTTCAACAAAGCAACAAGAATGGCAGGAATTTGGTCACGAGATAGGTCACTATCTTAGACATGTAGGGAATCACCTATCAATGCACACTTTATTTGTTGATTTACAAGAATATCAAGCTGACAATTTTGCTTATCATTTTTGTATACCTACTTTTATGTTAAAGGAGTTGAGAGATATAAGTGTTTATACCGTTTCAGAAACTTTTGGTGTAGATTACGAGTTTGCTAGACATCGATTAGATATGCATAATAACAAGTTGCTTTTTGCTTCTGGCAAGTAATTTTATTTAATTAGGAGGTTTAAGTATGAGGGGCCATATAATTAAAAGAGGTAACAAATATACTATTGTAGTAGATTTAGGTAGGGATCACTTAAACAAGCGTAAACAGAAATGGTTTAGTGGCTATCATAAGAAAAAGGATGCTGAGAGGGATTTACCTAAGATATTAGCAGAAATAGAAGGCGGTACGTATGTAGAACCGACTGAAATGACAATCAAAGAGTATATGGACATATGGATCAAAAAGAAAGAAAAAGAAGTTGCTTACGGCACATACTATCATTATGAAAACTATACAAGAAAATATATTGAACCAGGTCTAGGGCGTTGGAAAATAAAAGAGATAAAACCAATACAAGTTGAATCGTTTATAGATTCGTTGTCTGATACCGTTTTGAGTGAAAGATCCCAACATCATGTTTACAGGATATTATCAGCTGCACTTAAATATGGATCAAAGTATGGCATTAAGCAAAATCTTATGAATGATGTTAGTCCACCTCGAGTAAAAAGAAAGCACATGGCATACTGGACTGAAAAAGATATTGGTATATTTTTACCCTATTTAAGGAAAGAACGTTATTTTATTACGGTTTATTTAGGTCTTACAACAGGCATGAGACAGGGTGAAACATTAGGTTTAAGGTGGTCTGATATTGATTTTGATAAAAAAGTATTATCTGTTAGGCAACAATTACGAAAAAAGAAGGACAAGGACGAAAACGGAACACACGAACTAACAGCACAATTAAAGTCTGAAGCAAGCTATCGAACCATACACTTGGACGATAATACTATTTCGGAATTAAAAAAACATCGCAACAATCAATTAAAAGAAAAAATGAAGTGTGGGAAAGATTATAGAAACTATGATTTAGTTACAGCAACAGCAACTGGCAACTATGTACTGCCTAGCAACTTAAATAGATCCTTTTGGAGAGCCATAGAACGATCAAAGGTCAATCGTATTACGTTTCACGGATTAAGGCACACACACGCAACTCTAATGCTTACACAAGGTACACACCCTAAGATAGTACAAGAGCGATTAGGACATACAAGTATACAAATGACATTAGACCAATACTCCCACATTATCCCAAGCATGCAACAAGCAGCCGCCGAAAAGTTTGGAGATTTATTCACGGATGAAAGTAATAAAAATAGCAATAAAAAATAAGAACGTTTATTCGTTAAATATTAAGTCTTGAATTCAAGGGTTTGCAGTTTGTTTGCAAAACGGCTTTTTAGCATAAAAATAGCAAGGGCATAAAAACGCTCTATCCCTTGCTAGATATAACTATTAACGTATGGCCCCAGTAGGATTTGAACCTACGACACATGGTTTAGGAAACCAACCAATAGCTTATTAAGGCATATCGGGATTTGTTAAAGTCTACGTATTTACTGGTTTTTAAACGATTCTTTGTTAAGGTTTATCATATTTTAATTACATTCGCGTTAGCAATTTGGTTTGCAGTTGATAATATAGTAGCAGTTAAAAAAACTACATCATTCCACCCATACGTCTTTGGATTTCATGGTTATCTTCTTTCGTTCGTTTCGCCTTATTTTACTGATATTTTTGTAAACAAATTGAAAATAAATAACGTGAATATACGCAGTCGCAAATTATATTGTGAGGTTTTTGTTGTGTTTTTTATTCCCTCACATTGCAGTCTGAATGTGGTATAATAAACCCATAGCGTAAGACTGATATATAGGGGCGCCCGACCCGACAAAACACTTGATTGCATTTATGCGGTTGAGTGTTTTTTTATTTGCCCCAATTAAGGGGCTTTTTATTTTATAGGCTTCCTTTATTTAATCTACGTTGCAACTCTTTTACCATAGCAGAAGGATCGCTAATAACACCATCTACAGTTGTCTTTAAATATTGCTGCAGTTTGCGTACTGTATTAGGTCCTAACAATCCGTCTGCTGTTGCTCCTACTTTTTTTTGCAAAGTCTTAACAACATAACTGCCACCTTTTCCAAAGGTAATGCCACTAACAATCATCTTAGTAACGCTATTTTTAGGTTGATTACTGATAATACCGTCCTTTAATGTGCCTAAAACTTTTTGCAAGGCTTTAGTAGTGCCACTGCCCCAGATGCCATCAACAGCTAGACTATTCACTTTAGTTGTTACAACTGATTTAGCTTTAAGATTTGGAACTTTTCCAGCTCTTAATTGCGACAATGATAAACCACCAGTCATTTCAAGATGCGGATAATCTCTAAAACTTGTCCAATCTCCACCCCAAGCAAATCCTAACGATTTAGCGATTGTAGCTACACGTTTCCACTTAGTGTTCACATCCCAAATGGCTTTTTGACCATCATCACTAACAATAAAGTAGTCAACAGCTAACCCGAAGTTGTGCATCGATTGACCAGCCTTCGCATTTGTCACAATGTTACCGCCAGTTGTACGTCCTTGATTGTATAAAGATGTTTGTCTATCGTTACTGCGATATCCCTCTGAAATTTGAGCAAAGACACCCTCGTTATAGGATTGCTTAATTAATTCTAGTGCTGCAGCTGTAACAATCGAATGTGAATTACCAATATTTTTAGTTGATCGGTCTAACAAAGTTTGTAATGATACTGTCATTATAAATCTCTCCCTTTTAATTTAAATTAAAAAGGACACCGTTAGGTATCCTTAGTTTTTACTATTATCTATAGCTTGCTTTGTTATATCGTTATTTTTCCACCACGCAGTAATAGATGCCACGATAGTGATTGCTAAACTAACAAACTGTTCAACTTCTTGCTCTCCAAACGGTAGAGGATTGATATTGGCAATCGTCAAAGCCTGGTTAATTAGAGCGAATAGCAATACTGCTGTACGAATAATTGTACCTTTTGACATGTCTCTCACCTCCCTCAATTTAATAAATCTTGAATGACATACCAACCGATAGTTACAATCACAAGAGTAGCTATAGCTGATATAACAGCTCCTGTGATCTTGTGTCTAATCCAATTGGTGTCAGCCTTGATGTCTTTTAGAGTATCTTTAATTGCGTTTATTTCCTGGTCTTGCAATCTATCGTTTAGTTTTAAATCAGATATGTCGTCTCGCATTTTATCGCGTTCATTTTTGGCGTTCGACTGATTAGATTTTAAATTAATTATGTCTTGCTGCATTACATTTTTCCACGCCTCCATTTCGTCCGGCATATTAGACCCCCTAACTTTTTAATGCATAAAAAAGACACCTCGTATGAAGTGTCATGAAATAACTTTGTTAATTAAAGCATACTCCCCATAATGTTCCAATGCAGATTTGTTATATGCTAATGCCGCTTTTGTTTCACTGTCAAACGTACCTAAATGGTGAGCCTTTTCATCATAATAAATGTAAGAACGCCATTTTTGTGTGTTTTTCACCAAGCAGACACCTTTATATACAGATGTTTTACTAGGTGATTTTCTTTTTTGGTTTCTTAGGTTTTCAGAGCGAGAACAAACCCTCAAATTTTCCTTTCTATTATCCAGCCTGTTTCCGTTTATATGATCAACATCCTTTTCTTTTCCAGCGTTTGTAATTTGTCGATGCATATAAGTAACGGATGGAGCACCGTTTGCTTTTTCTTTTTTTGTAGATTTCCTAGAAGCATATCCAAAATGAGTCGCATACCATCTTTTTTTGTTAATCATTTCGAAAACTTCATCATCAACCAAAGCAACTTTATCTCTTGTTAATTCTATTTCCTTCATTGACATTATCTCCTTTTGTCGTGTATTGTTTATATATACATTATAGCATATTGTATATTAAAATAATACACAAAAGGATGTTTTTAATGAGTAAATCACAAATGTTGAACATGCGATATCCAAAAGAATTGCTAGAAAGAATCGACAAGTGCAAAGAAGAAAAAGGATTCACCACTCGAACGCAAACTATTATGCATTTGATACAGATTGGATTAGAAAAGGGTTGATTATCTCAACCCTTCTTTCAAGTCATAAAAATACGCCTATTCAGCGTTTGTCCATTGCTCTATTTAATTTACAGCTTCAAATCTTATATCTTCTAGTGATGCTAAGCTTCCCGTATAACAAGAAACCACTCCGTTAGTCCCTACATCAACCCTTGTTCCCAATGAGGAATCAAAAATCTTTCTGTATTGTGGTCTGTAACCTGGTGGTAGTGTAAGAGCTGCTACATATGCACCTGTTGATCCGTCCTTAATCAGACCTTCTAATGTAACCCAACCCATCGCATCTTTTTTGAATCTTGCAGGCCCATAAGGTGATCCATTATTAGTCCAACCGTTTTGTAAAGTTGCTACAGTCCAATCTTCTGTATAGATGGGTGCATATATTATATTAGCTGTTATACTCCCATCTATAAAAAGAGCCGGGTCGCCTTGACCATTTTCTATTATAATACGGCCAAAAACATCCGTTCTAATATGATAGTCAGTGTCATAAACAAATCCCCCTCCGCCAGCTATAGGTCTCATTGCAACTAACTGTATACCAGACTCACCTAATGCATCTTGATTAGGATTACCTATCTTCAATATCTGCGCACCTATACTACCATTAAACGTACCTGTTGCCCCCTCTAAATTCCCTGCAAATTTAACATTGCCGTTAGCATCTACATAGAAAACATCAACCCACGGATCAGTGGTAATTGCCCTTCTTTGTATTAATATTCCTTGAGTTGCGTTTTGAACCACTCTTACCAGTTGATCTCCTCGGACGGTTAATATGCCATCTGTGTTAGTTATGCTTGTCCCGTTGTAATTCTGACCTAACATGGTTGCATTATCATCTGCATAAGCTTCTGCATCGGCTACTGCATCTAAGTAAGCAGCTTCACTGACTGTATCAGCGTATGCTTGTACATCTTCTGGTGCAGGTGTCCAATCAGTTGCTTTGGTTCCGCGTTCTATTTTCCAATCATCAAACCATAAAACTCCTGTAAAACCTACCCCATATCCTAACAATTCTATTTCATTTAGATTTAGATTGGGTGGTAATTCAATAGTTAATGTAAGCCAATCATTTGTTCCTTCACTAATTTCTATTATTTTATCATTATAGCCAACAGCATCACTTCTATAGATAACATAGAACCAAACCTTAGTATCCGCTCCATCATAAACTATGTTTTCTGTTTTTACTTTTACTTGTGCAATATATTTCTCATTGGACTTATTAGGGAAAAATATTTCATGTCTTGCATATGATGTAGTTGTAGAACCATCAAGTCTTAAACAAGAACTTCCACCAATCCCACCTGTTAAATCTAGGGTGCTATCTCCGCTCCAATTCCAGTGTTCTTTTCCTTGAGAAAAATTACTATTTAAAGCTAAATTCCTTCCACCAATCTCAATAGCATCAACCTGCGTTTCAGCATAAGTTTTAGCTTCAGCTAGTTTAGCTGCTGCTTCATTTATCCTAGCTTGCTCTTCCATGCTAACAATTCCATCTGCATAAGCCTTTGCTTCTGTTTCTGCTAAGTTGGCTTTTGCTAGTGCTACTGCATCCGCATGTGACTTAGCTTGACTCTCCGCTGTATCGGCCTTGTTCTGTGCACCTTGCTTGTCCTCAATATCGCTAGCAGAACGACCGCCTACCTTAGTAGTGTCAGCAGAAGTATTTTGGCTTGTTACATCACCTATCTTCGTCCAATCGGCACTACTAAATGTGGCACTAGTAGTTTTTGTAACGGTTGAACGATACACAGTATTTCCATTCGCCCACAAATCACCAGTGTCATAAGGTGTCGTTGGTTGGGATACAAATACCCTTCGCTTGCTATCGGCAGTATCTTGCGCTTGTGATGCATCCTGTAAGGCTTTAGCAATCCCTTCGTCACGGACTAATGTCCATTTATAAACAGTATTATCTAGCATAAAACGATAAGAGTAACCAGTGCTAGAATTGTAGAATAAATCACCAATATGTTTATCTTTTTCAGCGTTTGTTGTCCAGTCAGATGCAGGTAAGTTAGTAAGGCTAGGTGCATAATCTTTAAAGTGAGAAGTTATCTGATTATCTATTTGGGCTTGTAATGTTGCCAGGTCATTATCATAGGCCGTTGTACCAACATAGTTTGTTAACTGACTGTTCGTATATGTGTTAGCAGCATCTTCGGCTTCTTGTGCTTTTGTTTCGGCATGTAATTTTGCTTCTGCTAATTTGGCGGTATCTGCATCAATTCGCGCCTGTTCTTCAGCGCTCACCTCTCCATCAGCATAAGCCTTTGCTTGCGTCTCAGCTAGCTGTGCTTTTGCGAGTGCATACTCTTCAGCTGCTTGCTGAGCTACACTCGCTTTTTGTTGTGCATCAGTAGCCGCATCATTTTTAACAACAATATCTTTATCGTCTACTTGTTGTTTTGTGTAAGTAACCTCTGTCAGCCTACCCTCGCTTATCTTTTTAGCGATTTGCTTCTGCAATAAATTTTTTAATGCATTTACATCGTGTCGGCTGTACTCTATAAACTCTCCAAGTGTATATTTCTTTTTAGATCTATCAGTTATCGGCCCTTCTTTCGCAATAACTCTCGAATCTAAATAAATAGGTGGATTGTATTCCGTTGCTTTAATCCTTGCTTGGTCACCTAAACTTACTTTTTCGTGTTCTCTCCCTAAGATAGTCTCTAATGTCGCTCCGTCTACCTCATATTGGACAACGGAAGTGATGCGCTTTTGTAGTTCGTTCTCAACGAGATTTGTTAATTCTTCGATCGTCATATCTTGATTAGTGGAATCAGGCTGATAAACACCCCACAAATGCTTACCATCACGCCCCCAGGCTTGGCGTGCTTCCTCATTAACAACCTCAACAATAATAGGTGCAGTTCCGTCTTCTTTATCGGGGCCGATACCTATTAATGCTGTTACGATATCACCTGTACTTTCTGTTCTTTTCATCCCAACTAAATCTTTTCCTGAGACAATTTCCTTTCCGTTCCATTCACCCTGTTTTTCGATCATATCTACATATCGAGTTACTTTATTTCCATCTGTCTCAATCCTAAATCGTAATTCCATATCAAACGTATCTACATTAGATATTTGGTTTATCGCACTATAAGGATTAATATAATCTTCAAATATTATCTTCCTAGTACCCATATAGTCCGTAATTCCTCGTTGCCATCCTGTGCCAGCCAAGATGTAATCCATTCCTGTATTAACTGTTTGGCCTTCGAGTGTAACGGGCGCAATAGGTTTAACTTTCTTCAATTCTACATAAGATGCCAACGTCTTTATCTCTACATTTTCATTAACAATGTCTGAATAATCGATAATAAATTCACGAAAAAAACCACCATCTGTTGGGATGATGATTCGATTGCGTTTGTTTAAATATTGTGTTGCTCGATTATTCTTAGATGTAACAAAGTCGAATATTTCTTCATTATTTAGCGTTTCACGATGATTATCATCCCAAAAAGGATTAATACCCTCGTTGTTTAGGGTATCTAAGATCTCGTCCGTCTGATGATCAAGTACGTGTATTTGTGTCATTGAAATCGCTCCCTATAATTAGCGGTAGTATCAAAACTGTCCTGCGGTAAAACAATTAACTGATTTTCTCCAGGTTTTAATTTAAAGTAATCTGCTCCGAAAACTTTCTCTTTTTTTATGTCCTCTCCATTTAGATAAACAATCTCATTTTTATGATCAAAAGTTAGTTTATCGCCTACATCAGCAAGGATCGGAATCTGATTTTGATTAACATCGTTTACTTGTAAAACCTGTATTTTATCTACAGTCATATAAGGACGTAGATTAGTACCGTACGCTCCGAAGTGGACTTGCACTTGCGCTATAGGGGTTTGGTGTTCATTATTGTAATCGGTAAGTACGCCTTCTATGGTGTCTTGGTATATGCCTAAGTAAGCGTTATAGCGACTGATCTTCGTTATAAACTCCTGCCCTTTTCGTTGCATTGTTAATCGACCAACGAAATAACCATCCCAATTGATCCCTCTATCGGATACAATTATTTTTTTATTGACACCCACACCCATTTGCGACCTACCTACTGCATCAAACCAGTTAGCGTATAAGTCGAAAAAGGAAACCATACCAACGATATTATTGCTAACGTCCAACAAATGCACTTGTATACGACCCATTTCATTTGCTTTGGCTTCGTTAAATTCAATATTTACTTGTAAATTAAAATCCTGCAATGGATTAGATAAACTTTGTTTAATTGCTGGTCCATGCCATCCCGATCCAGTACCATAATCTGTTGCACGGAATTTTCCGTCAGACGAGCCCATCGTTCCCGTAATTAATCCGTCCTCTAAAGTGGTTCCGTCAGACCAGCCTACCAAAGTACTCGCTTCATTAGTCATTATTGTTGTATATCGATCAACTATCGAATTACCAGCCGGGGTAGGTTTGCCAATCATCATATATTCGCCTAATTGGTTTTGAATCATTGCAAAGGTAATTGGTGCAGTTACTTCCAACTCAAATGTCGGATCTGCATCAGCTGTTCCTGCATTGGTTAGTAACACGTTATCACTTGGGAATAGTACTTGTTTTTCTGGTCCATAAGAATAAGGATCCGGACATAAAAAAGTAATGGTACCTTTCCGTTGATCTTCAAACCTTGTGAAATCATCCATTCCACCATCAATCTTTGCATAGTAAATCCGACCTGGTTCATCGTCAAATTGCAATTCAACTGGTTCTTTAGTAATCAACCATTCCGCCAATTCATCTTTTTTTGCTAGAAAGTCCTCGTCATCTTCCACCACATAACCAATTGGCTGAATAATATAAAGTACATCCGTATCACTTGCTTGGATATGTGCACCTGGCATACCAGGTATTCGCAATAAATTATTGTTGACAGGAGGAAATGGAGGCTTTTGCCTACCCTCCAACAAATAAATCCACGACTTTCTTTCTCCGTTAAATGTTAGACTTTTATGTGGCAAAACTCTCCCTCACTCTCTTATCGCGTTCTTGTAATTCTGTAATGTCTTTGTAAATCTCTCTACTAACCTCACGACCATTAACTTGATTTATTACTGTTGTGTATATCACTGCTTGTCCTGTTAAACTAGTCGATTGATTACCACCTAATTGATCATACTGTCCTAATTGCGGTCCATTACTCGTAATCGTTCCACCTACAGCCATTTGTGGTATTTCACGAAATTCTGTTACCATTTCTTTTGACTTCTCGTGCGGGAAAATCTGCGTTCCAGTTGGGAAGTTATAAACCCCTTCATTTACTGGAGTCATTTTACCATTTGGAAATCTAGCAAGCTCCCATCCTGCTTCACCAGCTATAGCAAGACCACCTGAGTGGCTTCTTGTACCTGATGCATACTGTGGGATATCCTTGTGGATACCACTATATATATTTTGGTATTTCAATTGGATTGGTTTGCTGATAGGTGCTTTTAATTGTGCATTCAAATCATTCCAATATTTTTCAGATTGATTACGAATATACAAATTCTTATAAATCGTTTTCCCAGCTAATGCATTTATATCCACTAACTCGCCTTCCGCATCACGGAGTTTACCTATTTGTGTATCTATTTTGCTACTTTGATCTTCATATTCTTGTGTATTTAATTCGCCTTTACGATGCAAATCATCTAATTTCTTTTTTTGTTCTTCTAATTTAGAGATTTCTTTTTGAACTGCGTCTAGACCTTTACCTTTTTCATAATTAATTCCAGATTGAGCAAGTATAATTTCTTCAAATTTGTAACGTATGTTTTCTAGTTCAGCTAACTCTTTCTGTGATATATCAAGGTTTTCTTGATTCGTAGTGTACTTATCGGTTAGTCCCTTACCTTGCCTTCCAATAGCGTCTTCTTGTTCGATCAATTCTTGTAAGTTGTCTTTTTCTAAACCCAATTGATTTTTTAGTCTCTCCGCTTTCATTAAATCGTTGTCTTCTTCAGCAGTTGCTATTTCTGATTCTAAGCCACTTATAACTATGCCTTGATCAATTTGATTTTGTAAATTTTGTTTTCTTATTTCGTCATTAGCTAGACGCTCTTTGTCTATTTCTTCCGCATCTTTAATTAGTTCGTTCAATTTCTCTTGTACAATTTTTTGCTCATTAACAGAGTCGAGAAGGGCTTGGCGTGTATCTGCTTCTAATATTTTTCTCTGTTCTTCGTTATATTCTTTTAAGGCTATTGTATTTTCTGCGTATGCATCACCTTGCGAACTAATTGATTTTTTCGTTGCTGGGGATTTCTCAATAATAGTATCATTTAAACCCAAAAACACTTCCATTTCTTCATTTGTTAATGTGCTTTTTCCTAACAACGTTGCTTGCTCATCAGATAGTTCTTTGATTCGGTCAGGAGCTGTTGTCTGTTCCAGTAATGCTAAAATATCCATATATCGAAGCATTTGACTTGTACTAAGTTCATTCTTATCTTTTAGATCATCAAAACTCTTAATTAATTCATCTGTTTTTTCTATATCTGATTGCATTGTCTCGATCTTTTTCAAATTTTCTTCCTGATAATCTCTAGTATTTTGAGAAAGAGCATAAACACCCAACGCCAATCCACCAACACCTGCGATAGCTAATCCGACTGGACCTGCTATACCTAATCCACCAATACGTGCAAGTAATCCAACTCCACCAACTTTACCTAGCAGGCTAGATACATTTCCAAACATCTTCATCAATCCACCCGCAGCTGTCGTCATACCACCAATAGCAATACTCGCTGGCCCTATTGCAGCTGCAATAGCAATAAATTTAAGAATCGTTTGTTGCTGTTCTTCGTCCATATCCGCAAATGCTTGTGCGCCATCTTCGATCTTTTGGATTAATGGTTCGGCTGCATCAATTGCATCCATAACTGCTGGAACTAGAGCATCGCCTAACGTAATTGCTACATCTTTTACTCGATTCCATAATATTTTTAATTGTGATTCGGTAGTTGCATAACGTTTTGAAGCTTCTTCTGTTAATGCTGTATTTTCTTCCCACGCTTTAGATCCCATCTCAAGGGCACCCGAGAAAACATCTGAAGCTCCCGCAGCACGTAATAGCGTATCGCGTAAACGAACTTCAGTTATACCCATTTCATCTAATATACCGATAGCAGATAGTCCGCGTTCTTCTGCAGTAGTTAAACCTTCGATAAACATGGTAATTGCACCGGCTGCATCTTCTTGATACGCTTTTTTAAAATCACTAGCAGACACACCAGCTACCTTCGCAAAATTATCTAACTCGTCTCCGCCTTTTTCAGCAGCTAGACTCATATCTATCATAACTTTTGAAAATGCAGTTCCGCCCGCTTCGGCTTCAATACCAACACTGGATAACGCACCACTAAAACCTAATATCTCAGCTTCAGTCAGTCCTACCTGTTTACCTGCAGCTGCTAAACGTAGTGCCATTTCTGTAATCTCAGATTCAGTTGTTGCCAAATTATTCCCGAGATTTACCACTGTTGATCCTAACCTATCGAAATCATCTTGACTCATGCCTACAATGTTTGCAAAACGAGCAAATGTCGTTGCTGCTTGATCACTTGAAAGGTTCGTAGATTCACCTAGATCCACCATTGTTTTCGTGAACTTTTCTACTTTTTCCGTTTGAATTCCTAATTGTCCAGCCGCTTCTGCTACTGCAGCTATTTCAGTCGTGGTGGCCGGAATATCTTTGGCCATGTTTCTTATTTCACCACGTAGTGTTTTCATCTGTCCTTCTGTTCCTTCGACGGTTTTTTCTACCCCTGCGAAGGCACTTTCAAAATCACTAGATGCTTTAAACACTGCTACACTACCAGCAACAAGAGGTGCAGTAACGCCCATCGTGTATGACTTACCGAAAGAACTTACCTTTCGCCCTGCGTTTTGCATCTTGTCGCCTGCATTTTGTGCGCTTTTAGCGACATCATCCCAGTTTTTTGTTTTTAACTGCGCATTGACATCTTTTAATTCGGCTTCTGTTTCAGCAAATTCACGATTAGCGCGTTCTAAACGAGTTGCAAGATTTTGTGTATTTTTAGAAAACTCACCTGTTTTTTCTTTTGATTCTTGGTATGATTTATTTAATAAATCTAATTTAGACTTTTGAAGCAGTAACTTATTACCTAACGTTTCAGATTTGTTCCCTAGAAAGTCCGTTGAATCACCAGTCTGTTTAAAACGACTTCTAGCAGTCTTTAGTTCTTCTTGGACAGTTCTAAGCTGTCTACTAACCTTACCCATTCCTGTAGTGAATTTAGTTCCATCCATCGACACCTGAGCGACTAGATCAGCTATTACTTCACGATTTGCCATGTTCTCACCCGCCTTTCAAAAATTGCTACATCACCCATGTAGCTGGGAGATAGATTGATCACCGCCTTATAACGCCCGCAGTTGTTCGAGCGCTTTATTTTGTTTGATCATTTCTCTTTCCTTTTCAATTCGTTCTCTACGTATTTCTTTCATAAGGACCAACGCGTTCAAACGCCTTAAACTCATAGACCAAAAGGCTTCTTCTGTTGTTTTCAATGCTTCTGTTGCAAAATAAAAAGCAGCTTCCCAGTCATATTTCTGGTTAGCTACTTTTTTTTTGCCTGTTTATTATCTTTTTTTACTTCAACTGTCTTTTCTGCTTTATTATCAGTGAGTGCTTCATCAATTATTTCTGTGCATATGCCCACATTGTATATATCAATAAATGCGCTCACTTGTTCTATGGTCAAATCTTTATCCTCGTGCACTAATCCAGCCCATAAATAAGCACGGATTGCATAAGGACGACCTAAATTGAAATCTTGTTCAATCTGAAAAAAGTTTTTGTCATCATACAATAAATCAATCTCTGCATAAGCATTTAAATCAAGAATAAATGTGCGTTCTTTATCAATCTTAATTTTTGCTTGTTTCGGTTTGTGCTGTAGATCATCTTTTAATTCTTTATCCACAAAATCACCTCTTTTCGTTTTATGTAAAAATAAGAGAAGGCATAAGCCCTCTCTTATTAAATAGTAGTGAAGTTTGTAATTTCTGTACTAGCCAAGTTATTTCCACCAAGGTCTCGTACATTCTTAGATGCTACTGCTGTGTAATCGGTCGTCGCACTTAATGAAGCATCAGGAGTCAACGTCACGATCATGTTACCTACGTTAGTTGATAATACTCCCATAACTTCGTTACCAGAAACATCCATGAGATAGAAGTTACCATCATGCACATCTTCTTGTTTGATTTCCTCGCTGAATGTCCACTCGATTGTTGTTGTTGCTGCGACACCTGTAGCCGCATCTAATGGTGAAACAGTAATGGTTGGTGCAGTTGTATCTGGATTAGGTTCATATACAGCATTAAACCAATTATCAGCAGTGATAGTTTCAAATCCTGTATTACCTTCATTACCCACGAATTTCCACTCCTCATCAAAGTCGCGCGGGATAAACTCTCCAGAAATGGAAGGCTGAGAAAATTCAATTGAATCGCCCTGCGTATTTTTTGAGTGGGATGGTTCTTGGAACTTCCCTTTTAACAACCACCAAAATTCGCTAGATGCATCATTAAATGTTACTTCAAATCCAAAAGCAACATAAGGAATTTCACCTTTAGATTTTAATACACCGTCAGCTCCTAATGTTTTACCAAATACAAGCACTTCATCTTGTGCAGTAAGACTTGTTGAAGTGATGTTAACAGTTGCGTAATTAAATTTACTGGCTGTTGCTACGATTCTGTTATCGCCAGGTAACCTACCTGTTGCCACGTTTGGTTCAACACTTGCACTAACTGCTTCAGATAATTTTACCGGAGTATCATACGTCGCTCCTACTCCGGCTGTATCTGTTAATTGTTTAGCTACGTAAAAATTCTTTATTCCAGTTGCATATTTCCCCATAATTTAATTCCCTACCTTCATTTTTTTAGTTTTCCATCGTGTCGATACATGATCGTATCCTGTATCGCTTTCGTGTGTCTCACCGATGTAGACACGATAAAAGCCCAATGACTCCATGGATTTGACAATTTCTTCTCCCATGCCTGTAGTTGCGCCTTTAGTAAATGCTGAAACTTGAAAATGGATATATTCTCGCAATGCTTTATTATCCGCATAATTGCTATCAGTATTGTTGATCAATTGATAGATGATGTACGAGTTAAAATCCTGATTCGATTCTGCTTTGTTTTGAAATATTGCTGGATAACCACTATAAAAATCTAATTTTGCGGTTAAATCGGTATTGTTCTCTAGTGCATGTAATATATCGTCTTTTAAATCAATCATAGTTTCATAATCCCTTTCATGCCTATCGAAAGTATTTGTGCAACCTCTGATTTAGACTCGTCAACACCTATTGTCATAGGAGCTTGTGCGCTCATTTTACTTGTACCAAACTCCAAAAATTTAAGACGATAACCTAATTCTTTTATACTACTAATGCGCACACTACGTTCACCATAGGGATTGGTTTGAACATTACTAACCACAATGTTGTCAGCTAAGTGTTTATATCCTTCTCCACCGCGTGAACGATTAATGTTATCAGATATAGCTTTTGCAACGACTTCGCCCGCAGAACGCAATATTTTACCTTCTAACATTCTACCTTTTTTTCCGAATTGGTCTATTTTATTACGAATAGTTACTTGCATATCAGCTGGCACTAGATACCACCGCTTCCGTAATAACTTCTAATTCTTTTCGGAGACCTTTCTTGTCAGCTACACTTTTAATCTCGTATGATTGATCATCATATAAAAAACGTCTGCCCTCACCGTTTTTATAAAGCTCTTGATCAAAACGAATTTCCCAGACAACAGTTCGAACAGCATTAGCAGCTTTTGCTTCAAAGTATTCATCGCCGCCTTTATCCTCTTTACTTGACCAAACTTTTTTATATTCACTCCAAGTCTTTACAAACTGACCATCGATACGTTCATCCGTTGGTTTTTGAACAGATACTCGGTGACGATATTTCGCAGGATTCATCGTATCACACCAATTCACTATCGAGTGGTATCTCTTCTGCTTTTAATTGTAAGATAATCCGTTCTAGGCTATAAGCAAGTTTATTTGTAATGGTCCCTACAACTTGTGGACGACGTTCTTCATAATGGTTGGCTACCAGTAACATAACTGCCAGTTTATAACGTTCACTTGTTTGAACGGTAATTCCTGATGCTGTTAAATCCTCTTTTGCAACAGAAATCAAAGAGCCGATAAACGCATCGTCCTCGGCTCCATCAAGTCTTAAATAGTTTTTCACTTCAGGTGCGGTTGGTAACATATGCTATACCCCCGTACTCTTTAACATCCCGAGGTCCCGTAATACGACTAGAATTTGATTTACAGTCTCCGTTAAATCTGCGGTATTATTTTCAATCGAAGCGAGTGCCGAATTTACTTCAGTTCTTGTAGCAGCATCAGCCAGAACTCCGGGAACTGTAGCGGTCGCTGGAACATTTTCAATAATGTTGTCTTTTGTTGAAATGCCTGTGTTATCAGTAAAGTTAGCAATTGAACCTTGTTTCCCATTAGCGGTGATTTTACCGCCAGGAGTCAAATGCACGTTATTTAAATATGGCACGTTGATTACCTCCTTTTATTTTGATTTACTTTCAGGATTTTTCTTCTTGTCGCTAGATTCTTTCTTTTCTTGTTTATCTTCAGATTTACTTTCAGGCTTTTTCTTGCTCTCTATTAATCCCGCATCAATTAATGACTTTGCTAAGCGTTCGTCGTCTGTCTCAAATTTTCCGTTTACAACAAAAGGCCCCGAACCATCCGGAGCCTTAAATTTCCTTAATACGTTATAACCCATATTACGCCACCACTTCAGCGATACGGAACGCAGAATTTAGAGAACGTTTCTGATCATACCATGCAGTTAACACAAATAAATAATCACCAGAATTAACATCTTTATCTGTGTCGTATGTCATAGCGTCATAGTTAATACGGAAGAAGTTAAAGTCACCAACAATAGGTTTGGTTGCTCCATCAGCAAAGTGAACTGGCTTTCCAAGTACCTGTTCTGGCTGCGCTTGATAAAGTGTCGCATTACCATTCGCTAGTGTTTCAATAATGTCCATGTAGTCTGCATAACGCATAACAATATGAGCATTATCACGGAAGTCTTCATGTAGATCTGCAATTGCATCCTTAATTGATTTATAAAGCGTTCCCCCGGCCGCTTCACTTGTGGTAACAGCTGTTACACCACCACCATAAAATGACATATATTCAAAGCCAACTGCAGGAGTCACGGCAAGTGCATCCTTTTTCTCTTTAGAAGCAAGACCAGACCGTAGTGCATTATCCACATAGTTTACAAGTTCAATGTCTGAACCGTGAACAATTGTATCAGAAATTTTTGCTTTTACTTTAAATTTGTTACGACCGAAAGTGACAACATCACCGGTCATGGCTAGCTCTTTCGCAACTTGAGTGTCATCGATAAAGGCATCATCATTAATTGTGTAAGAAATCTTAGGTAATTCAAGACCTTTAATGTTAGAAGTAGCAGAAATTTCCCTCAATTGGTTGCGAGCGAAAGGTTCGTGAACCAATTCATTTTGCAAGTTAGTAGGTAAGAACTTATCTCCACCTGTAACGTTTCCACCAGGTAGTGCATAAATTTGTTTAACGTCATCTGATACCGGACGTCCTTCAATGGAAGCACGGATAAATTCAGCTTTTGCTTTGATCTGCTTATCTTCATCAGAAAGTCCTTCAAAAGATGGTTCCTTTTGATTAAATTTAGATTTTTGTTCTGCATCAAGCACATCATGTTGTTCTTTAATTACATCGAAACGCATCTTCAAATCTTTCTTGGTACTTTGTAACGCCTGAATATCTTCAGTTGATTTATTTGTGTCAATTGCTGCTGAAGCAAGTTCCCCTTCGGTTTTCTGTAATTGCTGACCAACAGTAGATAGGTTTTGTTTTAATTCGTACAAAGTTTTATCTCCAAAGAATTGAAGATTTAATTTTAATTTTAATTTACTCTTACATTCTACGGCTTTAAATAAATCTTTACTTTTTGTCATTTTTACATTCCTCCCAGAATATCACTAATATAGTTTGAATTTTGTTTTGCTTCTTCAGCGATTCGTTGACGTTGTTCCATTTCTTCTTTAGATGGTCCTGCTTTTTTTTGCTTTTGTTTGACTTGATCAAGAAGTGATTTCGGCACATTTTTAAATTGTTCAAATGATTCTACACTCAAACTAGCGACCGCATCTTTTGTTTCTTCAATCACTTCCAAATCGAAATATTGAGCAGCCTCGCTAGATGATAACCATGTTTCTTCTACTAACATTTCATCTAATTTATCTGCTGTTAGGGAATCCTTTGCTTTCTTCATATACACCGGAACACATGTTGACTGCTCTATTTTGTCCAACCAATCCGCTTTACTTCTCAATGTTTTAGCGTTAGCTCCAAAGATTAGTCCGACCATTGGTTTATGGATCATTAAAAGGCTAGATTCGTACATGTAGATGTTATCTGCCTTCATAATTAAAAAGGAAGCCGCACTTGCGGCAACACCATCCACATAAGCATCAATAGTAATATTGCGTTCTTTTACTCGTTCTAGTTGGCTTAACATGGCAATTGTAATGAATACATTACCGCCAGGACTATTGACATACATGTTCAATGTCTTAACGCTGTCGTCAAGGTTTTCTAATTGGTCTTTAAACTCAGCAATCGTAACATCGTCTGCATCCCACTTATCGCCCCCAACTATTTCACCGTAGATGTATAGTTCAGCAGTATCCTTAGATTTGTTTATAAGGTTGAAAAACTTCATACTTGTTATCACCTCCTTAAAGGGCATAATAAAAACACGCTCTTAGGCGTGTTAGTCCTCATTGTTATTTTTGTTATTAGACTTCCTTTCGTTCGCCGGCAAGTCAATAGGGTACAAATCTCCACTAATCCATAATTTATCAGCGTTACCACCAACGGGCGGAAGGTCTTCAAACATTCTCGCTTCATCCGGTTTCATACCAGCACTGCGAATCATCATGCTATAGAATGCGGTCCTTGCTGCCATATCTCCTCTAAGAAGGGCATTAACACTAAATTTAAAGTAATGTCCAGACTTTCTTTCGTCTGGTGTAAGTAACTTTCTATTAAATTCTTGTTCATATTGCCTTACAATCGGTATTAATGTGAGATCCACATACATTCGCATTAATTGCTCATTACTGGAGTAACTTTGCCCTTCTGTATCATTCAACATCGTTACCGGCACATTATACACATTCGCAACCCGTGAACGTGTAATTCGTTCTGTCGTAAATGTATCAGCTGCAACGTACTTTCTTTCTAACTCATCAATTTCAACGCCTGGTTCTTGGAACAAAATACCGCCATTGTCTTTATAAAAGCGTTTAAAGTCATCAATAACACGTTGCCTTTTATCTGAATCGACGTTAGCGGCATACTTTAAAATAAAAGAGTTAGGAGCGCTTTGCATTTCTTTTAAACTAAATTCTCTAACTGCCTTATCAAATTCATTTGCATTGGATAACACCTTTATAGGGTTAATTCCTTTTAAACCGCTAGAACCAACAATATGTTTGACGTGGATCATGTCCATATTATGAAAATAATACCTGTTTCCATCTTCGCCAGTTACTTCATACCACAGTTCTTTCGTGTTTTTTTCTAACATTGGTACCACATAATCAGGATTAACTAATGTCAATCGTTCAACCTGGTTTCGGATAGTCCGTTCGATAACCGCATAGGCGTTTCCTTTTTCATCACGCGATGTTTCCATGTTTCGGATAAATTCAAACCCAGTCATATTGGGGTTTGGTTCGTTTATCAATTTATCTGAAGCGTCATTTTGTGTGATTTCATAGTTTTTATACAACTTTAACGGTAAAGAAGCCATGCTATTCGATAATCTAGTTATTACACTAAAAATCGTTTCATTGGTGGCTAAGGTGGAATTTTCAATACCAAAGAATGTTTTACCCATCCAAGAAGAAAAGTCGTAATTTACTCCTTTCCATGCCATATATGCGCTGTTAATAGAATATTTTATACGTTGAAAGAATTTCAATCTCTCACCACCTTTCAATATTTCTTATTTCATCAAATCAGCCAAACTAACCACACCAATATCACCATCACCAGTAGGGACAACTAATTTCTCCATTACTTTTGTATGGGAGTTTAACATTGCTGCAAAACCATCTATTTTGCGATATCGATTTGATTTCGTAGGCATTTTATTTCTGTTGCGATCCATTACCAATTCCACATTGTTTATATACCAACGTAACAATGGGTTTTCATTGAAGATAACCTTGCCATCTAAAAACATATTTCTTAAATCGTCCATTGCAGGACCGAGAGTTAAGAACCCTTGTCGCACAATCTCAGTTGGATATCCATCTTGTTCAAATGCTTTATTAAGCCTAAACGCTTTAGCTGGGTCATATGTGATCATTTCAATATTAAAATGCTTCGCTTGTTCAATAAACCATTCATAAACAATCTCTTCATTGATGTATTCCTCATCCAAAATGGTCAGATAACCAGCATCCGAGAATTCACGGTAGGATATCTTTTCATTGTTGAGTAATGTTTTCTTTTTTGGTATCCACGAATGTGAAAGCACAAAAATTTCACCAGTATCAAATATCGGTATTTCTAAACATGCACTTGTAAAATCCTCAGAATCGGATAAATCATAACCACCAACTGCATTCATGCCATACAGATCTTCTATATTCAAATGTTTGTTATTCTTTTTCAACGTTTTAAAATCAATGAATGGCATCTTACTTGCATTGATAAAGATATTGAATTGTTTTGTTATAAAATCGGAACGCTCTTCAGGAGTCCGTTTGTCTTTCTCCCAATCTTCCATCATGATTTCTAAATCAAGTGAAACCCCAATATTAGGATTCGCTTTAATCCAAGTCTCTGGCTTTTCAAATTCTTTTTCTTGATCATCTAATTCAGCCAAGAAATAAAACGTACGCTCATCAACAATGGCGCCATCTAATGCATCTGCTCCTTGCTCATAATAGTTAACTAGCGGGCCATCCAATTGATAGCCTGCAGTCGTAATATATAAAATCAAAGGTTGTTTACGCGATCCACGAGACTTTTTGATGATGTTGATTAACTTATAGTCTTTAAACTCATGTATCTCATCAAAAACACCCAAATGCGTATTTAAACCATCAAGCTTTTCACTATCAGATGCCCTAGCTTCAATCTTAGAAAATGATTTTTCATGTTTAATCTCATATCGCAATGGCGTGTAATGCTTTAGGAGCAGTGGCGATTTTTTAACCATCGCTTTTGCTTCCTCGAAAATGATACTTGCCTGTTGCTTACTGTTGGCCAACAAGAATATATCAGCGCCATTTTCTCCGTCTTTGCTTACCGCGTAGTTAACTAACCCTGAAATAAGCGTTGATTTACCATTTTTTCTACCAACAAAAATAAGGCCCTCACGAAAGCGCCTTATGCCTGTATCCTTATGCACCCAACCATAAAGGGAACCAATAATAAAATGTTGCCATGGTTGAATCGTTAATTTATCAAAGTCACCTTTGGATGGTTTACAATATTTCTCCATAAATCGAATTGGCCTATGACCTTTATCTTCTACAAATATCCATGGAAATTCATCTGTTCCTTGTCTTTTTAAATCATTTAAGTGCCTTTGAGCTGCTTGTTTATTCTTTTTACTTACAAGTATCTTGCCTTTTATAGCTTGTTGCGCATACCAGGTTGTTAATAATTTATTTGCCGGCTCTAATCGTATGTTGCCCTTTTTTACCTGCTCTTTTTTCCACGTAATAAAACTAAAACTTTGTGCTGCTTTTTTTATCTTCGGATCAGAAATTTTCGAAGTCGTCGTCGCCATTTCCATTCACTATTTTTTTACGTTGAGCAGGCGTAAGTCCAAGAGACTTCAATAAGTTATTCAGTGTTTGTACAGTTTTCGTCAACTCAACCGAGAGAGGATTCTTCACCAGGTTTGTTGCATTAGCTTTATTCGTATATTCATACATAAGATCCTGTTTGTTAATTTCTTTTCGTAATTTACGATAAAATTTATGTGTATCAACATACAATTGGATTAATTCTTCATCCGATTCTTTATAACCATCACCAAGATAGTCCCTTAGTCGTTTTGCTGTTGGTATCGCCATGTAGATCCTCCTCTCTCGCTTTTTTTGGGTTACCCCCCTTTCATGAAAAATCATCCGCGGTGTCAGCGAAGG
>Ga0314772_1000440_pt1 | contig 22699 bp, 20 predicted proteins | sample MetaGCBIW2018_FD_204520 | JGI IMG/M metagenome (GOLD analysis project Ga0314772, IMG submission 204520) | Cryopeg brine microbial communities from Beaufort Sea near Barrow, Alaska, United States - CBIW 2018 | ecosystem: Environmental > Aquatic > Marine > Coastal | place: USA: Alaska | collected... | reverse complement strand
ATAGCTTGAAATCAGGACATTTAATGATTCTGGCGCTTAAATTGGCCAAGAATATTGCTGAAATTTGAGTGAACCTCATTCTGGAAGTGAATCACGATTTGATCAGCGCTTCCCTAACAGTCCACTGTCGTTTTAACTATTACCGCAATTAGCTAAGAACTATGCCGCTCGGCTATATATCAGAACTTATTTTTTTGATTCCATAAAAAACCGCCAGGCACGTATGTGGCTGGCGGTTCGGTAATAAGCAATAGAGCTTTCTGTGTTTAACTCAGCGCTCCCAGGGATACCCCAGAGTATCGCGTTCATTTTCATATTTACTAAGCAGCGCCTGATATTCGTCCCAGATTTTTTCGCCATCTAAGCCATCTTTGTTGATATTGTCGATCCAGGAGTGCGCATATTTTTCAGCCGCTTTTTCCAGCTTGGCACGCTCTTCAGGCGCCATTTCATAAACCGGTATTTTCTTGCCAATGGAGCCCGTGCGCAAACCCTCCAGAACCTCTACCATTTCTTCAATTTGAAGCTTGGAAGCATAGTCAATCGAGTTCGACCCTGCATGCCGAATTATTGCCTGCTCTTCCTTGGAGAGGTCATCCCAAGTGTACAGATTCATCATTGTGGCAAAGCCATTGATCTGCCCCCAGTCCACCAAAGTTACGTTGTCGATTACCTCGAAGGTTTTCAGCGCACGCATGGTGTAAAGATAGCTTGCACTGCAATCAACCAGCCCGGTATCTAACGCCAGATAAAAGTCGCCTGCGGTCACGTTGACCAGACTTGCACCCAAATCGTCCAAAACCTTGGCATAGTTTGCAATGGCTCGAATCCGTTTACCCTTAATATCGGCCAAGGTACGGATCGATTTTCCCCCACCGCACTCGAACTGAACACCGGTGCTGGAATAGCCGGTTATGTAAACCAGGTCTTGGCGCGCTAGCAGTTCTTGCAGCGCTTCATTTGTTGTCATCAACTCGAACATGGCTCGCGTGCCAACCCAGGGGTCTGAGGCCCCCAGCGGTACATCGCCAATGGTCAGGGCCTTTAGTTTCTGGGGGTTATAGGCTGCCAACATCGTACCCATATCAGCCGTGCCACTGGACACCCCGTCAGCAACGGTTTTGTAATCAAGCAGTGCACCGGCCCAGTGCATATCAACCTCAAGCTTGCCGTCAGACAGCTTGCTGATGTCTTCTATAAAATGCTCAACTGCCTCTGCGCGACTACCGCGGTTTGGCGAACCTTCCGCAAACCGAAGGACCATGTCGGCAGACGCCGTACTTACAATGATTAGTGTCAGCACTGTTCCCGACATTATGGCTTTCAGCATTATTTTCTCCACAAAGTACATCATTATTTTAAAATTACGGTAGCACCTACCTGCAGCTATAACCATTACAACTTATCGATAGAGGCCATGCCGGATAGCTATAAATCGTACATTTATAAAGCACATATCGAAAAAGCATATCCAATGACTAAATCTGTTATTGGTTGCTTTGTTAACAACATGTCAATGTAAACTTTAACAGCATCTAACTTTCATAAAGGCTGATTATTTATGCGTGATCTATTAAAAGAATGGCACGGTGATGTATTGATACTGACCCTCAACCGGGCGGATAAACTGAACGCCCTCACGGATGAGATGCGCGAAGGCCTGATCAACGCGCTCGCGGAGCAGCAAAGCCAGCCCAAAGCCCGAGCGATTCTGATTCGTGCCAACGGTCGCGGCTTTTGCGTAGGGGCCGACCTGCAGCCGGGCAAAATCCAGTCGCGTCGGCAAACAATTCAGCAGGACATGGAAGCCGGTATAAATAGAGTCATCTCGCTGATCCGCAGTGTTCCGATACCTGTTATTGCCGCAGTGAACGGGCCAGCCGCCGGAGCAGGCTTCAGTATCGCACTGGCCGCCGACATCGCCATTGCCAATGAGTCGGCACGCTTTCATCTGTCATTCGCACGCATTGGTGCGGTGCTGGACGGCGGTATGTCTTTCTTTCTATCGCGGAAAATCGGTGCCACCCGCACTTCTGCCCTGGCTATGCTGGGTGAAAACATCTCGGCTAAAGAAGCGCTGGAAATGGGACTGGTTTATGGTGTCAGCGAAGATTCTGACTTGCAGGAGGATGCCCTGGCGCTCGCAGTCAAGCTTGCGGGTGGCCCCACTATTGCGCTGAGTCTGATGAAGGCAGAAATTGAGTTAGCACAAACAGCGTCGCTGGAGGAAGTACTGGCATTTGAAGCCCGCTGTCAGGGCAAGGCGTTCAGTACCGACGATTTCGAAGAGGGGGTAACGGCCTTTCAGCAGCAGCGTTCCGCCGAGTTCAAAGGGCGATAAACGAAAAAATTGCAGACCACTGGGCGAAGGTTAGTAAAACACCGTGGCGGCTCACCAGTATGTGAGCCACCACGGTGTTTTAAGTGATACGGGAAAATCAGATGCTGCGACCGACCGCCTGCCAGTATTTGTCACGCAGGCGACGCTTGAAGATTTTGCCTGAATCTTCCCGAGGCAGGTCGGCGCCAAATTCAATACGCCTGGGCACCTTGTAACCGGCCAGATGCTCTCTCAGGTATACGGTCACATCAGCCACATTAATATTGCTGGCGTCGTCAGCTTCGATGATCGCCATCACCGACTCACCGAACTCCGGATCGGGTATGCCGAATACGGCGCAATCCTTGACACCTGGGTAGCTGTGCAGCACTTCTTCGATTTCTGCAGGATAGATGTTCACCCCACCGGAAATCACCATGTCCTTGACGCGGTCGGCGATAAACAAATAGCCGTCTTCGTCAAAGTAACCCATATCACCCGAGGTAATATAGCCGTCCCGATCCATTGCGGCCCGCGCCTCCGGGTTGCGGTTATAGGTGAAGTCCATCTCGGGGAACCGGGAATAGATTTCACCAATCTGCCCGGCCGGCAGAATATTGCCTTCGGAGTCCAGAATCCGTACATCCGCTTCCGGTACAGTTGTGCCGACGGTACCGGGTTTGGCCAATGCCTGGGTCGACGTACAGGCAGTGACGGCACTGGACTCCGTAGAGCCGTAAAATTCGTTAATCACCGGACCAAACCACTCAATAATCCGGGTTTTCACATCAGCTGGGCATGGCGCAGCGGCGTGAACAATAAATTTCAGCGACGACAGATCGTACTTTGCACGCACCTCTTCCGGAAGCTTAAGCAGCCGGATAAACATAATCGGAACCATGATGGATGCGGTGATGGCGTACTGATCAATCTGCGCAATAAAGTCTTCGGCGTCAAAGCGCGGTGCAATCACCAGCAAATCACCCACTTTGGACGCCTGCATGCTAACGGTATTGGGGGCACTGTGATACAGCGGACCCGGCACCAATGTGCGGCCGCCGTCGGCACAGCCATAAACCCGCGCGCGGAATTTACGCAGCAGCTGCGCCGCTTTCGGTTCAAGCGGCGTCCGCCGCACCCCTTTGGGATGCCCGGTGGTGCCGGAGGTGTACAGCATCGAAGCCGGACCCTCCTGCGGAGGCTCCGTGGTAGGTTCCGACACCGCCAGCCACTCATCCCAAGCAATCTGGTCTGCGGGCACTTTGCAGGCATTAGAGTCTAGGCCAAAAGCATCACGCAGGTCTTCGGGTGTTTCCACCAGGATACACTGCACTCCGGTGGGTATTTCGCTGTTCATCTTGCGCCACAAGTCGGCGTGAATCACCAGAACCTTGGCGCCACAATCATTCAATATATACGTCAGTTCCTCGCCGACCAGGTGCCAGTTAACTGGCACCGCATAGGCGCCGATATAGGCCGCTGCCTGAGATGCAATCATAAACGGGATGTCGTTGCGCATAAAAATAGCCACGCAATCGCCAGCCTTGATACCGATTTTTTTCAGTCCGCTCGCCGCTCGCTTGACTTCGTCGTGAAAAGCCTCGTGGCTGAGGTGGCGGGTGCCGCAAACGATGCCCGTCATGGTCCGTTGATGTGCTGTTGTAGTGGTCAACGTAGTATCTCCTGTAACACTGCAAACTGGATAGAGATCATTCGCGGCTACTTGCCGGTAAACTGCGGTTTGCGCTTTTCACTAAACGCACGTACACCTTCAACCCAGTCATTCGTTGTTGTGCAGTCACCAAATGACTCGGCTTCTGCTTGCAACTGCGCTTCGAGTGATGTGCTCATTGACTGCAAAAGGAGGCGTTTGGTGTTGCCATAGGCCCGCGTCGGCCCATTGGCCAGACGCTCTGCCATGGCACGAGTGCGTTCTTCCAGAGTGCCCTCAGGAACCACCCAGTTAATCATGTTCATGTCAGCAGCTTCCTGGGCTGTAAAACGATCCCCCAGCAAAGCGATTTCCATGGCCTTCTTTATGCCAACCGTTCGTGGCAACTGATAGGTGCCAGACCCGTCTGGGCTGCCGCCAATACCGGTGTACGCCAGTGTGAAAAACGCTTTCTCGCTAGCCATAACCAGATCACAACACAGCGCGATACTGACCCCGGCACCCGCCGCTGCACCTTGCACGCTGGCAAGAATAGGCTTTTTAAGGCTGCGCATCAGAAACATGATGGGGTGGAGATCGTGGATGCGATTCCGAAACCTGACACGGCGCTCTTCTTTTGGCATCTCCGTGTATTCCATAAATGACTTCACATCGCCACCAGCCATGAAGTGGTCGCCCGCGCCTCGCAAAACCACACAGCGGACTTCGTCATCGCTGCTGATTTGCTCGAGGCGCTCGCGGAGCAGACCGCGCATTTCTGTAGACAAAGTATTACGGGCCTCAGGACGGTTCATCGTCAGGTAAGCCACACCATTCTCAACTTGATAAAGTAGAACGCTCATTGTTTTTGTTGCCTCGCCATAATTAGTTGAAGACATCTTAGCTACAGGACTTTTCATCCCGCAGCTGATTGATTTGTTTTTCGTCGTAGCCCAGCTCTTGCAACAAGGCGCTCGTATCCTTGCCGTAGGGGCGGGCGGCGAATTCAACACCCGCCTCGGTCCGGCTGAATCTTGGCGCCGGCGCAGGTTGTTTCATGCCACCGACTTCCACGTAGGTATTGCGTTCAACGTTATGTGGGTGTGATTGCGCTTCGATCAAATCCAGCACGGGTGCAAAGCAGATATCGCTGCCTTCCATCAACTCACACCATTCATCACGGGTTTTCCGTTTGATGACATCAGTCAGAATCTCCGACAACTCCGGCCATTTCGCCTTGTTCATCTGGTCAGCGAATTTGTCCGCAGGCAAGCCCGCAACTTCGATCAACTGAGAATAAAACTGCGGTTCAATAGAGCCCAAGGAAATATATTTGCCGTCGGCTGTTTCATAGGTGTCATAAAAATGAGCGCCGGTATCAAGGCGGTTTGCTCCGCGCTCAAGGCTGTGGGTGCCGCGTCCATGAGCAGAGTTGAACATCGACATCAACACCGCGGACCCGTCAGTCATGGCAGCATCAATCACTTGGCCTTTGCCGGATTTCTGGGTTTCCAACAGTGCACAAACCATACCGAAAGCCAGCATCATGCCACCGCCACCAAAGTCACCGACCAGGTTCAATGGCGGCACCGGCTTTTCACCCTTACGGCCGAAGGCGTGCAAAGCACCCGTCAGTGATATGTAGTTAATGTCATGGCCGGCTGCCTGTGACAGCGAACCGTACTGCCCCCAGCCGGTCATGCGTCCGTATACCAGCTTCGGATTTACTGCCAAACAGTCGTCTGGGCCGACTCCCAGCTTTTCAGCGACGCCAGGGCGGAAGCCCTCAAGCAGGGCGTCAGCAGTTTCAACAAGCTTTAACAGCGCCTTGACGCCTTCGCTGGTTTTCAGATTCAGAGCTATCGACCGTTTTCCGCGGCGACTGCAGTCCAGCTCTGGCTGGTCAGCTTTGACGCCAACCCGTTCAACGCTGATCACTTCGGCGCCCATGTCCGCCAGCATCATGCCGCAGAACGGACCCGGTCCGATGCCCGCCAATTCGATAATACGAAACCCGTTGAGTGGGCCCATTGATTTTCTCCTAATGGTGTTGACCAGAATTAACCGCCGGAATGGCCAGCAACGATTTTCTGGTCAAACAACTGGTCGATCTCGGCACCGCTCAGCCCCAGAGTGTCGGCAAGAATTTCTTCGGTATGCTCACCCAGGTGGGGAGCCCTGCGTACCGGCTCTTTGGCAACTGACGTAAATCTCAGCGGGTTATCGGGCATCAAATAAGTACCGATGCCCGGCTGCTCCACCATTTCAAACAGCGGATTATCAACCGAACAGTCACGATCGTTTTCCACGGCTTCTTTCACAGTCTGGTATTTCCCCCAGCATACGCCGCCGTTATCGAGCTTTGTCTGAACGTCGCCGAAGCTGCGGGCGCGGAACCAGGGTTCCAATATTTCAGTGATCTGGACACGGCCTTTGTAGCGATCGCCTTCAAGCTTGAAGTTCAACCCTGAGCGCGTTTCCAGTTCACTGATTTGGGTTTTCGTTTCAGTAACACTCACGATGGCACGCCACTGATTGGGGCTGACGCCGACAATCATCACCCGCTCGCTGTCCTTGCACTCGAAGTCATGGCCATAAGTGCCATAAATATGGTTGCCGATCGCATCCCGGTCCGTGCCGTTAATCATTGCCTCGGCGATATAGCCCAGATTACCCAGTGTTGCCCAAGCTACATCAGCCAACGCAATTTTCACCAGCTGGCCGTCTCCGGTGCGGGATCGGTGCCGCTCGGCCGCCAAAAGACCCAAGGCAATTTGCTGACCGGTAATAATGTCCCATGCCGGCATTGGGTTGTTCAGTGGCCCGGCGACTACTTGGCCGTTATCACCGCCGGTAAGCGATGGGAATCCAACCTGACAGTTGACGGTATAGTCCAGCGCACTGCCTCCGTGGCGATCACCGGTCAGGTTGAGGTAAATCAGATCTTCCCTGTGCTGGCGTAGCCGTTCATACGACAACCAGCCCTTGGCCGGGAAGTTGGTCAGGAACATGCCAGCCTGTTCACCCGGTGCAACAATCAGCCGGGTTAACAGCTCCTGGCCTTCCGGTTTGCGGAAGTCCACCGCAATGGAGCGCTTGCCCTTGTTCAGGCTATGCCAATACAGGCTGCGCTGGTCTGCGGTAACCGGCCACCGGTTGTAATCAATACCACCACCGATCGGATCAAAGCGAATCACGTCGGCACCAAGCTGAGCCAGTGTCATGCCTCCGGAAGGTGCGGCCACGAAGGCACTGCCTTCCACTACCCTGAGTCCCGACAAGATGTTCTGCATACCATGCTCCGTATCAATACATTATCGCTAACGTTTAACTGATTTCAGCGTAACCGTTGTTGATTACCACCAGATCACGCTCAACTGAACGGCAACGGAACGCGACTTTATTACCGTCACGCCAAATCTCAGTACGGATAGTCTCGCCCGGGAATACCGGGGCGGAGAAGCGCAGGCGCATACGGTGAAAACGTGCGGGATCGTAATCACACAAGGTCTTAATAAGTGCGTGGGTGGCAACACCAAAAGTGCACAAACCATGCAGGATGGGCTTTTCGAAGCCGCCTTTGCGCGCCACGTTGGGTGATGCATGCAGAGGGTTAAAATCACCGGAGAGACGGTAAATCAATGCCGCCTGATCAAGGGTTGGCAGATCGCAGACGAGATCCGGCTCACGCTCGGGAATCTGATCAGGCTTCGAAGAAGACGTTGACGGGCCACCGAAACCACCATCACCACGCGCCATAGTTGTACTCACCAGGGTGCAAAGGTCTTCGCCCGTGGCCTTATCGCGTACCACTCGTTCGGAAACGATCAGCGCACCTTTACCTTCACCTTTATCAACAATTTCGGTGATCTTGGTGGTGGCTTCAACAACACTGGAAGACGGCAGCGGTTTATGGAGGATGAGTTCCTGGCCGGCGTGCAGAACCTTTACCCAATCGATGCCTGTATCCGGTTCGCGCGCCCAGAAACCGGGGCCCGCCAGCACAACGCCCATGCTCGGTAATGCCTTGAGGCCGTCTTCATAAACAAATTGTAGACAGTCTTCATTTAGCGGATCGTTGCCCAAACCCACACCCAGCGCATAAAGCATGCTGTCTTTTTCGGTGTAGTCGTGAGTGACCGCCTCAAACTTACGGTTAAGGAGTTTTTGGTAATCGATTGCCATGGTTTTGTTCCTATAATTGGTCTGCACAGCGCAGCCTTCCTGTACAAAAAAGGCTGCGCCTCACTCTGAGCCTGGGCTTAGAACGGATCCCAGCTGAATACGTCCGCTGAGCGATCGAGCTTGTAAAAGTCAGCCTCAAACGCTGGCAGTACGCGGCTCAGAACAGTTTCCGGCGTCCATCCATCAGAGGTATGCGCCGAACGGAACGGACGTGGCTGGCTGAACAGGAAAATTTCATTGTTACGCACACCAAAGATCTGACCAGTAACATGTTTGGCTGCGTCGCTGCACAGGGTTACCGCCAGAGTGGCAATTTTGTCTGGCGTCATCTGCTGAATTTTGGCAACACGGGCTTTCTCTTCCTCAGTTTCTGTCGGGATAGTTCCAATCAGACGGCTCCAGGCAAACGGTGCGATACAGTTGGAAGTAACGCCAAAGCGGTTCATATCCAGTGCCATCGACTTGGACAAACCAACGATGCCGGACTTGGCGGCGGCATAGTTGGCCTGGCCAAAGTTACCAATAAGGCCGGACGTCGACGTCATGTTTACAAAAGCGCCACTGCCTTGCTCGCGAAAGTGCGGAGCGGCAGCGCGGCTAACGTTAAAGGTGCCATTAAGATGAACAGCAATGACGGACGCCCAGTCGGCTTCCGTCATTTTGTGGAAGATGCCATCTCGCAGATTGCCAGCGTTGTTAATAACGCCGTCAACGCGTCCAAACGTGTCTATGGCTGTCTGAATAATTTTCTGAGCACCATCCCACTCGGTAACACTGTCATAGGAGCTGACGGCTTCACCACCAGCGTTCTTGATCTCAGTGACAACCTCATCGGCTGGAGCCTGATCGCCACCGGAGCCGTCTCCAGCACCACCCAGGTCGTTAACGACAACTTTGGCGCCATACTCTGCCAGCATCAATGATGTGGCACGACCAATACCGCGACCACCACCAGTGACAACGATGACTTTACCTTCCAACAACTTTGATTCGCTCATAATAAGCTCCGCTTGGTCAGACTTGCTTTACGTTTGATTTATTACGGGCTTTTCAGCGCCGCTGCTATTAATTCGTTGCACCCATACTGGCTACGATTACTGCGCCTGCGCTCTGGTAACCAGATCGCGGGCAATAACTTTCAACGCCAGAGTTTCTTCTGCGCCTTCAAAAATCGACAACACGCGTGCATCAACAAAGTACCGACTGACGTCGCTTTCTTCGGCGTAGCCCATGCCACCATGAATCTGCATGGCCTCACGACTAACCCACTCGGCCGCCCTGCACGAGAACAGTTTGACAAGGCTCGCTTCCATCTGGCCTTTGCCCTGGTCCATTTGTCTCGCCACTTCATAGGTAAACTGGCGTGATGCAATCAGGGTTGCAAACATCCGCGCAAGCTTGACCTGGGTCAGCTGATACGCCCCGACTGGCTTGCCAAAAACCTTGCGGTCACCTGCATATTTCAGTGCTTTTTCACACGCAGCCTGCATCAAGCCGGTGGCACGCGCCGCAGTCTGGATACGACCACCCGCAAACCCGGACATGGTAAAATAGAACCCTTTGCCCTGACCGTCTTTTTCACCAATGAGATGATCAGCAGCAACAAAGTAATCCTCGAAAAACACGTCATAGGAATGCATGCCACGGTATCCCAGCGTGGCGATAGCCTTGCCGGAGATCTTGCCGCCATCCGGCTGCTGATAGCTGAATTCGTGACCAGCCGCCGCCGGCTTTTCCACTAAGAACAAGCTCAGACCCTTGTGGCCTAGGCTCGCATCAGACTCGGTTCTGGCGATGACCACCAACAGTTCCGCCTTGCCAGCGAATGTACACCAGGTTTTGCTGCCATTTAGCACCCAACCACCTTCCCTTGGCGTTGCACGCAGACCTAGTGATGCCACATCAGAACCATGGTTCGGCTCTGTTATCGCAATCGCACAAAGGGTTTCACCAGATGCGAGGCGTGGCAGCCACTTTTGCTGCTGCGCTTCGGTACCCCCGCTGAGCAGGGCCTTTGCCGCAATCTCAGGACGTGTAATCAGGCTGCCCGCAGCACCCAGTGACGCCCGGGACAACTCTTCAGTCACTACTATCATGCTGAGACTGTCGTCATGGTCGTCTGGCTGCAATCCACCGAAACGCTCCGGAATGCTGATGCCAAAACTGCCCAGTTCGGCCGCCAGTGCCAGAATCTCGTCCGGAATATCCAGATCGTGACGATGGATTTTTTCGGCCAGAGGCATCACTACATCCGTGGCAAAACGGGCGAAGGTTTCGCGCACCATTTCTTTATCATCATCCAGCAAAGCTGGCAGGTACAGACTGTCGCGGGAGGACAACTGTTCTCCCAGTGCCGCCAGATACCCAGCGCCGCCATAGCTGCTGACAAACGAAGTCAATTCCGCCACGCCATACAGCGCCAATACAGCGCTACGCTCAACACCCACATCGTCGGCCAGAGCCAGCAACCGCTGCAGAACTTTCTGCAGGGCTTCGGCACTGAACGCCAGCGCAACGGTCGCGGCCAGCGAATCTTGCTGCTGAGCCTTTTCCGCATAGCGGTTTACTGCATCCGCTGCACTCAGTTCGGCGACACAGAACGCAAGTTCGTAACATGACAATTGATGATCGTCGAGACGCCCGGAATTCAGTTTGCCGTCATGACTGCAAAGGGTTTTAAGGCGCCCCAAAGCCAGGTCGACAAGCGTCCGAGTTTTACCCAGAACCCTATCAGCTATCACTAACGAATCCGTCGTGTTCATTGCGCCCCCACTCTCATGCTTTCTGCTGGCGTTCATCATTTAACATTTTGCCTTTAATCCGTTTTCTGACTACTTCTCGTACCGACCAATGATGGAAATACTGCAAATATTCAGGTGCGGGAAACCACCCAGGTTATGGTTCAAACCTAGACGCGGATCCGCTAATTGCCGATCGCCTGCACGGCCGCTGAACTGCAGATAGTTCTCGTAAATCATTCGCAGGCCCGAGGCACCGATAGGGTGGCCGAAGCACTTAAGGCCACCATCAATCTGGCAGGGAATGCGACCGTCGGCATCGAAATCACCATTGAGCACGTCGCGGACAGCTTGGCCTTCATCAGACAACTGCAAATCTTCCATGGTCACCAGCTCGGTGATTGAGAAGCAGTCGTGCACTTCCGTCATGCTCAGCTCTTCGCGCGGGTTCTTGATTCCGGCTTCGTCATAAGCACGTTGGGCCGCAACGCGAGTTGTCTTCAGATAAGAACCATCCCAGTCGCCGTAACCGGCTTCAGATCCGTTGGAAGCAGCCAGCTGCAACGCTTTGACAGACACCATGTGTGCTTTTTGTAATCGGCGGGCAATTTCAGGCGTAGTCACAATTGCACAGGCAGCACCGTCACTCACACCACAGCAATCAAACAGACCAATGGGCTCGGCGATATACGGTGCGTTCATGGCCTGCTCTTCGGTAATCTCACGCTGCAAGTGCGCCTTAGGGTTTTTGGCACCGTTGGCGTGACTCTTCACCGAAATGTGCGCCATGGCGCGCTTCAAATCGTGTTTGTCGATGCCATGTTTGGCACGGTAGCCGGATGCCAGCTGAGCAAAGGCACCAGGAGCCGACAAGTTCGGCCAGTACATGTCATTTTCAACACCGCGGGTACGCTGCGGCAGTCCGCCGTAACCCACGTCTTTCAGCTTCTCGACGCCCAGCGCCAGTGCGATGTCGCAAGCACCGGAGGCCACCGCATAAACGGCACCCCGGAAGGCTTCGGTTCCCGTCGCACACATGTTTTCAACTTTGGTCACGGCAATATTCGGCAGACGCAATGCGATGGACAACGGCAAACCACTCGGGCCGACGTTATGTGCATCCATACCCGCGCCGAACCAAGCCGCCTCAATCTCGCTCTTGTCGATGCCCGCATCCGCGATGCACTCTTCAAATGCTTCCATCATCAAGTCTGTAGGGCTGGCATCCCAGCGCTCACCGAACTTGCTGCAACCCATTCCAAGAATCACAACTTTATCTTTGATTCCACTAGCCATTTTCATTCACCTTGTATTAGCGCGTGTATTACTGCAGCGATGGAACAGCTTTCCAGAAGTACTTCCGGAAACCGCGTTGATTGTCGAACTGTTTGATCCGGAAGTGCGACGTAACGGTCACGCCGGATTCAACGGTGCCTTCCTCGACATCGGTGAAGTCCATCATCAGGCGGCCGCCGCCCTCAAACTCGACCAGTCCAAAATAGGCCGGCGGATTCCAGTCAAACGTCAACCGGTCCGCAGTCCAGGTTTTGATGCGACCAGAAACCTGCGAAAACGCGTAGTCATCCTGGCTGTGCAGGGCACCACATTCGGGGTTCACGCAGTAATTCTCTTTCGGAATTTGGACGGTTTTACAGTCGCGGCATTTGCCACCGATGAAACCGGTGAGCAGATCTTTCTTGCGGTACATAGCTGCCAGGTAGCTCTGTTTGTCCAGCTCACCACGCTTGCCGGTTTCGCGTTCAACCAGGTTGTTGAAGCTGAGGAACCGGTTGTAATTAGTTTCCGGGCGACGCTTTGACAGCGCACCGTTGAAGCCGGTCTGCGGACGTCTTGACGCCAGCGCATCGGTAACCCGGAACAACACAACATCAGCCCCCTGACCAAAGCCCGCAAGCAATACCAGATCACCGGATTTTGCTTTATCGAAAACCGCAGTTAACAACAAAATCGGGTGCGCTGCGCCTGCTACACCAAGGTTGTTAATCTGGCTGTCCATTACAGCGTCCGCGGCAATGCCCAGCGCCTTAGCAACAGCAACAGGAGCGCGGGCCTGGTCTGATGGCAAGACAAAGTGAGCAATATCCGCCGCTTTGGTATTGGTGTTTTCGAACAGTTCATTTACGGCCGCAGGCACGATTTTCAGGTAGCCTTCGTCGCGAATCCAGCGCTCTTCCCAGTCGTAATTGAAGGTTGCATCTTCACCGCGGTAATGGTCGACAAAGTCATCAGCGAAACTGGCACTGCCCAAGTACTCGGCAATAACACCTTCGGTACCGACGCCCAGCGCAGCCGCGCCGTCACCCCAGAGCATTTCCTGACGTGAGCCACACTTAGTGCGGCGATGCTCAGACGCGACCAGTAGTGCTGAATTCTTATCCTTCCCACCTGCTTCCAACAGACTAATCAAAGCAGAAGTAGCAGACCGTTGTGATGCAGTCACATCCATCGTGCGCAGACGGTTGCCAAGGTTCAGCGCTTCGCTGATAACAACGGAGTTCTGACGGTCCAGAAACGGAACCGTTGTTGACGCCAGACACATCGACTTAATGGTTTCCCGGTCGAGTACGGTCATGCAGTCTTGTGCGGCCTCAACCGCCATGGTGATGGTGTCTTCATCCCAATTGCACATGCTGCGCTCGCCTTTGGCGAGGCCGCGCAGGCTGGAATCAAACCAGTCGTTTGCATCAGCGATAGCACTTTTTTGTAGGCGGCTACGAGGAACGTAGGCGCCGTAAGCAGTAATCCCGAACATATGATTGTCTTCCTCTCGTGCTAGGCCAGTGGTTACAGCGTGCGGCTGATAACCAGTTTCATAATTTCACTCGCGCCGCCATAAATACGACGAACCCTTGCATCCACAAATAAACGCGAAATCGGGTATTCCTTCATGTAGCCGTAACCGCCGAAAAACTGCAGGCACTTGTCTACAACCAGGCCCTCATTTTCAGTAGTCCACAGTTTTGCCATGGCGCCTTCTTCAGGCGTCAGTGTGCCGTCATTTGCACGCAGTAGGCATTGATCAAGAAACGCCCAGCCTACAGCCAGATTGGTCTTGATATCGGCCAGGGTGAATTGGGTATTCTGGAAATCGGCGATGGTCTGACCGAAAGCCTTACGCTCTTTGACATAAGCATTGGTCAGATCGAATGCGCGCTGAGCTTCGGCCTGCGCGCGGCATGCAATGGTGATCCGCTCGCGGGGCAGCTCACGCATCATGATGGCGAAGCCTTCGCCTTCTTTACCTACCAGATTGGTCACCGGAACGCGCACATCCTGGAAGAAAAGCTCAGAAGTATCAGCCGCTTTCTGGCCGATTTTTTCCAGGTTGCGGCCACGTTCGAAACCTGGACGATCGACCTCAACGATAATCATGCTGATGCCTTTGGCACCTTTGCTGGGGTCTGTCGAGCAGGCTACCAGGCAGAAGTCGCAGTTCTGGCCGTTGGTGATAAAGGTCTTCTGACCGTTAATGACATACTCATCACCATCACGAACCGCTGTGGTGCGCATGGCTTTAAGGTCACTGCCACAGCCTGGCTCGGTCAAACCGATAGAGGCAATGCTCTCAGCCAGCACCATCCGTGGCAGCCAGTATTTTTTCTGCTCTTCGGTACCTGCGTGTAGCAAATAATAGGCAACGATATCCGCCTGCACAGAGAAGCCGACACTGGCACCACCTATGGCGTAGCCGGTTTCTTCTGACAACACCATATTGTAAAGAAAGTCGGCACCCGGGCCGCCATATTCTTCTGGCACGCCGCAACACAAGAAGCCGTTCTCACCTGCTTTTTCCCAAAAAGAACGCGGAATAACCTCGTCTTTCTCCCACTGATCGATATTCGGTTCCAGCTCTTCGCGAAAAAAACGTCGAGCGTTGGTGCGGAACAGCTCGTGATCACTCGAATAAATGGATCTGCTTTGCATCGTAACTACCCTCTTTCCTGTAATTGACTGAGCAGTCGGACTGCCCGCTCTACAACCGGCTTATCAATCATTTTTCCGTTGAGTGAAAATACAGCTTCACCTTTTTTTTCATGAGCTTGGAAACTTTCAACAATCTCCTTGGCTTCTTGAACTTGTTTTTCTGAAGGCATGAAACCTGCATTCATAACAACAACCTGTTTTGGGTGCACTGCCAGCGCGCCACGAAAGCCAAGTCGCCGTGCACGCTCAATCGTTGCAGCAAAACGCTCAGGGTCACTGTAATCCGAGATGGAATCCACGAAGCCATAAGGGATAACACCATTGCGACAGGCAGCGAAAACAACTGCCTGGCTCGGCATCAAGAGCGTATCTGCGTTTGGCTCCATACCCATTTCCGCACACAAGTCTTCGGTGCCCAGAGACATCCCAATCACTCGAGATATCGCAGCAATCTCGTCTAGCCGAGGCAATGCATTTGGCGACTCGATCTGAGCGATCATGGCAATACCGCCAACTGGCAACTTTCGTTCCAGCTCTAGATCAGTAATCACATCGGCCAATGCCTGCAGCGCGGCGCCACTTTCTACTTTCGGCACAACAAGCGCGCGCACACCCGGAATAATCGCTGCCTCAAGATCACGCACTGCCAACCTTAACGGCTGGTTGATCCGCACCAACATGTCGGCACCAGACTGCGTAACCTGTGCCACAGCAACTGCCAGATGATCTCGCGCTGATCTTTTTTCACCCGCCGGCACACTGTCTTCCAAATCGACAATCACAGCATCAGCACCACGGGTATGAACCTTCTCCAGAAAACGGCGGTTATTTGCTGGTACAAACAGTAAAGAACGCCAAACCGGCATAACACTATCTTGTGCGCTCATTTTCGCCTCTCCGATCGCCTTGACTGCCCAAACCCTTTAACTCAACTTCAAGCGACATTGCTAATTGATTAGCAGTTGTCAGCGCCCAAAGTTTTACGATGTTGCCATCACAGACTCCATTAACCGAAAATGCATCCAGATCGAACAGCGGCTGCACGCCACGAAATTGAAAGCTCGCAATCTCGACCGGCCCCAGATTCTGGTACATCAGGTCCAGCAATAGGGTGGCTATAAGAGGTCCCTGTACCACAAGACCGGGATAGCCCTCGGCATCACTCGCCCAATTGCGGTCGTAATGGATGCGATGCCCGTTAAATGTCAGTGCGGAGTAGCGGAAAAGTAATACAGGGTCTGGCTCAATGGTTCTGCTCCACTGTGAAGAAAGCTCTGGACGGAACTCAGGGGCGACTGGAGCCGGCCCAGTGGGCATTGAGCGGTAAACAATATCCTGAATTTCCGTAAGCACAGGCTCATGAGCGCCATTGAACAAGCGATGAGCAACGCTAACAAATACCAAATCACCTTGGCGCCCTCGCTTAGGGACCACCGCATCAATACTTGATTCACGAACTATCTGATCGCCAACATACAACGGCTGATGACATTCAACTCGGCTGCCAGCCCACATCCGCCGGGGCAAAGGAACCGGCGGCAAGAAACCGCCAGTTTTGGGGTGCCCATCAGCACCGGTTTCTGAAGCCCGTGGAGTTGGTGTAAAAAACAGCCAGTGCCACGGTAATGGGAGAACCGAACCCTGCTCGGCCAATATCTCTGTATACCCAATGGCTGCGGCCATCTTGGCGACAACGCTAGCGCTCATAAAATCTGTGGCTTTTTGACTTCTGCCAACCCAACTTTGCAAGTCGTCAAAAGAGGACGTAACCATCAAAAGGACCTCGGCATACCAAGATCATGGGTGGCAAGGTGCGACAGAATAAGGTTGGTAGAGATAGGAGCAACCTGATATAGGCGGGTCTCACGAAACTTTCTTTCGATGTCATATTCTTCTGTAAAACCATAGCCACCGTGAGTCTGGATACAGGTATCGCCAGCCTGCCACGATGCTTCTGACGCTAGCAACTTAGCCATGTTAGCCAAAGACCCGCAGGGCTCACCGGCATCAAACGCATCAATTGCTTGCTGTACAACCGCCGCAGCCGCTTCGGTCTGCGCGTACGCTCTTGCAATAGGAAACTGAACGCCTTGGTTCTGTCCAATCGGGCGCCCAAAAACTTCGCGACTAGTGGCATAACTTGCTGCCTTATCAATAAAGTAGCGCGCATCACCAATACATTCAGCCGCAATAAGAATTCGCTCTGCATTCATACCGTCAATGATATAACGGAAGCCAACGCCCTCTTCACCAATCAAATTTTCTACTGGAACGTGAACGTTATCGAAAAACAGTTCGGTGGTGGCGTGGTTCATCATCGTTTTGATCGGGCGGATGGTAAGGCCGTTGGCCACAGCTTCTTTCATTTCTACCAACAAAACAGACATCCCGTCAGTGCGTTTGACGCAGGCATCACGCGGGGTCGTACGCACCAGAAGGATCATCAAGTCGGAATGTTCAGTGCGGGAAATAAAAACTTTCTGCCCGTTTACCACATAGTGATTACCGTCTTTGACGGCACGGGTAGTGATTCGCGTTGTGTCTGTGCCACTTGAGGGCTCAGTTACGCCAAACGCTTGCAGTCGCAACTCGCCAGCAGCAACCCGCGGTAAATACTTTTGTTTCTGGGCATCGCTACCATGGCGCAGTAAAGTACCCATAGTGTACATCTGGGCATGACATGCGCCACCGTTGCCGCCAGCTCGCTGCACTTCTTCCAGCACTGCACAGGCCGCACCCAAGGGCAAACCCGATCCACCAAACTCTTCTGGAATCATTACAGAAAGATAGCCCGAGCAACTCAACGCATCGACGAACTCTGTCGGGTAAGCGCTCTGCTGATCCAGCGTCCTCCAGTATTCACCGGGGAAGTCCCCGCACAAACGAACAACAGCCTCCCGAATTTCCGGATACGATGAACTCATGCACAACTCCTGTTGAAAGGCAGACGTATCGGCAAAAGAAACGCCAACTATTGATCAACCAACCGTAGCACCAGGAAAAGTACCCAACAATTATATAGTTTTTATATCCGCCATCACATTTTTGAATACCGGCTCTGGCGTGGCTACTCGCACGTCAATAACAATCGTGTTATACAGGATAAAAATAACATCACTTTTTAGCATACTCTGGAGTAATCTGATGGCCACAAACTTAAACGTGGATCTTCGGCAACTGAACACCTTTCTGACTGTAGCCGACACTGGCAGCTTCAGCCGGGCGTCTGAAAAGCTATTTGTTGCTCAGCCGGCTTTAAGCCGGCAGATACGCATGCTGGAAAACGCGCTGCATGTGGACGTGTTCGTGCGCCATGGGAGAGGCGTAGTTCTAACTGCGGCAGGGGAACTATTGTATGATCGCGCCCGCAAATTAATGCAGGATCTAGAGCGTACACTTGCAGATGTAACCGCAGTTGGGGGTGAGGTCACCGGGCAGGTCATCTTAGGCATTCTCCCCACGGTGGCTCACATATTCTCTGGCACGATTGTTGAGAAATATCGTCAACAATTCCCCCAGGTCAGCCTTGCGGTTAAGTCTGCTATGAGCGGTACCTTGCAGCAAATGGTCGCCCAACACAGGCTCCAACTTGCCATTACCTATAACCCCTCAAGCCAGCGAAACCTTCGATGCATACCGCTACTTGAAGAACCCCTCTATTTAATAGGTTCGAGTAATAGCCCTTTTGCGGACCGCAACGAAATAACAATGCATGAAGTCCTCAACCTGCCGCTAATACTGCCCGAAGAAAAGCATGGACTACGCATGGCAGTGGAACGAGAGGCAAGCCAGCGAGGACTTGTTCTGAATCTTGCACTGGAAGTGAGCGCATGGCCACTTTTAACAGACACCGCGCGCCGCGGCATGGGGTATACCATTCTCCCCACCGCCGCAGTTTACGAGATGGTCGAGAGAAAAGAACTGATTGCGATTCCGATAACATCACCGGAGATGACGCGAACACTGTCGCTCGTAACCCCAGCAGATCTGCCAGCGTCTGTCGCTACAGGTAAACTTGCTGAATTGATCATGCAACAGGTTGCTGAGCACGTCCAGAATGGACTGTGGAAGGGGCGCTTACTATTCGATGCAAGTACCGTTACCCAAAGTGCAGAGTAACCCTTTCGTTAACAGCTAGTGTTGCCAAGCTTACCAATACCAAGTGAGCCATTCGTTTTCGTTATATATCATATCGAATATAGATAATTGTTAGCATTCTCCGCCGCTGCTAGGGTAGTTTTGTCGCAGTTTCTGTGGCAATAGCAACAGAGTTAACTGGATTTTCACGGTCAGACTCAGTCTTCTCGATAAGCAGAATTTTAATAATAATGGAGAATGCGATTTATGCTACGCAACAAATTATCAATAACAGTTAAGGTCACCAGCTCTTTACTAATATTTGGTCTGGCTAGTCAGGCAAGTGCTTTTGAATTTCAGGCAGGAGACGCAAAAGTCGAGATCTCCGGTTATGCACGCCTGAATGCGTCGTACGATATCAATGAGGAGCTCGCCACCTCCCGCGGCACGCGAGCCGGTAATTTCGATATGGTCAATACTGGTACCGGGAGTGTAGCAGAAGGTCATTTTGGCGCAGACGCCTTTCAATCTCGTCTTGGCGTCAAAACAACGTTGCCGCAAGGTGTGAAGATTAACGTCGAAGGCGACTTCCGTAGCATCAGCGGCACCCCGGGCCAAGTTCGCTTGCGTCACGGCTACGGCGAATACAAGGGCGTTCTAATGGGCCAGACTTGGTCAAACTTCCTCAGTTTTGTCGGCAATACCTCGGGGCTTGAATTTGACGGGCTTCCTGGTTCTGCGGGCTACCAAGGGCGTTCCGCTCAGGCGCGTTACACAACAGGTCCGTTTTCCATCGCTCTTGAGGACCCTAAAGTAACCATTCTGAACTCACCAGACGAAAAGAACGGCATGCCTGCCGTCACTGCTCGTTTCGAAGCTAAATCTAGTGGGCTGACCTACTCAACCGCAGCCGTCTTGAACCAGTTATCTATTGATAATGGAACGGCGGATGACAATGTTTTCGGGTACGCCATATTTGGTGCTGCCAAAATCGCAGTGACTGACGGGCTGAGCATCCAGGGTGCCGTTAACTATTCGGATGGCGGCAACAGCTATCTGTGGCGTTCCGGCAGTAACTATACGGCGGCAGATGCTTACTCCAATGCCGGCAGTCTTGAAACCATCTCAGGATATGGCGGAACAATCGGCGCCAGCCTGAAAGTTGGCCTGGGTACTGTTAATACCGCTTACGGAATGACTAAACTTGACTGGGATGATGCCGTTTCTGATGGCATCACAGGCATTGGCACTCAGCACGAAAGCAACGCAATGGCCATGATAAATTATCAGTGGAAGCCTATCGAAGCCGTTATGTTTGGCGTTCAGTTCAGCCATTTGAGAGTGAAAGAAGTGAGTGGTGATGATGGCAATGCCAACCGCCTGTTGTTTGCTGCCCAATACAGCTTCTGACAATCAACTTTAAGAAGGCTAGTAACTAATAGGTTAATCTCTTCTTCTCCACACTGAAATAATAGGCTTCACCCGCTGGGAAGGAGAGACACAACCGAATACGCTGACCAATTACAGGAGTCATGAATGCGAGTTTTAGTCGCTGTAAAACGAGTAGTTGATTACAACGTAAAAGTGCGTGTGAAGCCCGACAATACTGGTGTAGACCTTGCGAACGTCAAAATGGCGATGAATCCGTTTTGCGAGATAGCCGTTGAAGAGGCCGTTCGTTTAAAGGAAAAAGGCCTTGCCAGTGAAGTCATAGTGGTTTCCATTGGCCCTAAAGCGGCTCAAGAACAGATTCGCACAGCTCTTGCTCTGGGTGCAGATCGGGGCATCCATATTGAAACAGACGAAGAAATCCAATCGCTGCAGGTTGCTAAGCTATTAAAGGCAGTTGTCGATAAGGAGCAGCCAAACTTAGTGATTCTGGGCAAACAGTCGATTGATTCTGACAACAATCAGACCGGTCAAATGCTGGCTGCACTGGCAGGCATGAGCCAGGGCACCTTTGCATCTAAAGTTGTGATAGACGGTAAAAAAGTAAACATAACCCGCGAAGTTGACGGTGGTCTGATGACCGTGTCCTTAACTCTACCTGCGGTTGTTACCACTGATTTACGTTTGAACGAGCCACGTTACGCCTCTCTGCCCAACATTATGAAGGCAAAGAAAAAGCCGCTGGAATCCATGAGCCCAGCGAATCTTGGTGTTGATATTTCACCACGCCTGACAACCATTAAAGTCGAAGCGCCGGCTTCACGCCAAGCAGGTGTCAAAGTTGCAGATGTTGCAGAGCTAGTTAACAAATTGAAGAACGAAGCGAGGGTGATCTAATGAGCATTCTTGTAATTGCTGAACATGACAACAGCAGCCTGAAGCAGGCAACCCTAAGCGTTATCGCAGCTGCCAGGGCCATCGGCGGCGACATTGACGTGCTGGTTGCCGGTGAGCACGTGGATGCAATAGCAGACGCTGTAGCAACGGCCGACGGCGTCAATAAAGTGTTGGTCGCGGATCACGCAGTTTACGGCCATTTTCTGGGTGAAAACCTGAGCCAATTAATTGTTGAACTAGCGGAAGGTTACACTCATATCCTGGCAGCGGCCGGCAGCAGAGGTAAAGACACCATGCCCCGCGTAGCGGCTTTGCTGGATGTGGCTCAGATTTCCGACATTATCCGCGTAGACGCTAAGGACACATTCGTTCGCCCGATTTACGCTGGCAATGCCATCGCTACTGTAAAGTCCAGCGATCGCGTGAAGGTAATCACGGTTCGCCCAACGGGTTTTGACCCAGTAGCAGCGGAAGGCGGCTCTGCGTCGGTAGAGCAGTCAGATGTGGTCAAAGATGCAGGCCTGTCTACCTTTGTTGGTCAGCAGACAGCGGTATCTGATCGTCCAGACTTGGCTAGCGCTGGCATCGTTATTTCTGGCGGCCGAGGCATGCAGAACGGTGAAAACTTCAGAATGCTGGAGCAGGTCGCAGACTTGCTCGGCGCCGCAATTGGCGCATCCCGCGCTGCTGTCGACGCCGGTTTCGCGCCAAACGATATGCAAGTAGGTCAAACGGGTAAAATTGTTGCACCACAAATGTACATCGCCGTTGGTATCTCCGGTGCCATTCAGCATCTGGCGGGTATGTCTGACTCTAAGATAATCGTTGCGATCAACAAAGACGAAGAAGCACCCATATTTCAGGTAGCTGACTACGGTTTGGTTGCAGATCTGTTCGAAGCCGTACCGGAGTTCGAAAGTGCATTGAGGAATTTGGTTTAAAGACTGCGTATGACAGTTAAACTGAAATATTTTGCGTTGTTGTACTTTTCACCCCCTTTTGGGGGTGTTTTTTGATGCGTTACCTTATTATCTTTTTACAACGTCATCACATGACAATTAGGGTAGGTCAACCAAAATATGTTTGATGCTGAACATGCACGTTTTTTCGAAAAATGGCTTTCTGAATTTCACTCACTCGCAGCTAATAAATGTTGTGAATGGATGATTTCCTCAGATCTTGATTATCATCGAAAAGCATTTGAGGATGGAGTAAGTCCGATTGAAGAATATGAGCGTCTGCAAAAAATCAGCGCAGACAGTGGATGTGGCTGCAGCTCATAGCAGAAAACGTCTCAATCTCCCTAGGCACCAAACACGCGCTAGGGAAACGCTGATCAATTCAGCTTACCGTCGTAATTTGATAATATGAAGGCCCCGTTGCGCACTGACCAGGATCCGCCATGAAGCAGACGAGTTTCGCCCAAGCAGAGTTCGCCGCCAAGAAGAAGACGACCCGGCGCGAGCGGTTCCTGGCTGAGATGGCGCAAGTGGTGCC
>Ga0314772_1000437_pt1 | contig 22754 bp, 21 predicted proteins | sample MetaGCBIW2018_FD_204520 | JGI IMG/M metagenome (GOLD analysis project Ga0314772, IMG submission 204520) | Cryopeg brine microbial communities from Beaufort Sea near Barrow, Alaska, United States - CBIW 2018 | ecosystem: Environmental > Aquatic > Marine > Coastal | place: USA: Alaska | collected... | reverse complement strand
AAAGCGGGATTATGACCCGCGCCGACGTAGAAACCATGACCGGCCGCGGCATTTATGGCTTTCTAATCGGCGAGTCCTTCATGCGCGCCCCTGACCCGGGAGCCAAGCTGCAGGAACTGTTTGCATAGACCTTTTCGCAATGGTCGCTAACGCGGTGTATTCAACTGGTGCGGTTCGACCAAAAATTGATGCTTGAAGTTGTAACCGAAAGGCATTTCGGTTAACTATCCTAATTATATACATGCCCGTGAACGCTGTTTACAAGGATGAACTGTCGTGGTTTTTCGCCGCACGCCCATACCCCCGCAGTGGCAGTCCGAATATGAGGGTTTCCTGTGCCAGGTTGAGAAACAGATCGCACTGGTTGCCGGGTGGTTAATAACCGTCATTCTCGTGATTTATCAGGTTAACCAAGATCAGCGGGGCATCGACGGCAATATTCACATCATCGAAACCTTGCTGCGGGCGCCGGTAATGCTGGTGGCTCTGTTTACGTTGTTTGTCCACTACACGAAAAAGCCCAAGGTAGACCCAGGTTTGCTGCTGCGCGTTATCGCGCTATCGGTGATGGGCCTGTCACTGTCGCTGTTTGTAGTGCACGCACTTTACAGCCCTGATACTTTGTACCAGATGTCCAATGTCTTGATGATCGGTTTTTTTGGTGTGTCCATGCTCTCGGTACGCGGTCTGGAGCAGTGGTGGACGTTGTTTGTCATCCCGTTGATGCTGTTCTTTGCTGCTGGTCAGTTACAACATAGTTTGTAACAAGAATGCTTGGAAATGCTGGGCCATTCCCTGCGTCACCTTGTCCCGTTAATCAACATAGATTGATACAACCCGCCCTCACCCTCGAATACTAGGCCTCATTGATGACAACATAGTTTGTAACAACGGGTCGGAAGGGGGAGAAGCATGGTCTTGCAAAGGCCTCTCGACTAGTTTCATGACCGCAGGTGGCCCGTAGCCCTCGTACAGTTCGTCAGGCATACACATTACCTGCAACGTTATCAGACTTACTTAGCCCCAATCGGATATCAAGTTTGTAGACAAAAACTAGCTAACTTTTCACTGCCACATTTAGCTATATAAATCTTGAAGAAGGCTTCTTGATTTTGACAAAACACCTCCAGAATTCAACCCTGAATTCAGCTCATAAGTGCAACCCTCACCCCTGCAGACGCTTCGTACGGTGTCTTCCAGCCCAAGCGTTTGCGTGGCCGTAAGGTCAATCTTCGCGACTAGCCTATTTACGCTTTCCACAGTCAGCGCTCTGAAGTCACTACCCTTGGGAAAATACTGACGCAACAAGCCGTTGGTGTTTTCGTTGGTACCACACGCCGGCAGGACGTATACGGGCCGGCAAAATATACCTAGCAGCGGCTCTTCAGGGCGGAGCGTTCATGGTCAGCAAACTCCTTGCCGTTGTCCAGAGTCCACGTGTTCACCACATGACCCTTGAGCTGCAAATTGATCGCCCACGTCACCTACCGGCAGGTTCTGCGCTTGACCGGGCAGGCGCTCAAGTAGCCGTTTTTTCGATCCACCAGCGTCACCAGATTGCTGCCTACGCCATGCACCATATCGTCCTCTCAGTCTCCCAGCCGCTCGCGCGGTTTCGACTTCGCCAGGTCGCTTGGCAATCGACACGTGATTGCCCGCACTGATCAAAGCTTGCATAGCATTTACGGTAACGCTTTGGACGGCGCCTAAAGGTCAGGTAAAGCAGTCCGCCACCCCATTTATTCACATCGATAAAACGGTAGATCCACTCATGACTGACGGCCTGATCGGGCCGTTCCAACTTCAAACGCTGACCGATTTGCTCTGGGCTAAAGCCCTGCTCCAGCCAGACCGGAAGATGCGCGTGCAGCCGTATTTTCGGCTCGCAGAATGTGTATGCACTGCGCTGGCGAACGTCACTTTGCTGGTCAGCCAAGACCGCCTTGTAGGTCGTTTTCGCCCCATTGCGGCGAACGTCTCGACTGACCTCCGCGGGAAGTACACCCAGCTGTTTGTCGATGCGAACTTGGGGGCATGCCACAGTCCAAACCAGGGCGGCTGCCCAGCTTCGGTCTGAGAACGCTGGTCTCGGATCAGCTGCCAGTAATGCGTAGTCATCTACGCTTGACTCCGTGGGAGTGAGAGCCTGAATTCTACCGGTAACTGGCTCTCTTCCTATCGCTTCAAGCATTGCACTTATTCTATGAATTCAGGGTCTAAAAAGTTAAAGCAGCATGATTGAATAATTTGCCTAAATTTTCAACTTCCAAAGAGTTTGATTAAATGCCAAAAATCATCTTATTTTTCCCGATGTCCATGCCCGACGAGACCTTACATTCTCGTATTACTAGGTATCACTTACTGTCGGGTAACAAAACTGAGAACGATACTTTTAAGGATCTTTTTGGTACAACTCCTTTTGCATTCAAAATCATCCCAAAAAAAACTGAAAACCTAGCGAATTTGCTGCCTGGCGATAGGGAAGAAAATCTAAACGAGCTTCTTACCAACAACACAATACTCCCCCTTTACAAGCCTTTTGTAGGTATTTCTAAAGTAGCGGTTGGTGGGTTTTCCGACAGCCTAGCCTCTACTGTCGCACGGGTTCCTCGTAGAGAAGTTAGCGTGCATAGCATGGCAAAAATATGCTTGTCATGTACTCAATCAGATCTTATTGAAAATGGCTATTCATACTGGCATCGAGCTCATCACATACCAGGGGTAACGGCGTGCTGGCGACATAGCGAGGAGTTGATTCAAGCCTGCCCAAGTTGTTCCCATCCTTTTTATCGATCAAATAAGCTGCTACCCAGCCTGACATCTGGATGTGTATGTGGATGGAGGCCTTTGAGTTCCAGTACAGGTGACATAGTCACAGAAGTGGAGCATAAATTCGCAATTTTTGCTAAAGATCTTCTCCACCGTGACCTACCAGCAGTAGATTGCGAAATTCTTTCGGCTTGCTATCGTCGCCAGGCAAGAAAATTAGGCTTTCTCCACGGACAGTTTATGGCAACAAATAAATTATTCGAAAGTATTCAATCAGAATTTGGCACTGATCTTTTGTCGAAAATGGACAAAGCCTTCGCGGCAGGCAAGCGCTTCCAATGGATCAGAACCACGGCCAACAACGGCCAGATGGATATGCCAATTACCAGACACCTCATTATTTCTTATCATTTATTCAGGGATGTTGATAACTTCGAAAAATCTCTTGCCCATGAGTCCCTATTATTCAAAACAACTGAAAACGCCCCACCCCAAAAGCCAAGTGTTCGCCGCCAACTACAAAGATGCGCTATCGCCTGAAGGTGCTGCAACTCATTGAGGCTCGCCCCGAGAGTAGCCTGGACTACCTTTGGGTTAAGGCCTATCAGCCCACGTTCTGGCTCACCACAAACGACAGAGCCTGGCTCATGGATAAGCTGACACCCCGCCCCCAGAAAAAGGAAACTCCAAGTTCGCTACTTGATAAACGAGATCAAGAATATGCGGAAATCATCCGCAAAGGCGCTCAAGACTTATACACAATTAGCGGCAAACAAGTTCGTGTAAACAAAAGCAACATGCTCGCCTTGCTGCCCAAAAGAATCATTGGCGGATCTAAAGAACGGAGAGCAGCCTTTCCGCTTGTGACACAGCAACTGGAACTCAACTTTGAATCATTATGGCATTTTCGATTACGACGAGCCATTTGGGCTTTGTTTGAGATGGGCCGACTCAAGCTTCCACCTAACACGTGCAATCTGGCTATATTGACATCTCTGCCCAGACTAGCCTGGCAGGCTCTCGTAAATTATTGCGAGTGGGAACTCGAAAAAATAATGAGCGAAGGAATCAATACTGAGGTTCTGCTGGGAAAAGCTAATGTCTCTCGGCAGTGGGAGGGTCCTCCAGGCTATCATCTGCCTATGGGTGGCAGGTCTTACGTCTCAAATAAACGTGATAAGTACCCGAACTGAAATTTTCATTCATCATTAGCACTTGGTTTCAGCATATCCCAGGGTTCTATTCATGAAATTTGCGTCGCCGCTTTCCGACACCGACCTCCAGGCCTTGAACGATGCTTACATGCAGGGCGAAAAGCCGACCTTGCGTCGTCGAGCCCATGGCATCTTGCTCAGCAACAAGGGTTACACCATCAACCAGATCAGCGACATCCTCGCCGTCAAGCGAGGGACCGTATCGATCTGGTTGAATGCCTAGAAAGCTGATGGTTTGAGTGGCTTCACCGACAAAACTCACACAGGCCGACCTGCGATCTATGACAAGCAAGACCGGGGATTACTGAAAGCCTTGGTGGCGCAGACGCCCCATCAGATCAAAGCAGTCCAGGCGCGGCGGCAACAGGAAACCGGTAAAATCTCCTGCTAGATGACAATCAAGCGGGCCTTAAAAAAATCTAGGGTATAGCTTTAAGCAGGCGCGGCGGTCACTGAGAAGAGCGCCGTGATAAAACCGATTTTTGCAACATGCAAGCCCTACTGGGGCGGCTTCAGCAATGAGAAGCGCGCGGCAAGGCCGAGCTGTGCTCAATCAGACACTGCCCCGACAAACCCTCAGCTTCTACTGCAGAATACGACCAAGTCCAAGCGTGAACGAAAGCAAACCGATGCCTAACAGGAAGTACCCTGGTGCTAAATCAAGCAGCCGCTGAGCCCTCTTGAACGTATCCATGCGTCTCGACGACACGCTGTAGGTGACCAGGACCGAAAGATCGATTATCCCCCAGATCACGATCAAGGCCACTGCCTGTGGAGCGAAAGGTTCGGATGGGAAAATAAAGCCAGGAAGAATAAAATGTCCTTGGGGTTTGACAGGCCCACGCCCATAGCCCGCCAGAAACCATGAGCATTGCGAGGGGCCTCTGCTCCCAATTTCGAGCGTCTGCCAAGGGTCTTAACGCCCAGCCAGGTAAGGTAAACTCCGCCCAGGACCTGCCCCCAGTTCAGAGCGGCGGGGTTGATGTCCAGCGTCATATAGATGGCGATCAGCGCCAACACCAGCAGCAACTGGGCGGAAATGACACCTCCAGCAATCGTCCACGCAGGCCAAGCTCGTCTGGCATCGGCGATCACTAGGGCCACAATTGGGCCGGGTGACGCAATCAATAGAGCCACTGCGCCCGCAAAGGAAAGATATGTGGCATTCATAGTTCTGCTATCAGGTCGAAAACACGCACCTTTTTACCCAGCTTTTCTGTGTAGTAGCGATGATTGGATATGGCGAACGTGCGTTGTATCCAGCGATCACTACCATCGAAAAGAGCTGTAAACGGGCTGCGAGCATGTGCGGTCTTACGATTGTCGATAATCAGCAGGTCGCCGGCCATGAGCTTTACTGGCTGCTTAACCTCCCAAGCGATAGCGCGCAGCCGCTGCAGTTGGGCTTGGCCCTGGTGGCTGCGCGCGACCATGAACTGCGGGTCAAAGCGGAAGAGGGGAATGCTGACGTCGCCCAAGAGTTCGTCAATTTTGTTGTTCGGCATATCCATATTCTCTTGATTTATCTCGGAAATTCGCATGTATTTCACCACCCCGTTCTGCCTTGGCTGGCTGGTGGTGGCTTCTGGAACAGGGCACAGTATTTGCTCAACGCTGAGGGTTGAAAAATGGAAAATCTGGTTAGGTGGCATGAGAAATACTCATGGCGGTGAGAGGTAATATGACCTTGTCACTCCCTCCGCTATACGCATTGCGGGCATTCGAAGTGGCGGCCCGGTATGAGTCTTTCACCCTTGCAGCGCAAACGTTGTTCATCACGCAAAGTGCCATCAGTCGCCACGTAAAAACCCTGGAAGAGCGCCTTGGCTGTCAGTTATTCGAGCGAAAAGGATCAAAGCTGGCGCTCACGGATGTGGGGCGCTTGCTGGCCCAAGAGCTTGAGCGAAGCTTTAGTGTGATCGAGAACGCATGTGCAGCAGCTAGTCGCGATAAGGGAGCCTTTCGGCTAAAAGCGCCTTCCACGTTGACGATGCGTTGGCTCATGCAGGCATTGGAAGGCTTTCAGGCCAGTGATCCGCGAAACAGGGTTCAGTTGACCAGCGCCTGGATGGATCTGGACACCGTTGATTTTCGAAACGAGCCATTCGATTGCGCTGTACTGCTCGGACGCGGGGACTTCCCGGGAGACTGGAACTCCATCAAGTTGTTTGACGAATGGCTTGTTCCCGTATGTTCGCCTGTGATGGCTGGCGATATGCCTTGGACGGAGGGCAACCTTGCGAGCGTCGAACTCGTTCATCCGTCTCGCGACTGCAGGGACTGGTGGCGATGGCTTGAGCGCCAAGGTCTAGCTGACGCTATTGCATGGCGCGAAGGAAAGCGCTTCGATACGCTGGAATTAGGTATGACGGCCGCCGCACAAGGGCACGGCGTGTCAATCGGCGATCTATCCCTAGTAAATGCAGAACTGCAGAGGGGCTCGTTGATTATGCCGATCAAAACGGCGGTAAGGTCGGGCGACAGCTATTATTTGGTCTGGCCGAAGCGCGGCGTCGAGCATGGCCTGCTGAGTCCCATGAAAGATTACCTCATGGAGAATTTACCTGTCCTAAACGTGCAGGATGTCCTACTGCTCGAATAGACGCAGACTTGGTATTGATACAGCCATGACTATCATTCGTAATGGCTCGCCGCTAGCCTCTCTGAAGCTTAGTGTACAGTTTTTTCCGTTTTGTGAGCTGACCCCAGCCAGGGCATAGGCGCAGTCAGTCCTGGCAGGATTTACCATAGCATCCGTTATTCGTAGTCGGATCACTCACTTTTCCTTCGCTGGCCTGTGCGCCGCACCACTCGCGACTTTCGCCAAATTTGTAATCATCTATGGTGACTATTTGCGAATCTCCTTCCTTTTTTCGATTGGCTTCTACCCAATGACGAAAAGTTACCCCGCAGGTGGTATCAGCCTCGCGATCACCCTGGGTGAAGAGGTTTAACGATAGACAGGATGACGGCGGCAGAGCGACACCACCTGTTCGCGCACGTGATGCGCAATCTTCTCGCTGCTGCCGTTTTCCAATGCGTCCAGCACGTCACACAACCAGCCTGCCAGTTGCTCACATTCCACAACGCCAAAGCCTCTGGTGGTGACGGCGGGGGTACCGATGCGCAACCCGGAGGTCACGAACGGTGAGCGTGGGTCGTTGGGTACCGAGTTCTTGTTGGCGGTGATGTAGGCGTTGCTCAGGGCCGCATCGGCTTCCTTGCCGGTGTAAGGCCTGTCGGACAGGTCGATCAGCATCATGTGGTTGTCAGTACCGCCGGAGACGATCTTGAAACCCCGCTGTTGCAGCACGGCCGCCATGGCCCGAGCGTTGATCACGACTTGCCGCTGGTATGTTCTAAAATCGGGCGACAGTGCTTCCTTGAAGGCAACCGCCTTGGCTGCAATTTGGTGCATCAGTGGCCCGCCCTGGATACCCGGAAATACTGCCGAGTCGAGTTTTTTGTAAAACGCTTGGTCTTGACCTTTGGACAAGATCAACCCGCCCCGTGGGCCGCGCAGGGTTTTGTGAGTGGTACTGGTGACTACGTGTGCGTGCGGCAAGGGGTCTGGGTATTCGCCCGCGGCGACCAGACCAGCAACGTGGGCCATGTCGACCCAGAAAATTGCCCCGACCTTGTCCGCGATAGCTCGCATGCGCGCCCAGTCTTTGTACCGGGAGTAAGCAGAAAAACCACCGATCAGCATCTTCGGTCGGGTTTCCAGGGCGATGCGTTCCATTTCGTCGTAGTCGAGAAAACCCGTCTTCGGGTCAAGGCCGTAAGGAACGATCTTGTAATGACGGCCCGAAAAATTCGACGGATTGCCGTGGGTCAGGTGACCACCTTGGGCCAGGTTCATGCCCATCACCGTGTCGCCGGGGTTAATCAATGCCAGAAAGATAGCGGCGTTGGCCTGGGCGCCCGCATGCGGCTGCACATTGGCGTAGTCGCAGTTGAATAGGATCTTGACCCGCTCGATTGCCAGACGCTCAGCCACATCGACATATTCACAGCCGCTGTAGTAGCGCTTACCTGGGTAGCCTTCGGCGTACTTGTTGGTGAGCACGGTGCTCTGGATTTTCATCACCAAGGGGCTAGCGTAGTTCTCAGAAGCGATCAGCTCGGCGTGGTCTTCCTGACGATGTTCTTCGTTATGAACAGCCTCACACAACTCGGAGTCGAATTCTTCAAGGGTCAGCGTTGAGTCGTACATGATGATAGGAGTCCTTGGGATTGGGAAAGTAAGCTGGCTTACGATAAAAGCCGAGTGACACGCCCTGCGATATCGTCGATCTGCGAGTCCTCACAAATCAGCGGCGGCAGCAGTCGGATGGTCGTGCCTCGAGTAACCGTGATGAGCAGACGCTGTTCGTCACGCGCCCGGTCCACCAACTCGGCGCAGTTACGATCCAGCTCGATGCCGACCATTAGGCCCAAGCCGCGAATGGAAACGACACTTGGGTGATTGCTCAGTGCTTCCTGCAGAGCTGCCAGCAGGCGACGGCCAGAGGTGGCTGCGCGCTGTGGGATGTGATCGCGCTCCATGATGTCGAGCACGGTGCATCCCACGCGGCAGGCTAGCGGATTGCCACCAAAGGTGGAGGCATGATGGCCTGGGGAAAACAGTGCAGCTGCCTTGCCCCGTGCTAGGCATGCACCGATGGGAAAGCCGTTGCCTAGCGCCTTGGCCAGCGTGATGACGTCAGGCACGATCCCCGCGTGCTGAAAACCGAACCAGGTGCCGGTGCGGCCCATTCCGGTTTGAACTTCATCGACCATCATCAGCCAATCATGCTCATCGCACAGTTGGCGCAGAGCCTGTAGATAACCGACAGATGCCGCATGCACACCGCCCTCACCTTGCACTGGTTCGACCAGTACCGAGACGATGTTGGGTGACTGGGCCGCCACCTCTCGGATCGCCTTGATGTTGTCGTAAGGCACCCGGATAAAGCCTGGCATCAAGGGCTCAAAGCCACGCTGCACGGCCGGGTTGCCGGTCGCTGCGAGTGTTGCCAGGGTGCGACCGTGAAAGCTGTTCTCCATCACCAGCACTTGCGGCTGCGCCACTTGCTTGGCGTTGGCGTGCAGTCGGGCCAACTTGAGCGCTGCTTCGTTTGCTTCGGCCCCCGAGTTGCAAAAAAAAGCACGCTGCATGCCCGATAAGGCGCACAAACGCTCGCCCAATTGCTCCTGCCATTCGATACGAAACATGTTGGAGGTGTGCAGTAACTGGCCCGCCTGCTCGGCAATGGCGGCGGCGATTTCGGGGTTGGCATGCCCGAGGCTGGTCACCGCCACACCGGCGATTGCATCTAGGTATTGGACCCCGTGCGTGTCCCACAGAAATGCTCCTTGGCCTCGGCTGAAAGAGACCGGCTGGCGGGCATAGGTGTGCATAAGGTACGAGGGCGCAGAGGACATCGCGTGGTTTCCTGTAAGAGGGGGATCAAGACGTTAGGGGGTTGTCAGCGACGGCTAGTCAGCACTTGCCGGACGGGCATCCGCTGTCGGCCAGTAGTAGGCATCCGGCTTGGCCCGTGCGCCGAAAATGGCCTGACCGACACGCACCACGGTGGCCCCCTCCTCAATGGCGACTTCAAAATCACCGGACATGCCCATGGACAGTTCATCCAGCCCGACATCCGCCGGGGCGTGCTGACGCAGGTGCTCGCGCAGTTCGCGTAGCCGAACGAAACAAGGGCGGACACGGGCGACGTCGGCAGAAAACAGCGCCAGCGTCATCAGCCCGCGCACCTGTAATGCAGAGAACGCAGGCAGTGCGCGCAAAAAGTCAGGAACTACTTCGGGCGTCAGGCCGTACTTGCTGACCTCGCCAGAGGTATTGACCTGGACGAACACATCCAGCTGCCGACCTTCAATTTGCAAGCGACGATCCAATGCCTCGGCCACTCGCAGGCTATCCAGCGCCTGAAATTCGGAAGCAAAACGCGCCACCTGCTTGGCCTTGTTGGTTTGCAGGTGACCGATGACCGACCATTGCAGGTCGATCAAGTCTGTCATGGCTTCCCATTTGCGCTGCGCTTCCTGCACTTTGTTCTCGCCCAGCAACCGGCAGCCGGCGGCGTAGGCCAGACGCAGATGGGCTTCGTCAAAAGTTTTGCTGACCGGCAGCAGGCGCACGCTCGCCGGATCGCGTCCGACCCGCTGACAGGCGTTGGCGATACGCTGCTGTACGGCTGCCAGGTTGTGACGAAAGTCCTCGACGCTGTTGGCCAACGGGTAACGGCCGTGTCGCTCATGCAGGGCCAGGGTTTCGCCTGCTGCGCCCTCTTCAAGTTGAGTTTGCATCAGTTCGCGGCTCCTTTGGCCGTGACAACAGCGTCGGCAGCGGGTATGGCCACCGCCTCACGACGTGGCAAGCGCCCATTGAGCAAGGCATAGGCCGCCAGACCGATCAGCAGTCCCCAGAAGGCCCCACCGATCCCCAGTAAGGTGATGTTGGCGGCGGACGCCAGAAAGGTGATCAGCGAGGCTTCGCGTGATTTGACGTCAGCCATGGCACTGGCTAGGCTCGCGCCGATGGTGCCGAGCAGGGCCAGCCCGGCCAACGTTGTGATGAAGGTGGCCGGGAACGCCATGAACACGGCGGCGAGGGTCACCCCGAAAATCCCGACGAAGATGTAGAACACGCCCGCAGCAATCCCAGCGATCCAGCGCTTGGATGGATCCTCCGAGGCTTCCTTGCCGGTGCAGATGGCGGCGGTAATGGCGGCGACGTTGAAGGCGTGAGAGCCGAACGGCGCCATCAACAAAGAACCTAGTCCTGTCACAGTCAAGATGGGGTTGGCGCTGGTGCTGAAGCCATCATTGCGCAGCACCAGCATGCCCGGCATGTACTGGCCGGTGAGAGTGATCAGAAACAACGGCAGCGCCACACTGAGCAATGCATTGATCGAGAACTCAGGCTGGGTAAATACCGGTGCTGCGAATTGCAGCTCCAACCCCGAAAGATCCACACGTCCCTGAGTCAGCAGAAAAGCCAGCCCCAGCACCAGAATGCCCACCACGGCGTAGCGCGCGGTAAAGCGCTTGAGGATCACGTAAGCGACAATCAGCAACCCGACCAAAACGGGGTCAAGACTCATGCCGCCAAACGCGCCGATGCCGAACTGCAGCAGGATACCGGCCAGCAGCCCGGCAGCCACACCCGGCGGAATCAGGCGGATAACTTTTTCAAAGTAACCTGACAAACCGAGCAGCACGAAGGCGGCGGCCGAAATGATGTACGCACCTATCGCCTCGGCGTAGGGCGTGGTGGACAGTGCGACGACCAGAAAGGCCGCCGCGGGTGTCGACCAGGCGGTAATGATCGGTTCACGGGTCACCCAGCTGAGAACCAGCCCGGTAATGCCCACGCCAATCGATACCGACCACACCCACGAAGCCGTCAGCTCGGGGCTGAGTCCGGCGACTTTGGCGGCCTGAAAGACCAGGATGAATGTGCCGCCATAATTGACAATGACTGAAATCAGCCCGGCAACAATCGGATGGATCAGATCGTGTATACGAATGGGCGACGTGGATGCTGAAGAAGGCATGTTTTCTTTGCTCCTTGCAAAGCGAGGTGCTTGGCCTTGGGTGAAGAATAATTTATAGCGCTTAAATGGCACGTTTTGCCCCTACGCTTTTATGTAGTTAACCAGACCACTTACCGGGCCACATGCTGTAACTGAAGCTATCTTTGCCTCAGTCATGCACGCGGATGAAGTCCTTCATGAAGTCGGTCAATGCCTCGACAGCCGGCAGTGTGACCGCGTTATAGAGGCTGGCTCTGATCCCGCCGACCGAGGCATGCCCGTTGAGCCCGTTGAGCCCAGCCTCTTCGGCCCGTTCCAGAAAGGTCTTTTCGAGCGCCGCATCGGCGAGCACGAACGGCACGTTGTTGATCGAACGAAACGGCGCTTGCACGCTGTTGCGGTAGAACCCATCACTGTCGTCGATGGTGCGATACAGCAACTCGGCTTTGGCCTGGTTAATCTTGTGAATTGTTTCGAGGCCACCGCTGCGTTGAATCCATTTGAGCGTCAAACCGGTGAGGTACCAGGGAAAGGTCGCTGGCGTGTTGAGCATCGACTGCGCATTAGCGATGCGCGCGTAGTTGAGAATGTCGGGGGTGACCTCCAGTGCGGAATCCAGCAGAGCTGCGTCAACGATCACCACGGTAAGCCCGGCCGCCCCCATGTTCTTTTGCGTGGCGGCATAAACAAGCCCATGTCTGGCCACATCAATAGGCTTGGAAAGCAGGCTTGAACAGGCGTCGCAAACCAGAGGAGCCAACACATCAGGTGCGTCGACGAATTGCACGCCATGTACGGTTTCGTTCTCTGTGTAGTGCAGGTACGCGGCGTTTGGACTGAGATTCCAGTCCGTCACGTCGGGGATACGATCAAAGCCAGAAGCCTTGCTGCTGGCGGCGATGCGAACGTCGCAGTAGCGCTGAGCGGCCTCAATGGCCTTGCCTGACCAGAGGCCGGTATGCAGATAGTCAGCCGTGCGTTTTTCGCCCAGCAGGTTCATCGGCACCTGGGCAAATTGCAGCGAGGCGCCACCTTGCAAGAACAGCACCTTGTACTCGCTGGGCACTTGAAGAATCACCCGCAGGTCTTGTTCGGCCTGATAGGCAACCTCCATGAACACCTCGGAGCGATGGCTGATTTCCATCACCGACATGCCAGTACCAGCGAAGTCAAAAAACTCTTCGTGTGCTTGCCGAAGTACTTCAATCGGCAACGCGGTTGGGCCTGCGCTGAAGTTATGTGACCTAGCCATACCTGATTCACCCCTGTTCAAAGTTGCCCACAACGCGCGAGATCGCAGAGCACAAAGGCAGTAGCGATGGATAGAGTCTACGGATATACTGGCCTGCTTTGTAAGGCCAATTTATTGATGGAAGGCAGACCACATGGCAAAAACCTTCGAGCTAGAAACGCTGAAAATGCGACTCAACGATGCTGAGTTTCAGCTGTTGGATCTGCACCAGCGGATTCAGCGCGCGCTGCGTGCACTGATCCTCGATGGCGCCCTTGACCCAGGCTTGAAGCTGCCCGCAACCCGGGCCTTGGCCAAGTCGCTCAGCATTGCCCGCGACACAGTGGAGAACGCCTATGTGCAACTGCACCGTGATGGTTTCATCGTGCGGCGTGAGGGTTCGGGCAGCTATGTTTGCAAAACGCTTGGCACCGAATTGCGCGGGGCAGCGCGCCGACGCATTAAGGTGCAAGACATCAAAAACAGCGAGGTAGTGCCGGGAGCGGGACTGAGTCAACGCGGGCGAATGATTTTCAACAGCGGCGGCGTGACCGATCAGCAGGTGATCAAGGCCTTTGCTACCGGCCTGCCGGAAACCCGCACCTTCCCCACCGATGTCTGGGAACGCCTGCAACGTCAGGTCATGAAGGACTATCGCGCCAACGTGCTGCTGCATGGCGACCCGCAAGGTGCCGAGCCGCTGCGCAAGGCCATCGCCACCTACTTGAACCTCGAACGCGGGGCCAAATGCTCCCCCGACCAAATTCTGGTGCTGAGCAGTACTCGCCAAGCTCTCTTTCTGTGTGCCCAGTTGCTGGTGGACGCGGGCAAACCGATCCTGCTGGAAAATCCAGGCTACTTCGGCGCCAAGAAAGCCTTTGAATCGGCCGAGACCAAGGTCGTGAGCATTGACGTCGATGCTCTGGGCATACGCACGGACTTGCTGCAGGCAGACTGCAGCGGCGCCAATTGCGTCTATGTCACGCCTTCTCATCAATACCCCACCGGGGCGACCTTGCCGCTAGAACGCCGACTTGAGCTGATCAACTGGGCCGCCGAGCAAGGCAAGTGGGTCATCGAAGACGACTACGACAGCGAGTTTCATTACGACGGGCAGCCGACCGCCTGCGTGCAGGGCCTGGACAAGTACCAGCGCACCATCTACCTCGGCACCTTCAGCAAAACGCTCTACCCGGGGCTGCGAATGGGCTACATGATACTGCCACACGAGTTGATCAAAGCCTTCACTTACGCGCGCAGCATCATGGATGGCCACACGCCACAAATCTTGCAGCTGACCTTGGCGCGCTTTATGGAAGACGGCCATTACAACTCCCATGTCCGGGCCATGCGCAAACTCTATGCCGGACGCCGGTCCATCACGCTCGACGCCATTGGCAAACACTTGGACGGCATTGTCACAGCTTTGCGCCCCCAAGGCGGGCTGCAGATTCCATGTCTGCTGGCCGATGGCTGGTCGGAAGAAAAAACCATCCGCCAAGCTGCCAGCGCGGGCGTGCAACTTTCCGGCCTCAGCCGGTTGTACGCCGGCAATGAGAAGAAACAAGGTTGGCTATTGGGCTATTCGTCCTTGACCGCTTATGAAATCGAAGCGGCCATGTTGCGTCTGGCCAATGCGCTGAAAACTAAATAGGACAGGGTCAAGCACCGACCGCATAGCGCTCATCGTAGGCATATTTCTGCTGGCAAATGTTCCTTCAATATTTGCGACCGCATCGTGGTGCATTCATTACGGTTTCTTTTAGCGTCCCAGGGCATAGTTCATCAACAGGCTTTGCGCGTGAGCGGTAATACACGTGCGCTTTATCACGTGGGGGCAGACGACAAAGTCCACTTCAACGGGCATGTGCAAGGGCACAATCGATTTCAAGGGTTCGACAATGACCGCATTAACCGGATCATGCAGCGAGGTTTGTAGATTCATGTTCTGGCCGGTCTGGTTGACGTCTGTCATTAGAGAGTTCCTTTTCGTGCGCGAGTTTCAGTAGGTTAATAGGGCAGCGCAAAACGCTTGGTCAGATCTGCAACACCTTCACGAATGGAAGTCTCCGTGCGGCTGTCGATAGTTCCGCTACGCACCCCCCCGAGCCGCGCGAGGATCATGTCGCCGATCTCCTGGAATTCATCAGTACCCATACCGCGCGAAGTGCAGGCCGCACTTCCCAAGCGAATGCCGGAAGTAATCGTTGGCTTGGCCTCATCGCCGGGCACAGAATTTTTGTTCACAGTGATGCCAATCTGTTCCAACGCGTGTTCGGCGATATTGCCCGCAAGGCCCCAGGGCCGCAGGTCGATGACGCCCAGATGACAATCGGTGCCTCCCGAAACAATCGACAAGCCGCCTTCGGCAAGTCGGCCGCAAAGTGCCTGAGCATTCGCTACTACAGCATGAGCATAAGTTCTGAATGATGGCTGCAGCGCCTCACCCAGAGCGACCGCTTTTGCCGCAATGATGTGCATCAGCGGAGCACACTGCAGACCGGGGAACACAGCCGCGTTGATCTTTTGAGCAATAGTTTCCTCGTTGCACAAAATCATACCGCCGCGTGGCCCGCGCAAAGTTTTGTGCGTGGTAGTCGTGGTGACGTGGGCGAACGGCACCGGTGAAGGGTATGCGCCCCCGGCGACCAGACCGGCGACATGCGCCATATCGGCCATCAAGAACGCACCCACATCGTCTGCAATTGCCCGAAACCTGGCAAAATCGAGCGTGCGTGAATAGGCAGAAGCCCCGCAGATAATTAGGCGGGGCGCTTTTGTCGGGCGATTCGCTCGACCTCGTCCATGTCCACTCTATGGGTGACAGGATCCACCCCATAACTCAAAGCCTGGAACCAACGCCCGGAGATGTTGAACGTGGCGCCATGGGAAAGATGTCCCCCGGCTTTGACGTCAAGACCAAAGATCTTGTCGCCCGGGGCCAGCAATGCAAGAAAGACCGCCTGATTCGCCTGGCTGCCTGAATGGGGCTGCAGGTTGGCGTAGGCGCAATTGAACAGCCGCTTTGCGCGCTCGATGGCGATGTCTTCAATCACATCGATATTGCGGCAACCTGCGTAATATCGACGACCCGGATAGCCCTCGGCGTACTTGTTGGTCAATACCGATCCCTGAGCATCAAGCACTGCACGGCTGACGAAATTTTCGGAGGCTATCAGCTCAATCGAGTGCATCTGCCGTAGGCGTTCGGTGTCGATGGCGCGCCAGATATCCCGGTCGGCCTGAGGCAAAATAATTGAACTGACAACAGGCAGGGCGTGACTATTTGTGTGAGCGAAATGCGGCATCTGGACCCCTGTCGGTGAACGCTGAATAACAAGCCGCACCTGCCTTTGGGCTTATTAACTGCCGCCTACATTATCGGCTCGAGTACTGACGAGATATACCATTTCGTTTGGGCACTACAGACCACTTTTGCGCTCAGGCGGCATGATGCCCAATAGCTTAGGCAAAACCTCTGTTTGCCTAACTTTTTTATGTGGTCTGGTTACCTCTTCATAAATGGACTATCACGCAAGACCAAGGCGTGCTTACAATCTGTACCGCATTGACCCGGCCCTATACTTTTCTAAAGCCAGCAGGACGCGACTAACCCGGATCAGCAGAACAATTCTTGCCAGAGCGTTGATACTCATAGAATAGGTTGAGCTATGTCGATTGGTCGTATCGGACTGCTTCCTCAGGTGGCCACGGCACACTTTGTCAGTCACTTGCACATCATGGTGTTGGCGGCCCTGTTTCCCGTGTTGCCGCATTTTTTTGGCGTGGGTTATGTGGAACTGGGCTTGGCCCTCAGCATCTTTAATATCGTCACAGCACTGGTGCAAGCACCCATGGGCTTCGCCGTCGATCATTACGGGGCCAGACGCTTGCTGATCGCCGGGGTTGCACTGGGCAGCATCAGCTTCCTGCTGATCGCACTGTTTGCGACCTATACCTCCTTGCTGATTGCGATGGCGCTGGCGCTGGCCGGTATTGCAAACGCCGTCTACCACCCGGCCAACTATGCGCTGCTCTCTCAAGAGATTAATCCTGCTCATATCGGCAAGGCGTTCTCCGTCCATACCTTTGCCGGGTTCTTGGGCGCCGCCATTGCACCGGTTTTTTTGCTGGGGATTGCCAGCATGATCGACCCGCGCCTGGCATTTATTGCCGCTGCGCTGGTCGGCCTTATCGTGCTGGGGTTTTTGTTGGTGCCTGGTTTTGGACTGGCACGGGTTATTCCCGTTCGCGTCGCTGTCGAGCCTGCAATTAACGCCGCCAGCACACGACAGATGTCACTGCTCTCGCCGATGATCCTCACCCTCACTTTGCTATTCGTGTTGCTGAACTTAAGCACCAGTGCGATAGAAAAGTTCTCTGTCGCGGCCCTTATGCAAGGGCAAGGTGCAACGTTGCCGTGGGCCAACTCGGCGCTGACAGCGTTCCTGTTTGCCAGTGCCTTTGGCGTACTGGCCGGTGGCGAGCTGGCTGATCGTACACAGCGTCATGGCGTAGTTGCAGCCGTCGCTTTCGCACTGGCCGCAGTGCTGACTGCCATCGTTGCCACGGCCAGCTTGGGCGAACTGGCGCAGGTCATCGCCCTCGGTGCTACAGGATTTCTGACGGGGCTGATTGCACCTTCGCGCGACATGCTGGTGCGGGCGGCATCGCCCAAAGGTGCTGAAGGCAAAACCTTCGGCATCGTCTCCACAGGTTTCAATATAGGTGGCGCAATCGGGCCGATTGCTTTCGGTTGGATGCTGGATCAAGGGCTTCCCAATGCCATTTTCTGGGCCAGCGTGACATTCATGAGCCTAACCGTCGTGCTGACCCTGATGCAGGAGTGGTACCTGACAAAATCCAGAACACCCACTCAATTGCTTATGGCCGTTAAATGATTTGGGACAAGTCATCTGCTGCAATTTGCAACAAACCTGAGGGCGGACACCTGCCCGTATCGTCCCACCCGCGCTCTGCCGCCTTCACCTCTGGCACCAGGCCCGGAAAGAGAGCAGATGAAAAACCCATGCGGTCACCAGCTCCGATTGCGGAGAGCGGGCTGCGGTGGTGAGTGATGTCAACGCAATTACTGCCTCGTTTATACCTTTGAACAAAATAGCCTGACCAATGGGAGCTAAAACATGGAACGTCTAAATTGTGGAACTGACGACGCAGTTCACAACATGCTGGCAAAGTTATCTGGACTCTGGAAAACCCGCGCCGCCGTAAACAAGGATCAGCCAGACTACTGGAATCTTGCATTTAACCCGGCCAAGCAGGACTTCCGTCCCGGCCTGCTACCTTTCCGTAATCACCAAGCATGGTACGAAGCCCCAGAAGAGATGCAATCCAAGTGCCTCTCCTATGCCTGGGGGATCTACAACCTCAAGACTATCTACATTGAGTGCGATGTGGTGGTGCCAGCGTGCGAGGACATCATCAAAACCCCGCCGCAGAGCCAAAACCGCGCACTGCTTCAGGATGTGATGTCCCAGGCATTGCTGGACGAGGCGCTGCACACGCGCATGTCGATCATGGCCTCTAACTACATCTATGACATGCGCAAACTCACACCACTGGATTTCAACGACTTCAACCTGGTGACTTGGCGCGAAGGTCTTCTGGCCAACTGCAATGCCGAGTGGGAGCGCCGCTTGACGCGCTTCGGTGTCGCTTGTGCCAGTGAGACGTTGATCACCGACTACCTCAAAACAATGGCTGCAGACTCGGGTATCCAGTCCATCTGCCATGAAGTCACACACACCCATGCCATGGATGAATGGAGCCACTCCAGCGTATTCAGTTTCGTCGCCTCCGACATCGTTCATGCCCTGAGCTGCAAAGAACGTGAGTACCTGCGCTCGGTCATTCTCAAAACTGTGCAGATGTTCGCAAACAACGAAATGGGCGCGTGGTCAACGGTATTTTCGATGCTGGAGTTCCCCAATGCAAGAGACATCCTGAATGACGTGGGCGATAGCAATGAGATCAGCGTCTACACCGATTCGGTTGAAGCACTGATCAACCGTATCGGTCTGACCGGCAATGGTCTTGGCAGTGCTGAAAGAGCTTTTGAAATCTTGCACGAAAAGGTCCACGCATGAACGACACAGGCCTTCAGGCGCGCTGCGAGCGTGTGACAACCGAAACTGCCGACGTGAAGGTTTTCACGCTGCGTGCTCAAGGTGCCAATGCCGAGTTTTTCAACAGCCTAGAGCCGGGTAAGCACGTGGCCCTGTACTACCCGGATACTACGGGCACTCAGCAACAACGGCTGTATTCGATTACCCGCAAGCAAGGTATGGACCTGTTCGACATTGCGGTGAAACGCGAAGGCCGCGGGGGTGTATCGGACCATCTGCATGCCACCTTGCAGGAAGGCTCGACAGCCCCAATGCAATTCGTGGCCGGGGATATTTCACTGGCTTCGATCGTTAACTATAAGTACATCGGCATGCTCGCTGGCGGCATCGGTATCACCCTTCCGATCGCCTTATTGCGCGGATTGCTCGACCTCTCGTGTAGTGGTCTACCTGTACCCAGAGTCGTACTGCTGCTGTGTGTGCCCACAATTGCCGAGAGCCCCTTCCTGCAAGAGCTGCTGGAGCTGGAGCTGACCACGTCCTGGTTCTCCTTGCACGTATTCGTCACCCGCGAGACCGTCAAGAGCAACGGGCACTTCACTGCTGGCCGCCCCTGCGTCGAAACCCTGAGCCTTCTGGGCTTGCCCGAGGCAGTGGTGATCTGCGGCAGCCACAGGTTTGCCCAAGGATTTCGCGAGCATACGCTTGCGATGTTTCCCGCAAGCAAGCTGCTGATTGAGTCATTCACGCCACCGGCGGCACCTGTACCGACAGAGCAGATACAAGCCCAGGCCTCAGCCTCTGTGCGACTGCACATGACTGATAGCGATCAGGTGATCGAAGTGCCAGCAGGCAATAGCCTGCTGGACATGCTCGAATCCAGCGGTATTGCAGTGCCCAACCTGTGCAGGGCCGGTATCTGCGGCAACTGCCGGATCAAGATTTCAGACGGTGAGTACAAGCTCGAGTCAGACTTCTGCCTCAGTGATCAGGACAAAGACGAGGGTTATGCGCTGGCGTGCTGCACCTTCCCCCTGTCCGGGACGATCAAGGTCGATCTGAAACCTTCGGTCTGAGTCAGACCCCATCAACTTCTTGCACTGGTGAGTTTTTCCATGAAAACAGCAATTGCACTGCGCCACATTCAATTCGAAGATGTTGGCACCCTCGATGCCGTACTCGCCGAGCAGGGTTATGAGCTGCGTTACCTCGATCCAACGCTCGACGCACTGGACAGCGCGCAGGTACAGCAGGCCAATCTGCTGATCGTGCTCGGAGGCCCCATTGGTGCCTACGACGAACACATCTATCCGTTTCTTGAAGACGAGTTGACGCTGGTGCGCCAGCGCTTGCAGGCCGGCAAACCCATGCTGGGTATCTGTCTGGGCGCGCAACTGATCGCTCGGGCTCTGGGCGCTAAGGTTTATCCGTTGGGCGTCAAGGAAATCGGCTTTTCTCCACTAACCCTGACTCCGGCGGGGCAGGACTCTGTGCTGGCCAAACTGGAAGACACGCCCGTGCTGCACTGGCACGGCGATCAGTTCGACATCCCCGAAGGTGGCGTGCACTTGGCCAGTACCCCTATAGGGGCCAATCAGGCGTTTTCGGTCGGCCGCAATGTGCTCGGCCTGCAATTTCACCTAGAAGCCGATGTACACAAGCTCGAACAATGGCTGGTCGGCCATGCCAGCGAATTGGGGCAAGCCGGCATTGCCCCTTGCAAACTACGGGCAGACGCCGCTGTAGTTGGCGATTGTCTGACCCGGGCGGCACGCGCGGTACTCATCGATTGGCTGAACAACCTCGATGACAACACGTCGATATCGGGTACACGGAAAACAGCGATCGGCTAATCGCAGGCTATACCGCCAAAAAGTGGTCTGTTTTTTCCCCGGAAATTGGACTAGCAGACCACTCCATTTTCACCGTATAAATCGACCTGTAAGCCACATCAAGAAACATGACGTGCCCTAGTGGCACGTCATCATCAGTCGCGCCGCGGACCCTGCCTTCAAATGGAAATGGAAAGCAGCGGCAGTTAATCCAGCGACCTTCTCGTCATTCACTCAAACCAAGGTTCTCACGTTTTGGTGGATCAGGAAGTATGTTTTTTATACCTATAAACGTAAAGATGAGGAGTCAAAAATGATCGTAGTTTTGTTTGAATTGCAGGCTCTACCGGGTCAAGGCGAGACCTATGTTGACCTGGTAAACAAGTTGACGCCGATGCTCGAACCCATGGAAGGCTTTATTTCCGTCGAGTGTTTTCAAAGCATGCTGAACCCCAAGAAAGTCATGTCGGTCACTACTTGGCGTGATGAGGAAGCCGTGGTGCGGTGGCGCAATGTGACCGCACACCTGTCGGCGCAGAAAGCGGGTCGCGACAAGATTTTCGATGACTACCGTGTACGTGTGACCTCTGTGATCCGCGACTACGGCCTGCGGGATCGTGAACATGCGCCCCACAACGTCGTGATAGACGGCGAGCACGCCAAAACCGCGGCAGCGGTGTAAGCCTCGGCTCTACCAAATCCACAAAAAGGCGTCTGCGGGCGTCTTTTTTGTGACTGCCATTGCGTGTGAAACCTAGGGGCGACTCATGAAAACGGTCATCGTGTCTTAGGCCGTATTCAAATCAAAGCTACTATTCCTACCCTAAATCCAACAGCTCGTTCTCTGACTCCTAATGGGCTATAGCCTCGACAAAATAAAATGCTAGCACCTCTGGGGATTGATGATGATCATGCCCTAACTGTGCAACGCGCAAGCAGCGGGGTGTGATCGATGCATGAGCGGCACAAACGACCCTCTGGCTGCGAATAAAGTCGAACAGCTCGCCATACCCTGAGCGACTGGCAAGCCAAGAGGCACTACCTGCCGAGATCGAAATACGCGAGCGGTTGAGGGATTGGAAAGACGATACGGTGCATGGCGTGGGCGGTAATCTGGTCACGCTGGCGGATCGAAAAAGCGGATTCTTGAGTACCTACCCGGTCAACCGCAGAACCAGCTGGCAGGTGACGCGAGCGATCAATTTGCAGCTCAAGGGGGCATGTGGCGCACTTTGTGTTAATGACATCCAAGCACCGAGACGAAAACATGTTGATGACGTTGGATAACCTACCCAGAAAGCTGGGCATTCGACGCTAAGCTTCTACCTGCCGCTTTCGGCGATTCAAGCGCACCTGATGCAAGCGGTTCTATAAAGCAACCATTCAGTAATCGGCTTCCCCTCACGCATCAACTCTTGGGTGGCCCAGTACAAGCGCCGATTGTGGAATTCGTCGAGACTTTCACACATGGATGCCAGCGCAGCCGCGCACAGCGGAAGCCTACTGAGCTGCTTTTCAAACCGCGATAACGCATTGAGCTCTCGCCCAATCCTCGCCCTAGAAATTCGAACCGGCTTGCTAGGTAACGCTTGAAGGCTACGGGCACATTCCAGAACCTTAGCTGCAAGAATGTGATCAAGCTCGCTGAACGGCCGGTTGTTCTTTCGATTCCTCTTATGAGCAGCGCCGAGCTCTTGGATGTGTTCGGCGAGCGACTGCTGATCATTTCGATAAAGCCAAATGTAATCCGCACACTCTTGAGCCAGGCAAACCCTGTACTGGGCCTCAAACCGTTCCCGTCTACCGACCAGCGCCCTTTTGTATCTCGACTGCTTCCAGCGAGCAGGGCCTTCCGGCGCAGCCCGGATGATTCGATAAACGCTAGCTGCTGCCGATACACCAAGGCCAGACGCTATGTCTTTAGCATCCGCACCTTGTAGCGCTCGAGACCAAACTGCCTGCTCAATCAAATTGGCATCTTCGGTGAGGCAAGTTCCTAGCGCTGAGAGCGCGCTTGACACGTACCCTGGCGAAACACCTGCGGTGCGCAGTGTGGCTTTATTTCGTTCCGCTTCCCT
>Ga0314772_1000434_pt1 | contig 22905 bp, 19 predicted proteins | sample MetaGCBIW2018_FD_204520 | JGI IMG/M metagenome (GOLD analysis project Ga0314772, IMG submission 204520) | Cryopeg brine microbial communities from Beaufort Sea near Barrow, Alaska, United States - CBIW 2018 | ecosystem: Environmental > Aquatic > Marine > Coastal | place: USA: Alaska | collected... | reverse complement strand
ACGCGCCTGCAGAAGCGCGTCTTGATCGCCAGGACCAGCGGCAGCAATCCCCGCCGTAGCGACCCTCGCGTCAGCCTCCGCGTCGGCGATCATGACAGGCACAATTGTGTCCATAGTTCGAGTAACCAGAGCGGCTGCTTCTACCCCCAACGCGCCAGCTTCAACAGCCTGGGCGAGCACTGGGTACTTGGGTGCACGGGACGAGCCCAATCCGGGAAGATTCCCGTCGCCATTCGCCTGTCCAGGGGCATCGGTGTCACGCTGCGAATCGTCTCCCGCACTCAACGAGTTGCCCACGTCAATCAGCCTTTTCGCGTCATAGGTCGACGTACCCAACGACTTCGCGAGCATCTCTTGCGGCGTCGAAAAGCCTTCGCGGCGAGAGAGTCCCCCTACGCCGAGCTCTGGTGCGCTCCTGCGTCCGACCTCGCCTGCCACCATGACCACGAGCGCATCCAGTGACCGGCGTGCGCGCCCCAGCGCATCACTCACGTCGTGAAGCTGACCAGGGCTAAAGTCCGCGCACTCGCCACCGTCGAACTCGCGCACAGCGGCGAGTTCGCGATCGATGAGAACGGTAGAAAAGGTCATACGGACAGTCAATCATGTGGGTCTGACAAATACGATTAAAGCGCATCAAACTGTAGATGAGTGCTACTGAAACACGTCCTGGGGACATCAGTGGAGGCGGGCAGCATGACGAAGAAATGACCGGTGGCCCATCGGGAGATATACCTGCAACTCCATGGAACAGATACTCGCGGCCCAACCCAGAAGAGGCGAGCGGCCCCGCGGGAAAGAGGCGAGCGGCCCCGCGGGAAAGAGGCGAGCGGCCCAACGGGAAAGAGGCGAGCGGCCCAACGTAAGACATACCCGCAGCCCGGCGAACAAGATACCCGCCGCCCCGCGGAAAAGAAGCGAACGTTATACAGCTCAACCGCCCCATTAGCGGCCGAACAAGAACCACGGGTGGCCTACCTGAAAGCGCCCGCTAGCAGACGCGCGCCGCCCATTTAGCACCACTTGCAGGCAGTTTCACAACCAGCAGACGCGCGCACCACCGCGCCCAGTAGACACACACAGCGCGCTCGCCACACGCCCTACAACAGCCCCCTACCGCGAAACGGCGTCGTAAGCAGCAATCAGCAGCGTGGGATCAGGCCCCTCGAACCGCACCGGATTGCCGATCCCCTGCAAAATAACAAACCGCAACATGTCCCCACGGGTCTTCTTATCCCGCTTCATCGCGAGCAACAATGCGTCCCAGCGCCCGCCCGCATACGTCACCGGCAGCCCCAAGCCAGTGAGCAGCGACCGATGCCGCTCGACCTCCGCCTCGGACAACTTGCCCGCGAGCCCCGCGAGCTCGGCCGCGTAGACCATCCCTACCGACACCGCCGCGCCATGGCGCCACTGATACCGCTCGGTGTACTCGATCGCGTGCGCGAACGTGTGCCCATAATTCAGAATCTCGCGTAGGTCCGACTCCTTGAGGTCCGCGCTTACCACCTCGGCCTTGACCTGAATGGCGCGCCGAATTAGCTCCACGAGCACCGGCACAGCCTCAGGCGCAAGCCCACCAGCGGCCGATGCCCCCGTCGCCCCACCCTCGCGCGACCCGTCTTGCGCGTCCACGGACCGCAGGAGCTCGATATTGGCCTCAGTAAGACGTAGGATCTCGCCGTCGCGAATGAAGCCGATCTTCACCACCTCGGCCATCCCGGCCACCAGGTCGTTCCGCGGCAGCGTAGACAGGAACGACACGTCACAGAACACCGCGAGCGGCTCATGGAACGCGCCCACCAGGTTCTTGCCCTCGGTGATGTTGATGCCGGTCTTACCCCCCACTGCGGCGTCCACCATCGCCAGCAGAGTCGTCGGAATCTGAATCACACCCACGCCCCGCAGCCACGACGCCGCCACAAACCCGGCCAGGTCGGTCACGGCCCCCCCGCCGAGCGCCATCACCACATCCGTGCGCGTGAATTCGCTCTTACCCAGCACGCCCCAGCAGAACGCGGCGACCTCAGCCGTTTTGCCAGCCTCCGCATCGGGAACCTCAACGAGCACGCCCAAGCGCCCCGACTCGTCGATGAGCCGCTTCAGGCCGTCGGCCCGCCGCTGCATCGGCTGCGAGTGCACCACCAATACCCTGGCGGCGGCCTCGGGAATCGCTGCGACGGCCTCCACGAGCAGGTCCGTCCCCACTATCACGTCGTACGGCGCGGCACCCGTCACGGAGATGACATGGCGTGCAGCTGGCGCCGGATTATCCGCCGATGCCGCGGCTGGCTCAGGCGCAACGGCCGGGTGAGAAGACAAAGAATCGGTAGTCATTCGGAAGCCTCCCCGGCATCGGAATCGGATTGCGGCACAGTACCCGCAATCTCGTGCGCGATGCGCCTGGCATTCAGATGGTCCGTGTTGACGGTCCGAGTGGCCAGGCGCTCGTAAATGGGCCGCCGCTCCTCCATCAGCGCCGCCCACTGGCGACGAGGGTTGCCCACGAGCATCGGGCGCGCGTTGTTCAGGCCTACCCGCGGCGCGGCCGCTGTCAGCGAGACGTCGAGGAAGATCACGTCTCCCCCGGCCTCCGCATAGCCTGCGATGAGCGCCTGAGTGGAATCGTTGAGGATCGCTCCCCCGCCCAGCGACAGGACACCGCGGTGCTCCCCCAGCGCCGCCGCAACAGCGGCCACCTCAAGCTCGCGGAAGGCCGCCTCGCCGTCGTCCAGGAAAATGTCAGAGATAGACTTGCCCGACGTGCGGACGATGTCGTCGTCAGTATCGCGCCTGGCTACACCCCATTCGCGGGCAAGGCCCTTCGCGACTGTGCTCTTGCCGGAACCGGGCGGGCCGATCAGCACCGCACGTGGACCCGAGGTCGGGACTCGGCCGGGTGGCACACCATTTGGTGTCGCCGAATTGGGAGTCGCCGTATCGGCCTGACCAGCAGGAGACGCCCCACCAGAAGAATGCGCAGACCCGGCACCAAGCACCGAGGCCGGCGGCGGCTGAGCCACCAACGGGTGCTTGGGGGGCTCGGGCTTGGGGTGGCCAGGCTGGGAGTTCACGGCGTCAGGCATCAGCGCAGGTGATCAGGGATGGCGGCCACGTACGACTCGATGTTGCGCCGCACTTCTGCCACGGAGTCGCCGCCGAACTTCTCCACCACGGCATCGGCAAGAATCAGCGCGACCATGGCCTGCGCGACCACGGCGGCCGGCGCCACCGCGCACACGTCGCTACGCTGGTGAATGGCCTTCGCGGCCTCGCCCGTCGCAGTATCAATAGTGGCGAGCGCACGCGGAACGGTGCTGATGGGCTTCATCGCGGCACGCACTCTCAGCGGCGCCCCGTTGGTCATGCCGCCCTCAATGCCGCCCGCGCGGTTGGTGCGCCGGTTGACGGCCGCCTCGGCGTACTCGATCTCGTCGTGCGCCTGCGATCCGCGGCGCCCGGCGGTGCGGAAGCCGTCCCCGACCTCCACGGCCTTGATGGCCTGGATGCCCATGAGTGCTCCGGCCAGGCGTGAGTCCAGCCGCCGGTCCCAGTGCACGTAGCTGCCGAGTCCCACGGGCAGGCCGTAGGCGACGACCTCTACTACTCCGCCCATGGTGTCGCCCTCGCTCTGGCAGACGTCTATTTCCGCGACCATGCGGTCCGAGGTCTCCTTGTGGAAGCATCGGATGGGGTCTGCGTCCAGCTCGGGTGTGGAGCCAGCCGGGGGTAGTGGTGCGTCCTCGGGCACGGAGATGGGACCCACCTGAACGGTGTGGCTCACCAACTCAATTCCCGCCACCTGGCGCAAAAACGACTCAGCGACAGTTCCCAGCGCGACGCGGGCGGCCGTCTCACGCGCCGATGCCCTCTCCAGTACGGGTCGCGCGTCGTCAAAGCCGTACTTGGTCATGCCAGCCAGGTCCGCGTGACCTGGGCGGGGACGGGTCAGGTTCGCGGCCCGCGCGCCGGTCAGTTCTGATGGGTCTACGGGATCCGCGGACATCACGGTCTCCCACTTGGGCCACTCGGTGTTGCCCACCATGATCGCGACTGGACCACCCTGGCTCAGCCCGTGACGGACGCCGCCTAGGAATGTGACCTGGTCCTTCTCGAAAGCCATGCGCGCCCCGCGGCCGTAGCCCAACCGCCTGCGCGCCAAGCCGTCCTGAACCTCCGCGGTGGTGATCTCTACTCCCGCGGGTAATCCTTCGAGGGTGCCCACCAGTGCGGGGCCGTGCGATTCTCCTGCGGTGAGCCATCTGAGCATGGGCCTCATTCTGTCACGCAAAAGCCGGGCCCCTGGGCAGGGACCCGGCTCTCGCGTTGGACTTGTCTTGTGGCTGTCGTCGCCGGCCGCTACTACTAAGCGCCGGGCTGGTCCGGTGCGTCGTCGGGCTCGATGAAGGAAGACGTCTTGCCCGGCGTCACCGGGACGAGTTCCGTCTCATCCACGACCGTCGTGTCGGCATTCAGGAGGTACATCGCACCTGTCACGGTAGCGATCACGTCACCGTCCTTCGCATCCGCGACACCGTTGATGGTCGGTGCGTCGGACTGTCGCGCCTCGAGGGTGACGTTATAGACCTGATAGATGGGATCGTCCGGGTTGGCTATCAGTCCGAAGAACTTGTTGACCTCCGCGGGTGTGCCGGTGACCTCGAGCGTGAGAGGAATCATCACTAGGCCCTGTGCCACCGGCAATGACTCGGTCGACGGCTCAACAATCGGCGCCCAACCCGTAGCTTTAGCCGTAGCGCTGTCAGCGTTCGCCGCCGCGTCAGCAGCCGGATCCGCCGCTGAGTCAGCCTTGGCAGCGACAGTGATCGGCCCAGTCGCAAACAGCGTAGCGACGATATTTGATACCAACTGACTGGGCTCGGCCGTCCAGCCCTCGAGCTCTATAGCGACATCCTGACCCGTCGAGACGACCTCTACCTTCGACTCCGTTACCGCCTTGGACCAGCGGGCACGGAACCCCTGAAGGTCGAACGTGGTCGGCGTATTCAATTCGATGGCCTGCGCATTGCTTGGCAGCGCATCGGCCTCAGCTTGATACTCGTCGAGTTTGTCTGAACTCGCCTCAATCAACGAGGTGTTGTCCTCAACTGCGGTCTTGTCATCATTCAAATCTGAGGCCGCTGCGAACTGAGGACTAATCGCCAAGAACCAACCCAAGGCGGCGATAATGAGTATTCCCACAACCGCAAGGGCGACGATCGGTGCGTACTTGGAATTCAACATCTCTAGTTCCCGTCTTCAGTAGCCGCAGCGTCTGCGCTGGGCGATGCCGATGGTGAGGCAGACGTTACTGGCAGGGGCTCCTCATTCGGATCCTGCAGTCTCACCGTCTCGCTCACGTTGATTCCCGCGATTCCGTCTTGCGGAACCAGTCGCATCGTGAGGCGAACCGTGGAAAGCCCCGCGGTGCCCTCTACCTGCCAGTAGTCGTTACCGTCCTCACTGAAGTACGCCTCAGTCACCGCAGTCACCTTGGCGATGCCGGGCACGGCCTCCATCCGGGCAATCAGAGCGGTTGCCTCTTCGGCACTCGTGGCCCGGGCAGTGAATCCGATGGATCCCACTCCCCCAACCCCGAACACGGGGTCAGCCGTTCCTGCGCCAAATCCAGCGCCGTTCGGGCCCAGGATCTGGACTGCGTCAAAGCTGGTCTCGTCATTGGCGGTGCCCACGATTGCGGTGGTCAACTGCGCGTAGTCAATTTCACCAAAGCCCACCTGCGTGAGGCCGTATTCTTCGGTCTCAATGCGTCGATAGTTGTCATACACGCCAACCTTGGCGTCGCGTTCACTGACTGCGGCAGTCTGCGCCTCGAGTGCATCGTCAACATTGTTTTGGGCTATCTGCTTCGTGGCAAGCGCACCAAAATACCCGAGCGCCACCACGCCCACTGCTATGAGAATGGCCACTACCGCGACAAACTGCACGCGCCGCAACGCCTTTTTCTCCGCGATCTCCTTGGGGATTAAGTTAACGCTGGGGAAGTGTGCACTCCCGTATTTTGCGCGAAGTTGAGGGTTCATCGTTCTCCTCCCATTGCCAAGCCAATGACCGTGGCAAGTTCGGCTTCGCGACCCTGATGCGCACGCAGATCTACGCCTTTGCCGAGCCTTACCCCAGCGAGTGGCTCGCCAAATTGAACAGCCTGACGCGTCGCACTGGCCAACGCTTGTCCAAATCCGCGAAGGTACGCCCCGCCACCGGTGAGGATGATCCGTTCCACGGCACCACCCGGATTTGAGCTTGCAAAATACACGAGAGTGTTGCGGATTGAATCGATGAGCGGATTGAGAGCGTGGCTCGCCGCTTCAGCTAGCGGCCTGCGGCCATCCTGAACGTTGAGGTCCATGCCGACCTCTCGCTTGATCGACTCCGCATCCAGTGTGGAACCCTTAAGTGCGTTCGCGATGGCCTTGTTGGCGTCATTGCTTCCCTGTGGGAGCACACGAATCAGGCGCGGCGTATACCCCTGAGAAAGCACGATGGTGGTTGCCGAGGCGCCCACATCTACCAATGCAGTATTGCCCTGGGCGATCTGCCCGCGAACGCCGCCTCGCCAAAGACCGAGCGCGGAGTGGTCCACAACGCTGAGCGGTATGCCCGCCTTGTCAATGACCCCGACTACTTCACGCACCATATCCTTAGGCGCTGCGACTAGGAGCCCTCGTAGAGTCGCGCCAGACGGGGAATCGATCTCGAGTGTGGGGAAGAAGTCCAGAATCGCGTCGTCTACAGACGTGGTGAGCGAGTCCTGCACGTGAAACGCGAGGGTGTCACGCACTTGCGCCATGGGCTGCGCGGGAATGTCCAACTCACGCACTACCAAGCTGTGATGACCGATACCGACGGTAACGTTCTTGCCGCTTGTCTTGGCCGCGCCGTAGGTTTCGCGCACCAGACTCGCGAGCGTCGCTGCCTCTTCGATCACTCCGTTGCGAATCACCCCGGCGGGCATGGCCCGTTCGGCGTACGACTGCAACACCGCAGACTCGCGCGGGTCAGCGCCAGAACCCAACTCCACCTCGGCGACACGCACCATGGTGGCTCCAATGTCTATTGCCACGGATCTATATCCCACAATAAAACCTTCCTCTAAGTCTCAACACGCCTATCGGCACGCCGTTCGGGGTACTCAAGTGCTTGTGCTCAACACCACACTCAGGTACCAGTCAGAGACCGCTTGCCCAATAATGATTCCGGTCCATGCCCCTGCGAATATCCACGGTCCAAAGGGAATCTTGACCTGCTTGACGCGTTTAGAGACGACCATCACGACGATGCCCGCAATCGCACCCCACAAGAAGGCGAAAAACCCTCCAACTGCGAGTTGGGGCCAGCCAAGGAAGGCGAGAGTGGCCCCAAGTACGGGGGCTAGTTTGACATCGCCAAAACCCATGCCCTTGGGATACGCAAACCAGGCTGCAAAGTAGATCGCACCTAGCAAAGCTGCTCCGATTAGCGCGCGCAATGCGTCACTCCAAGAAGACTCGATCGCGGAGATCAGCAGGATTGCGCCCGCCACGGCAATCGCAAATGGACCCACTATGCGGTCCGGCAGGCGCTGTACATCCACGTCTACGGCAGTCAGAATAATGGACATGTAGGCAAGCACTAGAAGTAGAAGAGTGCTCCACTGCAGCCCGTTCAGCCCCACCACGAGCACAAAAGCAAGCGCCGTGCCGAGCTCCACGAGGGGGTACCTCGCGCTAATGGGGGCGCCGCAGTCGGCACACTTACGCCGCAACCACAACCAGCTCAGCACGGGGATGTTGTGCCGGTTGCGAATCACGTGCCCACATTGCGGGCAAGCACTCCGCGGTTGCACTACGGACTCTCCTGCCGGAATGCGGTAGATCACCACATTGGCAAAAGAACCGAGACCGAGCCCTACGAGCGCGGCAAATACCACGGCGATCGTCGTCATTTCTCAGGGAATCCGAATCAGCCAGAGATATCGAAGCGGGACGTGAGGCGCATGCCCGCCGGAGAACTCTCGTTCACGGAACCGTCGAGTAGCGACGGCACCGGAACCGACGCCATCTGCAGGTCAAAGGAGTTGTTCATTTGCACGTTTCCGGCGTACACCTGGCCGGTCCACGGGTCTGCGGCGCTAGAAACTGCCGCCTTCCATTCGAACTTGCATGGCGTGTACGCCAGTATGTTGAGGTCGGTGAGCTTCAGCTGCGGATCGATGTAAATGTTGCCCACGGTCGGGTTCGAGCAAGACGGCGTGAACTGGCCGCCACCCACCGCCACCGGGGTGTTGTTCGGCGTGTCCCACGGAACGATGAGGTATAGCTTGCGGAACTGGCTCGGGTCCGACTGGTCGCCACCCCAGAACAGGTTGCCACCGGTCGTGCTGATTCCCGATTTCGAGACGATGGCGAGGTCGCCCGGTAACGTCATCGTTTTGATGCCGAAGGACACCGGAGTCGAGCACCCCTCAAAGATCATCAGTCGGCCTGAAGACGACCAGGTGCCGCTTGTCACGGCATTGTCCACCTGTGAAGCGGTGCAGACTCCGTTGTAAGTCTCGGTCGTGTAGCCCGCAGCCTCCCAGGTCGCAATGTCTGCGGCATTCATCGTCAGCATCGGCATCTGCTCGCGCGGGGGTGCCTGGACGGTAAGCCCGGATCCCACGTAACCGTACGAAGCGTTGAAGGTCTGAGCCGGGTTGGGAGGGTTCGGGGCCGACGTCCCGCCCTTGATGGACGTGCCCAGGACCTTGACCTTGTTGGTCGCGGCGATTGTGCCCGCGTACTTTGCGTTGCCATTGATAGTCCCGGTGCCCGAGATGTTGCCGGCGAGGGTGTACCCGTCGTGCTGGATCGTCCCCTTGTCCAAGACGAGACCCGTGCCAGCATAGGCGCTACCGCCAATGGCGCTGGAGACCGTGATCTGTTTGTTCGATAGCAGGCTCTTGCCCACCGTCCCGGCATCCACGATGTCACCGTTGGTGAGGATCGATCCGGTCACCTCCCCCTGCATGCCGATGTCTACGGCCGGCGTCGCGCCAGTCAAGGTGCTCGCGGCAATCACGTCCCCGCTCACAGTGCCCTTCTTGGACATGTCAACCTTGCCCGATACCCACACCGTGTTGTCGATGGTGCAGATGTTGACCAGGACGAGGTCACCGTCGGTCGCATAGATGGACCCACCTGTGCTGACGTTGTTCTCGCAGATCACGGTCCCATTTGCGTAAACATTCGCGTCCTTCAGGGGGTGGCCGGAACTGTCCACCGCGCCACTGGGAAGAAGGTTGGTGGCGCTGCCGATGTCCAGGTCAGACTCAGAGAAGATCGCCTTGTCCAGAGTCACAGTGGGGGGCGTGGGGTAGAAAACCGCGCGCACGCTACGCGTCACTGCACCGTCGGTCGCGAGCGTGGGTGCCGTCGTAGCAGTCGAGGTCACCTCGAGCTCGGACGTAATGTCGCCCGGAGCCGGGCACTCGACTACGGAGGTGGCGCCGGAAGAATCGGTGACCTTGAATTTAGTGGTGATGACGACGGTGTCGGCATTGATCACGAGGTTGGAGATTCCGCTGCCGCAGACTTGGTCCAGTTCGCCGTACGTCTTTCCCGCGATCATGCTCTGAACCATGTCGATGCCGGCGTCAACACTCTGCAGCGCACGAGCCTTGACCCGCGTGCTCGAGGTGTTCTGCGAGTTGAAATACGCCGCAGCAGCAAGCGTCACGATGATGACCGCCCCGACCATCATGACCCCCAAGGTGATCACGAGGGCGCTACCGCGCGAGTAATCCTTGCGAAACGGTGACCGTAACATTGCCTTGTTCATGGCTGTCTCCTCATTATTACGAGCACGTTCCATTCGAGCCATTTTGCGGCCTGAGCGAAATCGTCTTGGTGAACTCGATTGGGTCATGTCCATTGCCAGTTTCGGTGGCGAGCTTGACCGGAATGCCCGGAATTGCCGGGTAGGTATAGGTCGTGTCGGTGACGCCAAAAACCCGCGAACTCCCTACTGCCGTGAAATCCTCGTACGCACCGTTCCAGGAAAGAGCCACCGTACGGACACCGGCATCGGTGGTCTTTGACAGCGCGGCTGCGGTCGTCGCGGTTCCATCTGTTGACTGGGTACGCCGTAGCGTCCCATCCGTGGCGTCGTAGTAATAACCGACGCAGTAAAAGGTGCCGTCATCCGTTGCTGTGGCAATGCGCGTATCGACGACGAGCAGGTTGCCGTTGTCGCTGACGTCGACTATCGCGGCGTTTCGCAGGTCGCGCTCCAGCTGCCGGAAGGTGATCTGGGCTGTGTTGTTGGCATCGGCGTAGTCCGTCACGTCTCGCTGTCCCCAGAGCAAGCGCACAAAAATGGACCCCGCGATCGCCATGACGAGGATGAGTAGCACCGAGTAAACGATGAGCTCTACGAGCGTAAAACCGCCGTCGTCGCGTGCCATTCGCACTCGCCTAATCATGAGGGCTCGAATCGCACGTACACATCGGAAGCGACGGTCGCGACCGGATTGGTGAAGCCAGGCTGCGTAGTGGTGACCGTCACTGTCACGCGAGCAAGTTTGGGATCATCGTGCGGGTCACCCGTCTGAGTGCAGTTGCCGACGGTCGCGGTGACTGTCAGTGGCACACCACGCCCGTCCGCCGTCGTCTTTGACACGCCCACGGTGGCGATCACGTTGCCGCAGTCTCCCGTGAGAGAGACCACCCGCGCATCCTCGAGCCGCTGCGTGGCCAACTCAGTCGCGGTTGCGCGTGTGTTGTTCTTGGCAACGGTGTTAATGGCTGAAACGAGGAGGCTGAGCATGGCAACCATGACGAAGCCGAGGATGACGATAGAGACCATAATCTCGACCAGGCCGAGACCATCATCACGCCTCGCGATCCTCCGTAGAGTGCCCACGTATGGCTCCTTAGACTCTCAATGGTACTGAGGTGGCGCCACGGATCGCGGCGCCACCTCAGATCACGATGGTTGGAACTAGCAGGTTGCCGAGTTCAGGTTACCGTTCGCGTCGATGCTGTAGTCCTTGACCTTGCCGTCCGGGTTGGTGCCGTCGATGCAGAAGGCACCCGTGGAGGGGTCCGGAGGCGTCGTCAGCGTCAACGTAACGCCAGGCGAGGTGACAAACAGCGAAGCGTCGACTGTCGGACCATCAACGAGCTGGTTAGCGACCTCGATCTGAGCGTTCTTGAGGTCCGTCTGCGTCGCCGAGTCCCTGGCCTTGGCCTGCTGGCCGAGGTACAGCGGAATGGCAATCGCGGCAAGGATGCCGATGATGATGATGACGACGAGGAGCTCGACGAGCGTGAATCCGCCTTCGCCGTTCTGACGCTCCTGCATGCGCTTCTGAATGCGTGCAATCATTTTAATGCCTTTCGGTTTCATTTTATAATGGATCAAAACGCTCAACCAGAACATACCGGTCAAACCGGACACGCATTGTCGCTTTTCGCGTCATTGCGGGCCACATCTGTAAAGTTATAGTTGGTACTACCCGATCAAGTCAAATACCTTGAAGATTGGCATGTATAGCGCAATCACCATGCCACCAATCAAACAACCCAATACTGCAATCATAAGTGGTTCGATCATCGCGGTGAGTTGCTCTGTGGTGGATTCCACTTCTTGATCGTAGAAGTCGGCGATTTTATCGAGCATTGTGTCCAACGCACCAGTGTCCTCGCCCACCGCCATCATCTGCACCACCATCGGCGGGAACACGGCGTGCTTGGATAAGGGGCCAGAGAGACTGTCGCCACGGCGCACGGATGCCTGCACGTCCTTGGTCGCATCCTCGATCACGGTGTTGCCGGCTGCCTGCCCTACGATGTCCAGCGCCTGCAGGATGGGAACGCCCGAGCGGATCATGGAACCGAAGTTACGGGTAAACCGCGCAATGGCGATCTTCTGAATAAGTTTGCCGAAGATGGGAACCTTGAGCTTGATCGGGTCGACCTTGGCGCGAACACTATATTTGTGCTTATTCTTCCGCCACCAGGCCATCATTGCTACGACAGCTACGATGAAGAACGGTGCACCATACTTCAGCACATCCGACATGATCACGAGTATCTGAGTCGGGAGTGGGAGTTCACCACCGAGGCCCTCGAACATATCCGCGAAGATGGGCACGATGAAGATAAGCATCACCGCCACGGCGAGAATTGCGATGAAGAACACCACCACCGGATACGTCATGGCGGACTTGACCTTACCGCGCAACGCGACCTCTGCCTCGAAGTTGTTAGCGGTGGATATCAGCACCTCGTCGAGGAAGCCACCGATCTCGCCAGCCTTGACCATGTTGAGCATGATGGGCGGGAACACGTCAGGGTGACGGCTCAGCGCCTTGGAGAATGAATTACCTGTCTCCACGTCGCCGCGCACCTCGCCCAGCACCTTCTTGAGCGGCTTGCTCTCGGTTTGGTCGGCAAGAATGCTGAGCGCGCGAAGCAGTGAGAGCCCTGAGTCGATCATCGTGGCCAACTGGCGCGACATGATCGCGATGTCCTTGAGCGTGATCTTCTCGCCCATGCCGGGAATGGTGAGCTCCATATTGAGGCCCTTGCCGCCGGCCTCCTCTACGGACAGCGGCGTGAGTCCCCGCTCTGCAAGTCGCCCTGCGACGGCAGAAGAGGAAGGCGCCTCGATGGTGCTCTTGTGTACCTTGCCGGTTGCGTCCCGCGCGGTGAACTCGAAAGTCTTGGTATCAGTAGCCATGTTCTTCTCCCTCAGTCCCGCGCGCTACCGTGAGCCCACGCGCCCGGCGAGCCGGTTGAATTCCTCCGGCGAGTGGCAGATGTCGATCGCGTCCTCGTAAGTCACGCGGCCAGTCTTGACCAGCTCCGCAAGGTGCTGATCCATGGTCTGCATGCCTAGCGCAGCACCGGCTTGCATGGACGTATAGATCTGGTGAGTCTTGCCCTCACGGATCAGGTTGCGAACGCCCGGAGTGGCGACGAGGACCTCCACGGCCACGGTGCGGCCCGGGGCGTCGGCCCGCTTGAGCAGGGACTGACACATCACGCCCTGCAACGCGGTCGCGAGCTGAGTCCGAATTTGACCTTGCGCCTCGGCGGGGAACACGTCGATCACACGGTCGATGGTCTGCGCAGCGTCCTGCGTGTGCAGCGTGGCAAACACGAGGTGGCCAGTCTCGGCCGCGGTGAGCGCCACCTGGATAGTCTCCAGGTCGCGCATCTCGCCAATGAGGATGATGTCGGGGTCCTGGCGCAGCACGTGCTTGAGGGCCTTTTGGAAGGACTTGGTGTCCGCGCCAACCTCGCGCTGGTTGATGAGGCTCTTTTTGTGGCGGTGCAGGAACTCGATCGGGTCCTCGACCGTCATGATGTGTGCGGCACGCGTGCGGTTGGCCAGGTCCACGAGGGACGCGAGCGTGGTCGACTTTCCGGAACCAGTCGGCCCGGTCACGAGCACCAGGCCGCGCGGGAGGCTGGCGAACTTCGCCACCACCTCGGGGATGCCGAGCGACTCGAGCGGCTTGATCTCGTAGGGAATCACGCGGAAGGCGGCTCCCACGGAGTCGCGCTGCATGTAGAGGTTCACGCGGAAGCGGGCCTCGCCCACCAGCGCGTAGCTGAAGTCCAACTCCAGCTCCTCCTCGAAGGCCTCGCGCTGCTTCTGCGTGAGCAGGCCGTACAGCGAACGCTGGAGGCCTTCGCCCTGAAGCGGGGCAAAACCAGGTAGGGGCGCGAGCTGACCGTCGAGGCGCACCGTGGGCGGCGCGCCTGACGTGAGGTGGAGGTCTGAGGCACCGGCAGCGAGCATTCCTCGAAGCGCGGCCGAGAGGTCGAGGTCACCTGAACGGTTCTCCTGAGCCATCCCTACTCGGCCACCGGCAGGCTGTGCCTGCGCGCCGGACGTCGCGGGACGTTGCGGCGCTGCGGCCACGGGCGGGGCAGTCGCCCGCGCTTGAGGCGCGGACTGCTGCGACAACGGTGCCCACATCGGTGCCGCCTGCGGCTGTGCCTGCGCCGGGCGTTGCGACGGGAGGTCGTTGAACTCGGCAAAATCCTGCGCCGGGAGGCCGTTGTTCGTGGGTTGACCTGGCTGAACCTGCGGCCGGACAGCAGACGCCCTTACTACGGGAGCGGCCGGTGGCACAGCAGGAGTCGTACGAGCGGGCTCGAATCCCTGTGGCAAAAACTGAGCAGACATCAATCCTCCATCAACCGCGACCGGACGGCCCCGAAGGCGCTGTGAGAGCGTCCCTCGTAAGCCTGTGCGATTGCTATCGGCGCAGATGCGCCCTTGCTTGAACGCGCCACTTCCCAATACGCAGTCACGTCTACTTCACCACCCGGAGTAGTTCCTCTAGAGTGGTCAAACCTTGTTGGACCTTGGCCCAGCCGTCCATATACAGCGACTCCATTCCGTGCTCCTGCGCAGTGCGCTGGATCTCGGCGGCCGAGGCGTGTGCGACCGCTAAGCGCTCGATGTCCTCGTCGACTGTCATGATCTCGTGCAGCGCGATGCGGCCGCGGTAGCCTGTGTTCGAGCACTGGTTGCAGCCCTGAGCCTTGAATAGAACAGGCGGTGCGTCGACTATTTCACGTACGCGTGAGGGGAGTTCGTCCATTGTAGGGCGGTACTCCAGAGCGCAGCTATTGCACAATTTGCGAGCGAGTCGTTGGGCCACGACACAGTCAACGGCAGAACCGACGAGGAATGGCTCGATGTCCATCTCGATCAACCGCGTGATGGCCGAGGGGGCATCGTTCGTGTGAAGCGTAGACAGCACAAGGTGGCCGGTGAGCGCGGCTTCGATGGCAATCTGCGCTGTTTCGTGGTCCCGGATCTCACCAAGCAGCACCACGTCGGGGTCGGAACGCAGGATTGACCGCAGCGCCGACGCGAATGTGAGCCCTGCCTTGGGATTCACCTGCACCTGATTGATGCCTGCTAGCCGGTACTCCACCGGGTCCTCAACCGTGATCACATTGATCTCTGGGCGAGAAATCTGGTTAAGCGTCGCATACAACGTGGTGGACTTACCTGAACCAGTGGGACCGGTCACCAGGATCATGCCGTAGGGCTTGGTGAATGACTGCTCGTAGCGTTCCAAATTAGCGGCACGGATGCCAAGGTCCTCGAGGTCCAGCGAAGCAGTGGAGTTATCAAGAATACGCATGACGACCTTCTCACCCCACACCGTGGGAAGAGTCGCGACACGAAGGTCGATCTTGCGGCCCTGGTGGTTGACGGACAGGCGCCCGTCTTGCGGCTTACGACGCTCGGCGATGTCGATGTCGCTCATAATCTTGAGACGGCTCGTCACACCGTTCGTCGTCGCCTTTGGCGCGCGCTGCATCTCGTGAAGCACGCCGTCGATCCGGTAGCGGACCAGCAGGTCACGCTCCCCCGGCTCGATGTGGATGTCGGAGGCGCGGTCGTTAATGGCCTGGGAGATCAGCAGGTTCACGAATCGCACGATAGGCGCGTCGTCCTCGACCGCGGTACGCATGTCGCTGAGGCTGGAGTCCTCCTCCTCGGCCAGCGACTCCTGGAGGTCACTCATCTCGGCGTCGGACCGGCAGTAACGGTTAATCGCGGTGAGTACGTCGTCGTAGGCCGCAACAACAGGGAGGATCTCCATCTTGGTGAGCTGACGGATGTCATCGACCGCAACCACGTTGCCCGGATTGGACATAGCGACCTTGAGGATCGGGCCGTCGATCTGGATGGGGAGCACCGTGTGACGGCGGCATACGCTGTCAGGCACCATCGCGACAGCGGCACGCTCGACCTGGAACTCCGACAGCTCGACGTACTCCATGCCTACTTGTGCGGCAAGGGCGCGGACCAGTTGGGACTCGGAGATCAGGCCAATCTCGACGAGGGTACGACCAAGCGACTGGCCGCGTTGCTTTTGTTCGTCAATCGCGTCCATCAACTGGTCTTCTGTGAGGACGCCGTCCTCGAGCAGAATTGACCCTAGCTGCTTCACTCGCACTCCCTCAGCGCGCCATTCTCACGGTCCCGCAGCGTGCCCAAATACGGACAAACAGCCACAACACTCGCTTTAAACAACGCTGTCAAAAGTTAATAGTCAATAATTCAAAGAGTCGACGTAATCGGACAATTCGGACTTTTAGCGAGAATTCACCTTGAGCCCGAACGAAGAAGCGCCGAATCTGACCCCCTGGTGGAGGTGTCAACCGGAAACTATCACCGAAGCGCGCAACTGGGTATGCCCGTGTTACTAATTCAACACGTCGTTAAGTTTCCGTGACATTGCGTCGATAGGAGCCGGCTTACCCGTCATGAGGCGAACCTGCTCGCCGGCCTGGTGCAGCAGCATCCGTTCGCCGCCCACGCGCGTGCCGCCCAGCTCCGCCCAGCGCGCTCCGAGCGGGGTCACGAGCGGGCTGTAAATTGCGTCGAGTAACACCGCATGGGGTGTAACCGCCCGGAACCCCGTACCCGTCAGCCTTCCAGCGAGGCTCTCCCCCGCATCGGCCGGAATGGTCGAGACGACCACTTGCGTCTCGGCTAAGTATTCTTGCGCCTGATCCAGGGGCACGAACCGTGGCGCGACGCCCATCTTGGTGGCGGCCCTCAGCAACCCGCCCGCCCGAGTCTTATCGCGCACGGCGACCACGGGGTGGGTCACGCCGAGTTGCCCGAGCGCTGCCATGGCCGATGTCGCGGTCGCTCCCCCGCCCAGGATCACGCCGCGGCTCGCCTGGGTCAGGCCGGCCTCACGCAGCGCGGCAACGATGCCGTACACGTCCGTATTGGCGCCAATAAGGTGCCGCCCAGCGCCGGTGGTCTGAATCAGCACCGTGTTGACCGCGCCCACGAGTTTGGCCATGGGTTCGATGAAGTTCATGTGGCGCACGGCCTCGACCTTGAGCGGCATCGTCAGCGACAGACCGGCCCATTCGTTCCCGAGCGCGCTCACAAAGCCGTCGAACTGCGGCTCAGTGATGTCGCGTGCGTCGTAAACCCAGTCGAGCCCCAACGCCTCGTAGGCCGCGTTGTGCAGCAGCGGAGACAGCGAGTGCGCGATGGGGTGGCCGAGCACCGCGGCCCGACGGGTGGTCACGGGATCTAGTTCGCGCTGGGGGATGGGCTCGCGGACGCCTTCGCGTTAGTATCCGCGACGTACTTCCGCAGGATCTTCACGTTCTTCTGGTGCTGCTCTAACGTCTCCGCGTATGCGGTTTCACCCGTCGTCAGGTTCACGGTGACGAAGAACAGGTTGTCCGACGGCTCCGGGTTGATCGCGGCATTGATCGACGCGACACCGGGACCGGCGATGGGGCCAGGGGGTAGACCCTTGTACTTGTAGGTGTTGTAGGGCGAGTCGAAGGCCCGCTCCTCGTCGGACGTGAACACGCCCTCGGACGGCGAAGCGTATTTCACGGTCGAGTCGAATTGGAGCTTCATGTCAACCTCGAGCCGGTTGTAGATCACCTCCGCGATCTTGGGCCGGTCCTCGTCGAGCTTGGCTTCCCTCTCCACGAGCGACGCGACAGTCAGGATCCGCTCGCGGTCCTTGGGGGCCACCCCGGCGTCATCGAGCACAGCGATGGTCTTCTGGACCATCTTAGACAACACGTCCGTGGGCGTGACTCCCGGGTTGAACTCGTACGTAGACGGGAACAGCCAACCCTCGAGGTTGCCGTCCGCCTCATCCGGCAGGCCGATAGCGTCGGTGTTCTTTGCCGCTGCCTCGACGTCCGCCGTGGAGTACTCGGTGAGGTCCGCAATGCGCTGGAAGTACTCGTCTACACCGCGACCCTCGGGCACCGTGATGGTCCGCAGGTCGCGGTTGTCCGGGTCAAGCAGGGACTGGAGTGCGTAGGAGGCCTTCATCTCTTTGTGCATGAAGTAGTAGCCGGGGACGATGCTCGCAGAGTTGGGGTTGCTGCTCGCCTCCGAGATGAACGACTGGGGCGACGCGACCACGCCGGCGTCAAAGAGCGCCGTTGCGATGTCCGCGCCGCTGTCCCCCGGGTTTACGACTACCTGAACCACGCCCTGTCCCGCGCCCTCGTAGTCCGCGACCTTGGTCGACGCCGGCGGGTTGAAGGTCTTCGCGAAGTTCCACGCGGTGTTCGCGCCGAGCGCGAAGATGACGATGCCAAACGCGGACACGATGAGCGTCCACTTGCGTCGCGCGGCGCGGCGCTGCTTGCGTTGCAGGCGGCGCATGTCAAGCGATGTGGTGGTCGTACCTTCGACTTCGAACAGTTCAGACACTTATTTCCCCTCGGGCGGAACTTCACTGGTCACTGTACCCAGTTTTCCGTTTTTCTCGACGTCTAGTGCGCTCTCCAGTATCACCACGGCGGCGGCCTGGTCGATCACCTGGCGCTGCTGTTTGGAGTTCCGGCCGGCGCTGCGCATCGCTGCCGACGCGGTGGCGGTGGAGAATCGCTCGTCTATTAAACGCACCGGTGCGGGCGTAAGTTCCGCGAGTTCAGCGGCGAAAGCCCTGGCGTCCGCGGCGCTGGATCCCTCCTCGCCGGAGAGCTTGACTGGCAGCCCAACGAACACTCGGAGAGTCTCGCGTTCGGCGATCAACGCGGCCACCTCGGCTGCAGCCGTGGGCGTGCGCTGCACTGTTCCCACGGGGAAGGCCATGCGCCCCTCGGGGTCGCTCGCCGCCACTCCGACGCGGACCGTGCCCACGTCGATCGCGAAGCGCGCGCCGCGAGGCATGGGCTGCGCTGTTGACTCCGACATGTCTTTACCGCGCGTCACCCGCGATCAGCGGGTGCGCACCGCCTCGGTCACGGCGATGAGCGCGTCGCCAATCTTGGATGAGTCCTGACCGCCACCCTGCGCGAGGTCGGGCTTTCCTCCGCCTCCGCCTCCCAGGACGGCCGATGCCGCCTTGACTAGGTCTCCCGCCTTCAGTCCCGCGTCTCGCGCGGCCTGGTTGGTGGCGATCACGATCTGGGGCCGGTCGCCGATGTTTGCGGCGACGGCCACCACCGTGGGGCTGGACTCGCCCAGGCGGGAGCGCACGTCGGTGACGAGAGTGCGCAGGTCGTCGGCATCGGCTGCGTTGACGGACTCGTGTGCGACGACGCGCACTCCCCCAGCGTCCTGTGCAGAATCAACCAGCGTGGCCGCAGACTGTTGCATCGCCTGCTGGCGGTAACCGCTGAGCTGCTTCTCAGCATCGGCGACGCGCTCCATCAGCTTCTCGATGCGCGACTTGAGCTCGCTTGGCTGCACCTTGAGCGTGGTGGTCAGTTCGCTGACCAACGCGCGCTCGGCGGCGAGCTTCTGGAAGGCCTCCAGCCCGACGAAGGCCTCGACGCGGCGCGAGCCGGAGCCCACGGAGGACTCGGACGTGACTGCCACCAGGCCCACCTGGCTGGAGTGCTCGACGTGCGTGCCGCCGCAGAGCTCGCGCGACCAGGGGCCGCCGATCTCGACGACCCGCACCTCTTGGTCGTAAGTCTCGCCGAACAGCGCGACGGCGCCCCACTCGCGGGCGGCGGGCAGCGACATGTGCTGCGCCTTGACCGCGAGGTCCGAGCGGATCGCGCGGTTGGTGACCTCTTCTACCTCGCTGCGGGTCTCCGCGCTGAGCGCGCTGGGCCAGCTGAAGTCCAGGCGCAGGTAGCCGGGCTTGTTGTACGAGCCCGACTGCAGCGCGTCCGGGCCCAGCACCTCGCGCAACGCGGCGTGGATCAGGTGCGTGCCGGAGTGCGCCTGACGTGCGCCGGTGCGCCAGTCGTGGTCCACCTGGGCGGACACCTCGTCGCCCACGGCGATCTCACCCTCGGCAACCTTGACGGTGTGCACCACGAGGCCCTTGATGGGTCGCTGGACGTCCAATACCTCGAGCGTTCCGCCGGCGGACTGGATGAGCCCAGAGTCGGCTTCCTGGCCGCCGGACTCCGCATAGAACGGGGTTTGCGGGAGGACCACCTCGACGGTGTCTCCCGCGACGGCCACGGGGACAGTCTTGCCATCCTTGACGATGGCTTGGATCTGAGTGGCGGTGGTGAGCTCGTCGTAGCCCTTAAATTCGGTGGGGCGCTCGTCCTTGATACCCGTGTAAACCTGGGTGTCGGCGTGGCCGCCCTTCTTGGCCTTCGCATCGGCGCGCGCGCGTTCCTTCTGTTCCTGCATGAGCTCGCGGAACTTGGCCTCGTCGACCTGCACTCCCTGCTCGGATGCCATCTCGAGGGTGATGTCGAGGGGGAAGCCGTACGTGTCGTGCAGCGCGAAGGCGTTCTTACCAGAAAGCACCGAGCCGCCTCGCTGCTTGGTGTCGGCGACCGCGGTGTCGAAGATGGTGGTACCGGAGACGAGGGTGCGCCGGAACGCGTCCTCCTCGGCGTAGGCGACGGCCTCGATGCGCGGGAAAGAATTTTCGAGGTGCGGGTAGGAGACCTTCATGGCGCCGTAGGACGCGGGGAGCAGGTCAGGGAGCGCGTGGCCCTCGACGCCCATGAGCTTCATTGCGCGCACGGAGCGGCGCAGGAGGCGGCGCAGCACGTAGCCGCGGCCCTCGTTTCCGGGGGTGACGCCGTCGTCGATCAGCATGAGGGAGGAGCGCACGTGGTCCGCGACCACGCGCATGCGGACGTCGTTCTGGGTGCTGGCGCCGTAGCTCAGTCCCGTGAGCTGCTCGGCCTTCTGGATGACCGGGAACACCTCGTCGATCTCGTACATGTTGCTCACGCCCTGCTTGAGATACGCGATGCGCTCCAGGCCGGCGCCGGTGTCGATTGCCTTCTGGTCCAGTTCGCGGATCAGCGGGTAGTCCTTGCCGGAGCCCGGGCCGCGTAAGAACTGGTCAAACACCAGGTTCCAAATCTCGAGGTAGCGGTCGCCACCTGGGTCTACGGAGCCACCCACGGCATCGGCGCCAAATTCTTCTCCGCGGTCATAGTGCCATTCGGCGCATGGGCCCGCAGGTCCGGGCTGGCCGGTGTCCCAGAAGTTCTCTTCGCGCTCGAGGTGGACGATCCGGGAGGGGTCCACGCCGACGTTCTTGAGTGCCGAGTGCGCCGCGTGGTCGTCCTTCCACGTGGTGACCCACAGACGCTCGGGGTCGAGGCCGTACTTGCCCTGGCCCTCATCCCCCGTGAGCAGGTCGAACGCGAAGTCGATCGCGCCTTCCTTGAAGTAGTCGCCAAAGGAGAAGTTGCCGAGCATCTGGAAGAACGTGCCGTGACGGGTGGTCTGGCCGACCTCCTCGATGTCGTTGGTGCGAATGCACTTCTGGACGGAGGCGATGCGCGGGTGCGGGGAGTCCTCGGTGCCGATGATGTACGGGATGAACGGCACCATGCCTGCGACCGTGAAGAGCAGGCTCGGGTCAGGCGAGATCAGCGACGCGCTGGGCGCGATGTGGTGGTCGTGGCCTGCGAAGTAGTCAACCCAGCGCTTGCTGATCTCGGCGGTACGCATTCTGGTGGTGCTCCTCGGGGTCGGGAACTTCGTGGGACTCGTTTGAGTTTACGGCGCGCACAGTGAGCCGCCAAAACGCCACTACGCACTGCCCGGGGACAGTGCGTAGTGGTCAAAGACAGTCCTGCTGGGCTGCGGCACAGCCTAGTTGTGCTGTCCTTTTATGAAGTTCTGTGCTGCGGTGGTGCTTGAGTTGAGAGCGCCTAGCGGGCGTAGAACTCAACGACGAGCTGCACTTCGCAGGTCACCGGGACTTCAACGCGCTTGGGGCGACGAACCAACTTGGTGGATAGCTTCTCAAGCGCAACCTCGATGTAGTCCGGGACCTCGGGGAGCACGTCACGGTGCGCGCCAGCGGCGGCAGCCATGTAGGGCTCCATGGTGACGGCCTTGGGCTTGACCTGGATGGTCTGGCCGGGCTTCACGCGGAAGGACGGGCGGTCGACGATCTGGCCGTCAACCATGATGTGACGGTGCAGGACCGACTGGCGGGCCTGGAGGACGGTGCGAGCAAAGCCCGAGCGCAGGACGAGTGCGTCAAGACGCATTTCGAGCAGCTCGACGAATGCCTCACCGGTCAGACCTGGCTCCTTGCGAGCCTCTTCGAAGACGCGCGTCATCTGCTTCTCGCGCAGGCCGTACTGTGCGCGCAAACGCTGCTTCTCGCGAAGACGAACGGCGTAGTCGCTTTCCTTACGACGAGCGGTGCGGCCGTGCTCACCCGGGGGGTAAGGGCGCTTCTCGAAGTGCTTGACGGCCTTGGGGGTAAGGGCGAGCCCTAGGGCGCGTGACAGGCGTACCTGTCGGCGCGCGCGCTGTACTGAAGTCAAAATGAATCCTTTAGTTGATGAACGCGTCCCTGCTTGTCACTGCACCATGCGGTATCAATACCGCGCGGCGTCAATGTTTCAGGCGTGTTCGATTGCCATACGTATAGTCGAGTTTTCGCGGGGACAGCAGCCAACCGCCCGCGAGGGCTTTGCCAATGGTAGCAAACTCTGTGCGGGTGCCTGGTCCGCGCTGGGGGTGTTGGTCCGGGTTCAGCATCTCCGCCCAACCCCGAGCACCCATGCCCCAGCCCAACTACCCATGCCCCGTGAGCGCTCTGTGGGTCGGATTTTGCACGGCGCCCATCAATCTGAGGTGAGTCGACATCGTCGGAGATTCCTAGGCCCGGCAGTCGGTTATCCGGAGAACTGCGCATGTTGGGTTTTACGACATCGTTTACACATGTGTCGCGACATCGTTCATACCCTGTGACGATGAGACATGGCCGCCACGGATCGAAAGCACGTCATCGTTCTAGCAATCGTCGAGGGCGGCATGTCCGTTACCGAGGCCGCGACCAGGCTGAACCTCTCCCCGGCTTCGTGCGGTCGCAACGCTCGATTTGCGGATGTAAGGCCAGGAGCGCACGTGGGCGCCGTCATCACGTAACGATCAAGGATATGAACGTGACGACGGCACATGACGAACCCACGCAGCGTGGCGGGACCA
>Ga0314772_1000433_pt1 | contig 22908 bp, 21 predicted proteins | sample MetaGCBIW2018_FD_204520 | JGI IMG/M metagenome (GOLD analysis project Ga0314772, IMG submission 204520) | Cryopeg brine microbial communities from Beaufort Sea near Barrow, Alaska, United States - CBIW 2018 | ecosystem: Environmental > Aquatic > Marine > Coastal | place: USA: Alaska | collected... | reverse complement strand
AGACGGCGTCACCGGTGGTCCACTCGGCTTGGATCCCTGCGTCCAGGGCGCGCTCGATCATGTCGGCGGCCAGCACGGGCTTCGTGGCCATCTCCCGGTTCTTAGGGATTCCCACTCGCTTGCACCGCTTGGCGTCGTCAATCCAGACTTTGGGTAGGTACAGCTCCCGGTCCAGGAAGGTCCGCCCTGCCGGGGACGCGTAGGTGAGGAACACGCCGATCTGGCAGTTTTCAACCCGCCCGGCGGTGCCCGAATACTGGCGGGCAACCCCGGCCGACGCCGTCCCCTTTTTCAGGAATCCGGTCTCATCAATCGCCAAAATCCCCTGGGGGTCGCCCAAGTGCTTTTTCACGTAGCCGAACAGGGCATCGCGCACGGCATCCGGGTCCCAGTCCGTGGTCGAGAGCAGCCGCTGCATCCCATCAGGGGTGCCATGGCCGGCCCGTTCAGACAAGGTCCAGGAGTTCTTCCGCTCCTCATCCGAGAGCAGGCCACGAATGTAACTGACCGCGTTGTTCCGCGGTTCCGAGCGTGCAAACTCGTCCCCAATCAACCCGCGGATCTCCTCGAGGCCCTGCGCCCATTCCTGTATCTCTGCCACCCAAATATCATCACTCACCCGTCATGATTAACAGGATTCGGGGCAAAAGTCCGATTAAAACGCCGATGCAGCCAAAAATAAACGCGACTGTAGTACTAGGCACGCTCGTCGTCGTCACGGGGGTGGCTGGCTCCGGCAAGAGCTCGCTGATTCACGGATCCGTAGTGCCGCGCGACGGTGTCGTCTCGGTCGACCAAGGAGCCATCAAGGGCTCGCGTCGCAGCAACCCCGCCACCTACACCGGGCTTCTTGAGCCGATTCGTAAGGCATTCGCTAAAGCCAACGGCGTGAAGGCGGCGCTCTTCAGCGCCAACTCCGAAGGCGCCTGCCCCAACTGCAATGGTGCAGGCGTGATTTACACCGACCTTGGCGTAATGGCCACAGTCTCTACTCCGTGCGAGGTCTGCGAAGGCAAACGCTTCAGGGCATCCGTTCTCGAGTACACACTTGGCGGGCGCAATATCAGCGAAGTGCTCTCGATGTCAGTCGCGGAGGCCGAACTATTTTTCGGCAAAGGCGAGGCACGGACACCCTCGGCCCACCTGATTCTCGATCGGTTAGTTGACGTCGGACTCGGCTACCTGCGTCTGGGACAACCGCTACCAACGCTCTCCGGCGGCGAACGCCAGCGCCTCAAACTCGCCACCCAGATGGCCGACAATGGCGATATTTACGTATTGGATGAACCGACAACAGGGCTCCACTTGGCCGACGTTGAGCGGCTCCTCGGTTTGCTCGATCGCCTCGTCGATTCCGGAAAATCCGTGATCGTCGTCGAACACCACCAAGCAGTCATGGCCCATGCTGACTGGATCATTGACCTCGGGCCGGGCGCCGGCCACGACGGCGGCTCGATCGTCTTCGAAGGACCCCCAGCCGACCTTATCGCAGCGAAGTCGACACTCACCGGCGAGCATCTCTCCGCCTATGTGGCTAAGGGCACCTAGCGCTTCGCGGCGGACGCCAGCAGCTACCAGCTATAGATTCGCGGGATGATTTTATGTCGCGTGACCTGATCTGGCCCCGGATACATAATCATGATCGGCACATGATCAGGGCCAGGCCCCTCTACCGCGTCGAACCCGTCAAGATGCTGTCGACGTACTTGACGTGATTCTCGTCGCAGAGCCTCTTCGCATCGATTCAGATCTTCCTCGCTCTCCGCACTCCAGATGAGGTACTGAATTCCGACTGACCCAAGAACGTGGCTCGCTTGAGCACCCTTTCCGCGCAGGTACAGTTCATAATTTTCCGGCCCAATGAGCAACGCGGCTGAATCGTCTTTCACCGCGACCGTGAGCTGGAGGAGATCGCAATAGAACACGACGGATCTATCGAGATCGGAAACAAACATAACTGCAGATGAGAGTCGCATAACTTATCCTCGGTGAACGATTTCGGAGCTTCGCCGTCCAGCGAGCTCAACCGGGCAGCCTCGCGGTGAGCTGCTCGTCGCTCGTTCGCAACAATAGGCTCCCTACATGGGAATAGCCTTGTTGGTTTCTCCCCCTGCACGTCACAGACAATCCATAGACTTCTTCGAAAATATGGCTCTCACCACGATCAGGAGAGACCATGAAACGACCATTCACGAAGAAGCGACTGTTCACGACTTCAGCCATCACCAGTGTGCTGCTTCTCGCCGTAGCGGGATGCACCACGGCGGAGAGCACGCCAACCGAGACCACAACATCTACTGCGGAAGTAACCAACGCGACGGGTACAATCACCTTCGCGGCATCCAACGGCGACTGCGACGCGATGGCTGCGACTCTGCGCGACGTTGAGAGCGCCAACCCCGATCTGGATGACCCGGAGCTCTCGGCTGTCTGCGACGGCGACTCGTTGATCATCTCGAGCAACAGCATCCCCGACTATGTCTACATCGCGACAACACCTGGCTCCCCCAGGATTTCCGAAATCACGATGACCATCCCCGTGAATCCCACCGAAGCTGACGAACCCAGCTCGGTACCGCTTCTCGGCGCCTTAGGCGTTGCCGTTAACGGCGTACCGCTCTATGGCCCTACCGAGGGAACCGGGGGCGACGTTCAGTCTCTCGAAGGCGCCCTCTCGGAGTGCGGTAGCCACAGCGGCCCCACCGACTTCCACCTGCACTGGTTCGGCTTCGCTGACGGTGTCGACTGTCTCTACGATGCCGACGAGGTCGCGACAGGCGAATCTCTCGTGATCGGTTGGGCAGCCGACGGCTACCCGATCATGTCTGGCGTTGTTTGTTCGGATGACGACTGCAGCGAGGTTGTCCAACTCACGAGTAGCTGGCAACTCACCGATGAATCGCAGTTCGCCACCGATACGTGGGCTGCACATAGCTTCGTTGAGGGCTCCGGTGACCTTGATGAATGCAACGGTCGTATCGACAGCGACGGACAATACCGCTACTACTCCACGACGACCTTCCCTTACCTCGTTGGCTGCTACTACGGTGAGGTCCCGGATGACGCACTCCTCAGCAGCGCAGGTGGCCCCGGTGGTATGCCCGGAATGGAAGGCTAGGCATGCGGACCGCCGTGCGGCGAGCTGAAGCGGTAGCTAATCCTGCCAGACGCAACTTCCTCGCTTTCGGAGCGCTAGCTCTGACGGGCACGGCGCTCGCCGCCTGCACAACTGCTCTGGAGGGTAGCTCCGACCCCGTCGAGACTCCCCCCGAGACAGACATCGGTTTTTTCCGCGATATGGCGATGCATCACGAGCAGGCTCTCGCTCTGTGCCAGCGAGTAATCGGGCGCGACAACGGCGACTCAGTGCAATCGCTCGCGGCCGACATCCTGCAAAACCAGTCATTCGAGCGCGGCGTCATGATTACCTGGCTCACCGTCTGGGGAGAAAGCACCGCCCCGCCGGAGACGGTGATGGCGTGGATGGGCATGGAAATGCCCCCAGCCGAAATGACCGGTCTCGCGACAGACGCGCAAATGAGTTCTCTTGCCACCGCAACAGGTATAGCTCAGGGACGGCTGTTCTTGAACCTCATGCGCGCTCATCACGTCGGCGGAGTACACATGGCCGCAAACGCGAGCGAGAATGCTGCTGTTGCCACCGTTCGGGCGACCGCGGAACGCATGTCCGCTTTCCAAACTTATGAGATCGGGATTATCGACCAACTACTGGCGACCACCTACCTCTAGACGGTGGTCACTCCTGGTGCAAAGTATCCTCATGAATCGCTACATTTTTCCCAACATCGCGGCGTGGAGACCATCGACCTCGGCTTCATGTACTCGCGAGGCGTCAGCGATCCCGACGGGCACCAATTCGATTTTGTGTGGATGGACATGTCGGCCTCGCCCGAATAGCCGCGAGTCGATTCGCAACTAGCTACGCTGGGTTGATGAACGCGTGCCCGTGCCAGTCGGCAGAAACCTACGACAATTGTTGCGGCCGCTTCCACCGCGGCGATGCACTCGCCCCCACAGCAGAACGCCTGATGCGCTCCCGGTATAGCGCCTACTCTGTCGGCGACGTCGCATACTTGCTAAAAACATGGCATCCGTCGACTCGGCCCAAGTCGCTCGAACTTGACCCTGACGTGCGCTGGTATCGTCTCGATATTGTGTCGCGAACTGGTGGCGGCATGCTCGAATCCACGGGAACTGTCGAATTTCGAGCGCACTACCGCTTCGACGGTGCCGCTGACCTACAACATGAGAACAGCACGTTCGTCCGCGAGGGCGGGGCCTGGCTGTACGTCAGCGCGGTCTAGCGGTTGGTCGCTGCTACCCATTGGTCGAGTTTTGCACTCGCGCGGCCGGAATCGACAAGATCTTCGGCACGGTCAAGTTGTTCGCGAAGTCGCGTGAGCAGCGGACGCTGAATTTGCTCGGCATCTTTCGCAAGTTCGAACGAGGCAAGCCCTGCGGCCGCGTTGAGGAGAACGACGTCGCGTGCTGCTGACTTCTCCCCCGCCAACACCGAACGAATGACGTTCGCATTGTGCTCAGGACTCTTACCCAATAGCGCTTCGATGGGCGCCCGCGGGATGCCGAGTTCCAGAGGATCGAGGTCATGCTCGGTGACGAACCCGCGCGACACCTCCCACACATGGCTGTGACCGGTGGTGGTGAGTTTGTCGATCCCGTCATCGCCGCGGTAGACCAACGCTGTCGCGCCACGCGTTTGGAATACACCAACGAGCAAGCTCACACGTTCGCGGCTGCCGACACCGACAGCCGAGGCTTGGGGGCGAGCCGGGTTGCAGAGCGGCCCGAGGATATTGAACAGCGTCGGGATACCCATCTCGCGCCGCGTCGGGCCCGCGTGGGCGAAGCCTGGGTGAAAGAGTGCCGCGTAAACAAAAGTTATCCCAACCTCATCGAGAACTTCGGCAACACGTTCCGGTGTCAGATCGAGCTTCAGGCCGAGAGCACTCAGAACATCGGATGCTCCGCTCTTGCTGCTCGCAGCGCGGTTTCCGTGCTTGATCACTGGCACCTCCCCCGATGCGGCAATGATCGACGCCACCGACGAGATGTTGAGCACCGCACCGTACGGGTCTCCCCCGGTGCCCACGATGTCGAGAGCCATCGGATCTACCGGTAGCGGGAGCGCACTGGCGAGTGCTGCATCCCGAAATCCAACGATTTCGTCGACAGTTTCGCCCTTGATACGCAGAGCGATGAGCATGGCTGCGAGTTGCGCCGAAGTCGCCTCTCCCTTCATCACCGAATTCATCGCCCACTCGGCGTGACTTATTGATAAGTCGTTGCCGGCGACGAGCGAATTCAGGATTTCGGGCCAAGTTGGGGTAGATGCCATATTGAGAATTCTACCGATGCTGGGCGACTGGCCGCCGATTGAAAAACCATCGGCCAGATATCCGCCATAATAGATACGTGACCACAGCTGCCCTCAATCGCTCGCTCGGAGCCCAGTCTGTCCAACGACCGAACATTGTCGCGGTCGGCACCATTGTGTGGCTTGGCAGCGAGGTGATGTTCTTCGCCGGTTTGTTCGCTATTTACTTCACTCTCAGGTCAACTTCTCCTGAGTTGTGGGCTGAGCAGACGGCCAAGCTCAATGTGCCATTTGCGACAACGATCACGATCATCCTCGTGCTCTCGTCGGTGACCTGCCAGTTTGGCGTGTTCGCTGCAGAGCGGATGCAGGTTCGCCGCACCGGTACGCTCTTCCAGTTCTGGAAGTGGGGCATGACAGAATGGTTCTTCCTTACGTACTCCATGGGCGCAGTATTCGTCACAGGTCAGGTTTTCGAGTATGCAACTCTCGTCTCTGAGCACGTCAGCCTGTCGAGCGACTCGTACGGCTCAGCTTTCTACATCACTACCGGATTCCACGGGCTACACGTTGCTGGCGGTCTCATCGCCTTCCTGTTGGTGCTCGGGCGCGGGTTCGCGGTCAAGACTTTCGGCCACAAAGAAGCAACAACGGCAATCGTCGTCTCTTATTACTGGCACTTCGTCGACGTGGTCTGGATTGGCCTCTTCGTAATCATCTACTTGCTCAAATGAGAAACGGAAAAGAAGCAATGGCCACATCGGCAGTCCGCGCAGCTCGCAGGTCACGACCTGTCGGTCGACGTCACCCAATTGCGACCGTAGCGCTACTTCTCGTTGGTCTCGTCGGAACGGGCGGCGCCTACGCGCTCTTCACCTCGAGCGCCACAGCAGAGACAAACGCCTCTGCAGAGGCGCTGGTTGAAGAAGGCGGCAAGCTCTTCGCGGCTAACTGTGCCACGTGTCACGGACTCGACCTTCAAGGATCCACTCAAGGGCCAACCTTGATCGGTGTGGGTGCAGCGGCAACCGACTTCCAAGTCGGAACCGGCCGCATGCCACTCGCAGCCACCGGCCCGCAGGCAGAAAAGAAGCCTGTTCAGTTCACTGACGAGCAGGTGCAGGCTCTTTCGGTCTTCGTCGCCTCGAAGGGCCCCGGCCCTGCTATTCCCGCCGATATGTACCTTGATGGCACGGGAGATGTCTCCAACGGAGCTCAGCTATTCGTCAACAACTGCGCAATGTGCCACAACGTTGCCGGTGCCGGTGGCGCGCTCACCGAAGGCAAGTTTGCTCCCGCGCTTGGGGGCGTAACCCCTAAGCACGCATACGAAGCTATGCTCACGGGACCGCAGAACATGCCGGTGTTCAACGACACCAACCTCTCACCGGAAGAAAAGGCCGACATCATCACGTACCTCAAGTACCTGGATGAGACGCCGTCTGTTGGTGGATTTACCCTCGGATCTCTCGGCCCCGTTTCAGAGGGTCTGTTCATCTGGATTTTCGGTCTCGGCGGGATCGTGGCAATCACGGTCTGGCTCACGGCTAAGTCAAACTAGTTAGCGACCGCTACACAGCGGACGGTTGAAGGGATAAGAATGGCAGACGACCACGGCGATACCACCAGCAGCATGGCTGCGGGTAAGGACGTCGCGCAGAACAGCGCTCCTGCACACGATGCAGGCACCGCTGTCGTCGCAACCGACGAAGTACCCAACCCTGGGTTCCGTCCGTACCGCCCACGCGTGACGGAGCTTGACCCCAAGGTTGACCGGCAGCAGGATCGCCGGGTTTCAGCTCTCTTTTTCGTTTCCATAGTTGGAAGTGTGCTTGCTATCGCGGCATACATTGCATTTCCCATCGAGCCAGGCAACATGCAATCGGTTCGCGACAACACCCTTTTCCTCGGCCTTGGCATCACGCTCGGTCTGCTCGGCATCGGAATTGGTGCCGTGCATTGGTCGAAGTCACTCATGGAGGGTCACGACCTCGTTGAGCAACGCCACGGCACACGAGGCAGCGAAGAGACCCGCGCGAAGGCGATCGAAATCTTTACGCTCGGCAACAAGGAGTCGGGCTTCGGCCGACGCACACTGCTGCGCAACACCCTCATCGGTGCGCTCGTTGTCTCGCCGCTCCCTGCCATCGTGATGTTCCGTGACCTGGCGCCAGCAGAAGACCCCGTAGCGTTGCTCAAGCACACGTTCTGGGAGCCCGGCATGCGTCTCGCGCGCGACCCAAGCGGCACCCCCATCAAGGCGTCGGACGTCACGCTGGGCTCGGCATTCCAAGTCATCCCCTTTGGAATCAATGATTCTGAGCACCGCATTGAGGAAAAGGCCAAGGCTGCTGTGCTTCTCGTGCGACTCAGGCCAGAAGATATGCAAGTGTCTAAAGAACGCGAAGGCTGGAGCTACGACGGAATTGTCGCTTACTCGAAAATTTGCACCCATGTCGGCTGTCCAGTTGCCCTCTACGAACAGCAAACGCACCATTTGCTGTGCCCGTGCCACCAATCACAGTTTGATATCACGCGCGAAGCTGCCGTGATCTTTGGCCCAGCAGCACGTCCACTTCCACAATTGCCGATCGCGGTCGACTCAGAGGGCTACCTCGTAGCACAGAGGGACTTTACTGAGCCCATCGGACCAAGCTTCTGGGAGCGCAAGCTATGACAACCACACCGACCCAGGACGCACAGCCTAAAGAGGGGCGCGGACAGCGTTTCACTTCAGCAGCAGCCAACTACATCGACGAGCGCACGAGCATTTCGGGGGCCGTCAAGGAGCTAGGTCGCAAGATTTTCCCCGACCACTGGTCGTTCATGCTTGGCGAGGTAGCTCTTTACAGCTTCATCGTCATCTTGCTGTCGGGAACATTCCTGACGTTCTTCTTCCAAGCATCGATGGTCGAAGTCCACTATGAGGGATCCTATGCACCGCTGAAGGGCATTGAGATGTCGGCCGCAATGGCGTCGACACTAGATATCTCCTTCGACATTCGCGGTGGGCTCCTGATGCGTCAGGTGCACCACTGGGCAGCACTGCTCTTCGTGGCATCGATCGGCCTGCACATGCTTCGCGTGTACTTCACCGGCGCGTTCCGCAAGCCCCGCGAGATCAACTGGCTCATCGGTTTCGTCCTGTTCATCCTTGCGATGGCCGAAGGGTTCACTGGCTACTCACTTCCTGATGACCTGCTCTCCGGAAACGGTTTGCGCATCATCGACGGGATGGTGAAGGGCTTACCTGTTGTCGGAACGTGGACCTCCTACCTGTTGTTTGGTGGAGAATTCCCCGGCGTCGACATCGTCAGTCGCCTGTATATCTTGCACATTATGTTGCTCCCAGCGATCATCATCGCCGCAATCGGTGTGCACATGCTGCTGCTGATCATCAACAAGCACACCCAGTTTGCTGGCCCCGGTCGCACCAACGAAAACGTCGTCGGTTCACCGATCATGCCCGTTTTTGCTGCGAAGGCTGGCGGATTCTTCTTCATCGTCTTCGGCGTTATCACGTTGATCGGGTCGACATTCTCGATCAACCCCGTCTGGGTATACGGTCCATACGACCCATCCCCCGTGTCTGCCGGCACCCAGCCTGACTGGTACATCGGTTTCGCCGACGGTGCGCTCCGGCTTGTTCCGACCGGGTGGGAAACTGAATGGTTCGGCTACACCTGGTCGTTCAATATCCTCGCTCCGATGCTCGTCCTCGGACTCTTCATTGCCATCGTTGCCTTCTACCCGTTTATTGAGGCCTGGGTAACGGGCGACAAGCGCGAGCACCACATTGCTGACCGCCCCCGCAACGCCCCGACGCGCACCGCCATCGGTGCAGCCGGTGTCACGTTCTACGCAGTGCTCTGGGCAGCAGCAAGTTCTGACCTGATAGCCACGCACTTCAAGCTCTCTATCGAGGGCGTGATTCATTCGAGTCAGGCACTACTCATCTTCGCCCCGATCATCGCGTACTTCCTGACGAAGCGCGTGTGCATTGGTCTACAGAAGAAGGATCGTGAGATTGCACTCCACGGCTACGAGTCAGGCCGAATCGTGCGCATGCCCGACGGCGAGTATATCGAGGTTCACGAGCAGCTCGACGAGTACGAGCGCTGGAAGCTCGTCAACTTCACCGACTACAAGCCGCTCATGATCCGGCCTAACGACGAAGGAAAGATCACCACAGGCCAGCGCGTGCGTGCATCAGCCTCGCGGTGGTTCTTCGAGGATCGCATCGCGCCGGTTACTCACAGCGAGATTGAAGGATCGCACGGCGAGCACCACTAACTCTCCGCGAATGACGCCTGTGGGCTCTGCTGGATTAATTCCGGCAGAGCCCACAGGCATTTAACGTACGCTTCAGGTCGCACGAAACAAGCGGATGGCGCCGGAACATCAGTAAACCCACGCACACCGCGCAGGCCGAGGCGGTGCGGTGCAGGTCTGAACGCGTGTGGACTTTAGTCGAAGACGCGCTTCAGAAAATCTGCCGTTGAACGGTAGCCGATCCGTTCGAAGAAGTCTGCTGAGCCACGGCTCGGCACGGTCAGCTGACGCACTCCGCGCTCGATACACACGGCCTCTACTGCTTCGACAAGACGCGTACCTATTCCAGCGCTCTGCACGGAACCATCAACAACGAGCTCTTGGAGCTGTGCCGAACTGCCATTGGTGTGCAGAAGGTGTGCCACTGTCGCGAAAGCATATCCAACGACACCAGTAGTGGCTTCCTCGGCGACCAACATGAGTGTGGTCGCCTGATCATCTACAGCGTGCTGAAAGCTTGCGTCGAACGCCGCACGATCAGGTGCGTATTCAGTCCCCAATTGCTTGAGGAGTTCGAAAACTGAACCGGCGTCAGACGCTGTTGCAGGCCGAATGTGCACAGACTTAACGTGCGAAGTATCCGCGGTAGTACTCATACGTCCACCCTACGAGGCTCACGATGAGAATTCCGCCACCGATGAAAGAAATCCAGGGACCAATCGCGACGCCCAAGAACACGAGCGATACGGATGCGGCGAGGACGATGGGCCACCAGCTCCAGGGACTGAAGTGTCCCTGCTCGGCGTCTCCATCTTCGATGTTTGCGTCGAGACGGTCCTCTGCGAGTTCTGCACCCTGAGCACTATAAACTTTGCCAAGGTAGAAGGCGATAAGAGCCCAGAGCAACCCGCTCAGGAGCAGCGTAATCGTTCCGACCCACTCAATACGCTGATGCGCTTGGTCAAGAATAGACCAGACAGTGTAGAGGCCCGCGAGAATGAGGAAGAAGACCGTCAGGATCCAGTAAAGCTTCACGTTAGCGTTCATGTGCTATTTCACCTTCTCGTCTGCGAGATCGTATACCGGTGCATCCGGTGCATCTTTGCCTGGCCCAATGCCCACAGGAATTCCTGCTTCAGGGTGGTGCAGGTCGAAGGCTGGGGATTCCGAACGAATGCGGGGAATCGATGTGAAGTTGTGGCGCGGCGGCGGGCAGCTTGTCGCCCATTCAAGCGAACGTCCGTAGCCCCACGGGTCATCGACGGTTACCCGAGGCGCCTTGCGCGCCGTGATGTACACGTTGAAGAGGAACGGAATCATTGAGACTGCGAGGAGAAAGGCTCCGATAGTCGAGACCTGGTTCATCCAGGTTACGCCGTCTTCTTCGAGGTAAGTGCGGTAACGACGGGGAAGCGCGACGACTCCAATCCAGTGCTGGATGAGGAAGGTCATGTGGAAGCCGATGAAGAGCAACCAGAAGTGGATCTTTCCGAGACGCTCATTGAGCATCTTCCCTGTCCACTTGGGCCACCAGAAGTAGAAGCCACTGAACATCGCGAAGACGACGGTACCGAACACGACGTAGTGGAAGTGAGCAACGACGAAGTAGGTGTCGGATACGACGAAGTTGAGTGGGGGGCTAGCGAGAATGACGCCGGTAAGCCCACCAAACGTGAAGGTGACTAGGAAGCCAATGGCCCAGAGCATCGGGGTTTCAAACGTAATTGATCCCCGCCACAACGTGCCAACCCAGTTGAAGATCTTCACACCAGTTGGCACTGCGATGAGCATTGTCATCAGCGAGAAGAATGGCAACAGCACCGAACCCGTGACGTACATGTGGTGCGCCCACACCGTGACAGAGAGCGCGGCAATCGAAATTGTCGCGTAGATCAAGGTGGTGTAGCCAAAGATGGGCTTGCGGCTGAATACCGGGAACACTTCAGAGACGATTCCGAAGAACGGGAGCGCAATGATGTACACCTCGGGGTGGCCGAAGAACCAGAACAAGTGCTGCCAGAGAAGCACGCCACCATTGGCGGGGTCATAAATATGCGCACCGATTACTCGGTCGGCACCGAGGCCGAAAAGTGCGGCGGCAAGAACAGGGAATGCCATGAGAATCAGCAGCGACGTGACCAGCGTGTTCCAAGTGAAAATCGGCATACGGAACATCGTCATGCCAGGTGCACGCATCGTAATGATGGTCGTAATGAAGTTCACGGCACCAAGGATTGTTCCGAAACCGCTCATCGCGAGACCGAACACCCAGAGGTTGCCGCCGATTCCTGGCGAGAAGGTTGTGCTCGACAGCGGCGCGTAGGCGAACCAACCGAAGGCTGCCGCACCCTGTGGGGTAAGGAATCCAGCGACAGCAATCAGTGAACCAAAGCTGTAGAGCCAGTAAGCGAACGCGTTGAGTCGCGGGAACGCAACATCGGGCGCACCGATCTGGAGGGGCATGAGCACGTTTGCGAAGCCGGCGAAGAGTGGCGTCGCGAACATCAGCAGCATGATCGTGCCGTGCATTGTGAACAGCTGGTTGTACTGCTCACCTGTTGCGACAAGCGCTAGGCCCGGCTGGAATAGCTGCGCACGGATGACGAGCGCCATCACACCGCCGAGAAGGAAGTAGAAGAAGGAGGTGATCAGGTACATGTACCCGATTGTTTTGTGGTCAGTCGAAGTGATCCAGCTCACCAAGACATTGCCCTTACGTTCGACGCTCATGAGCCCTATTCCTCGTCGCTGCTGCCGTTGCCGGGCAAGTTCTGGTTCACGTTGTAATCAATGCCGAGCTGGCCTTCATAGCCTGCTGAGCGCTGAGCCTCGATGTACTCGTCATATTCAGCCTCGGAGACGACCTTGACCGTGAAGAGCATGAGCGAGTGGTACTCGCCACACAACTCAGCGCACTTGCCCTGGTAGGTGCCTTCCTTGGTTGGAATGAAGTACATGTAGTTCGACTTACCGGGGATCATGTCCTTCTTGTACAAGAAGTCCGCTACCCAGAACGAGTGAATAACGTCACGCGATTCGATCTTGATTTCGACCTTCTTATCGACAGGCAGAACCAACTGTGGCAATTCATCCACGTTAATCGTGCCGTCGGGGTTGAAATCAGCCTGAACTCCCGGGCTGTACACGTTCTCATCGATGTAGTTGAAGTCCCACGCCCAACGCTTTCCCACGACTTCGATGGAAACGTCGGGGTTTACCTCGACCTTTTCGATCTCGGCTTGGTCGCGAGCGGTAAAGGCGAAGAAACCAATTACGAGAATCAGCGGCACGATCGTGTAGAAAACCTCGATCGGCATGTTGTAGCGCAGCTGAACGGGGAGCCCGGTCTGTCCGCGGCGGCGACGGTATACAACGGCGGCCCAAATGATGAGTCCCCAGGTGATGACACCCACGATCAGAAGGACAATCCACGATGTCACCCAGAGCCCAATGACGCGGCTTGTGTTGCTAGTGGTTTCGGGATCACCTGGGAGCCAGCCCTGAAGCTGCTCCTGAGTACAACCGGTCAGGACCAACATCGTAACCAGCGCGATCGGAATCGCTGCCCAACGAATTCGGCGGTTAGAGCGCACCTGAGACCTCTCGAAGAACACGGACTAATACCTCTCCAGTCTATATGGGGCTACGGGGTGTAATGATTACCGGCTCGCCCCACACAAGCAAAAAGGTGCGCCAGATCGGCGCACCTTCTCAAAAAAATGCTATGAATCTAGTGGAAACTATCTCCGCAAGCGCAGCTTCCCTCAGCATTGGGGTTGTCGATAGTGAAACCCTGCTTCTGAATTGTGTCTTCAAAGTCGATGCTGGCGCCATCGAGGTAGGGAACGCTCATCTTGTCGACCACAACCTCGACTCCGTCGCCAAAGTCAACACTGACATCGCCGTCAAGGATGCGCTCGTCGAAGTAGAGCTGGTAGATGAGGCCCGAGCATCCGCCCGGTTGCACGGCCAGACGCAAGCGCAGGTCGTCGCGACCTTCTTGCGACATCAAGCTACGAACCTTGTCCGTAGCAGCCTCGGTAAGTACAACCCCGTGGGCGGCAGTTTCAACAGCGGTATCAGTCATGAGGTAATTCTACGCCCGACGTTCCAACTTTGCGAGCAGCAACGCCTCTGTGAGGATGGCGCGCTTGAATACACCCAAGTGCAAGGACTCATTTGGACTGTGAGCTCGTGACTCTGGGTCTTCAACTCCCGTGACCAGGATTTGAGCATCCGGGAACACCTCAACAAGGTCAGAAATGAACGGAATTGAACCACCAATTCCTGTCTCTAGCGGCTCATTTCCCCACGCCTCGTGCATCGCCGTCTTGACAACGTCAACAGCCCAGCCACTGGTGTCTACGAGGAAGGGGCTGCCACGGTCGACATCCGAGATCTCTAGATGAGCCCCAAACGGTGCGTTGGCCTCAAGGTGCGCCCGCAGCGCCTCGAAGGCATCGTTCGGGTCCTGCCCTGGCGCGATGCGCGCACTGAGCTTCACCGTGATGCTCGGCGTGAGCGTATTGGATGCGTTCATGACGCTGGGTGCGTCGATGCCCGTGATGGTGATCGCCGGCTTGTCCCACAGCCTGCTGAGCACACTGCCGGTTCCAATTGATGAAACGCCGTCGAGAAGCCCCGCTTCGTGGCGGAGCTTGTCCTCGCTGTACTCAGGAGTCTGGCCGTCGCGAGTGGTGAGCCCGTCCACAGCGACGGAACCGCGCTCATCGTGCAGGGTAGCCAAGAGCCTGATGGTTGCGAGCATCGCGTCTGGCACCGCTCCCCCGAACATGCCAGAGTGCGAAGCATGCGCAAGTGTCGACACCGTGAGTTTAAACGTCACGTTGCCGCGTAAGCCAACGGTGAGTGACGGAGTGTTGATGTCCCAATTATCAGAGTCAGCGACCACGATGACGTCGGCCGCGAGCTTGTCGCGATTCTCCGTGATGAAGTTCGCGAATGAGCGTGAACCGAATTCTTCTTCGCCTTCGAAGAAGACAACTAGACCGAGGTCGAAGTCTTCGCCAACTGTTGCGACAAAGGCACGGATAGCGGCGACATGGGCCATGATCCCTGCCTTGTCATCTGCGGCTCCACGGCCGTAGAGGCGATCGCCGCGCACCGTTGGCTCGAACGGAGGCGAGTCCCACTCGGCGTCATTCCCGGGAGGCTGAACATCGTGGTGGGCGTACAACAGAATCGTGGGCTTGCCGTTTTTGGCCTTGCGGGTAGCCAAGACTGCGGGATGACCGAGTGTGTTTTCGTCAATCGGCGCTCGAGCGAGTTCCACACTGTCGAAGACGCCGATGCCCTCGATGAGCGATCGTGCCGCGTCAGCGCTGCGCTGCACTTGGTCGGAATCGAACCCGTCCCACGACACCGACGGAATTCGAACAAGCGAAGACAACTCCGCAACAGTTGCTGGCATTGCTGCCACTACGGCTTCAGTCAGCGGCTCGAGGAGGGGGTCTGGAGTGGTCGACGCGGACGTCGGCTGCGGCGTATGTGTCATACGGGTAATCTTAGATCGACACCAACGCAAGGAACCCAGTGGTAAAAGCATCTTCGTCCGATAAGAACTCGACCCCCGATACCCCCGCAGAACACGAAAGTGTTGCGCCGGGGAAGGGCCGCCCCACCCCTACCCGCAAGGAGCGCGAAGCCGCAAACCTGCGCCCTCTCGTCTCGGACGACCGCAAAGAAGCCCGCCGCCATGCGCGCAGCGTGCAGCAGGCCGAGCGTGAGCGTGCCCGTGTCGGAATGGCAAACGGCGAGGAAAAGTATCTGCCTGTTCGCGACCGTGGTCCGCAGAAACGTTTCGTTCGTGACTACGTCGACGCGCGATTCAGCGTGGGTGAATTGCTCGTTCCTGCCATGTTTGTGGTCATCATCCTGACCCTCTTTCCTCAGCCAGAGGTGCAAGTATTCGGTCTGATGGCGCTGTGGGGCTTCTTTATCGTCGCCGCAATCGATGCGATCCTGCTCGGGCTTCGTCTTCGCCGCAAGATCGTCGAAAAGTTTGGCGAATCGCGTGCCGAAAAAGTTCGCTGGTATGCAGCCATGAGGTCGCTCCAGTTGCGCATCATGCGCCTGCCAAAGCCTCAGGTCAAGCGCGGGCAATTCCCCAGCTAGCAGCCCATAGTCAAACGGCACGACGTACGGAATTGCGCCTTCTGCCGAGCTGTACGAGATTCGCTACGCTGCGCGCTCCGCACGAAGGAGCGTTGCAAGCTTGCGATTGATCGACCGCGCCCAGAATGGACCGCGGTAGATAAATCCGGTGTAGCCCTGAACCAGGGTCGCACCCTCGCGCAAACGCTCAGCGACATCTTCCGCTGTTTCCACTCCGCCAACGGAGATCACACAGAACTCCGCCGGAACGACGTTACGGATCACACGCAGCAACTCGAGCGAACGAGCAGCTACCGGCTTGCCTGAGACTCCCCCAGCACCGGCAGCCTCAACGACAGCCGCCGGGGTTGCCAGACCCTCTCGCGAGAGCGTCGTGTTTGTCGCAATGATGCCATCGAGCTCCTCAACCGCAAGACGGGCAATCGCCTCCGCCTCGCCATTCGTGACATCCGGAGCAATCTTGACCAGCACCGGAGTCGCACCCGCTGCGGCCTTCACAGCGGTCAGAAGCGGCTTGAGCTTGTCAATTTCTTGCAACCCTCGAAGTCCAGGCGTGTTTGGCGAACTGACATTCACGACGAGATAGTCGGCAAGCGGCGCTAGTGCTCGTGTGCTCGTGAGGTAGTCAGCCACCGCATCCTCAACAGCGACGACACGAGATTTTCCGATGTTGATTCCGATGACGGGTCGACGTGCTCGCCGACGCGCACGCTCCAGCACAACGGATGCCCGTGCCGCACCAGCGTTATTGAACCCCATGCGGTTGATAACACCACGGTCGGCAACGAGTCGAAAAAGTCGAGGTTTGGGGTTTCCGAGCTGAGGTAGAGCAGTAATCGTGCCGACCTCGACATGGCTGAAACCTAATAGCCCGAGACCCTGGATGCCCGCACCTGACTTATCGAACCCGGCAGCGACCCCAAACGGCGAGTCGAAACTCAAACCCAGCGTTTCTACCCTGAGAACGGGATCTGCGGGTCGTACACGGAGGCGATCAACACCAATCGCGGGAAGCGCCCGAATAACGGCGAAGGCGAGCGAGTGAGCGAACTCGGGGTCTAGTCGCTTCAGAACGGTGCGGAAGAAGAACTCATACATGGGTAGCGGTGCTCTCAGCGGTAGATGGCGATAGACAACGTGGGGAGCCACTGCTAGGAAGTGGTGCCGTGATCCAAACGAAGTTGCGTAATTGCAGCATCAAAGTCGTCAAGAGAATCGAATGCTTGGTAGACGCTCGCGAAGCGCAAATAAGCAACCTCGTCAAGGTCTCGCAGTGGCGAGAGAATGGCCAAACCGATCTCGTTTGCATCAATCTGAGCGGCACCGGTTGCGCGAATGGATTCTTCAACTTTCTGCGCAAGTACAGCCAAATCGGTATCAGTGACTGGTCGCCCTTGGCACGCTTTGCGTACGCCACTCACGATTTTCTCGCGACTAAATGACTCGACGACGCCGTCGCGTTTGATCACATTGAGTGAGGCCGTCTCCGTCGTCGAAAATCGTCGACCGCACTCGGGGCACTGCCGACGACGACGAATCGATAGACCATCGTCGCTAGTGCGAGAATCCACAACCCTGCTATCGGGATGCCTACAAAAAGGGCAATACATAATGGCCCAAGCGTACCCGGTTAGCGCTCTAAGAACCGCGCGCTTACCGCCGCGCCGTGCGCCGGAAGATCCTCCGCATTGCTGAGAGCAACAATGTGAGGTTCAAGGCTGCGGAGGGCATCGTGGCTGTAGCGAATAATCTGCTGAGGGCGCAGAAATGTGTAGGCTCCCAGCCCAGAAGAGAACCGCGATTGGCCGCCAGTGGGAAGCACGTGATTGGAGCCCGCGAGGTAGTCGCCGAGACTCACCGGAGACTGCGCTCCGAGGAAGATCGCGCCAGCATTGTCGATCATGTCGAGAACGGTGCCAGCTTCTTCGGTCTGAATTTCCAAGTGTTCAGGACCGTAGGCGTTGCTGAGCGCTGCGGCGGCAGCGAGGTCGCTGACCAGCACGATTGCAGACTGCTGGCCCTCTAAAGCTACGCCGGCGCGCTCTGAGTGCGCCGTTGCTGCCAACTGCTCGACAAGGTGGATGCGTACGGCATCCGCCAACTCTTCAGAGTCTGTCACCAGCACTGCCGCGGCAAGCTCATCGTGCTCAGCCTGGCTGAGCAAATCCGCTGCCACGAGTCGCGGATCAGCGCTGGCATCCGCAATGATCAAAATTTCCGTCGGACCAGCCTCGGAATCAATACCGACAATGCCCCGTACTGCGCGCTTAGCTGCGGCGACGTAAACGTTTCCCGGCCCGGTGATGATGTCCACAGGATCGAGGCCCAAGTCTGAAACTCCATAGGCGAACGCACCAATAGCTCCAGCGCCGCCCATCGCGTAAACCTCGTCAACGCCCAAAAGCCCAGCCGCGCCCAGGATTGTCGGATGCACCGCTCCCCCAAATTTGCGCTGCGGGGGTGAGGCCAACGCGACAGAAGAAACTCCAGCAATCTGCGCCGGAACGACGTTCATGATGACGCTCGACGGGTAGACCGCTTTTCCGCCAGGAACGTAGAGTCCAACTCGGTTGACGGGCTGCCAGCGTTGAACGATCTCAGCACCATCGCCCAGTTCGGTCATCACCGGCGGCGGAACTTGCGCCTTGCTCGCCGTACGGACACGGTCAATCGCGAGTTCGAGAGCCTCTCTCACGGCAGGCTCGAGTGCGCGCGTCGCCCGATTGATCTCGTCGGCGTGAATACGTACTCGCTCGGGGCGCACCCCATCAAGACGCTCAGCCTGGTCGAGCAGCGCCTGCTCGCCACGCTCACGCACGTCATCAATGAGATGATTTGCTGCAGTAGACGCGACGGAAACATCTGTTTGGGCACGAGGGATAACACGGGTTAACTCGGCGCGGCTCAGAGCGGCGGCGCGAAGATCGATTGTATTCAGCGACATGGCTCCACCATGCTAGTTCGTTCTATGCCCGGAATTCTTGCACGCCAATTAGGCTTGGTAATTAACATATGGATAATTCAGCAGCAACAGATGGAATCGACGCTTTCAAGGGCGCATTCAGACGCCACGCAGCCGGTGTAGCGGTAGTGACGTCACTCGCACCCGACGGGCATCCCGTGGGGTTCACTGCGACATCGCTCGCATCATTGGCGGCCGTTCCCCCACTGGCCACGTTCAACATGGCTCAAGTGTCGAGCTCGTGGCCCGCGATAACGGTCGGCAATCGAGTCGCCATACACATGCTGGGGCCGCGAAGTCGTCAACTGGCCGAACGCATGGCGGCCGACCATGACGTCAGATTTGTCGGGGACCATTGGCACCCAGACGACGCTGGACTCCCCTTGCTCGATGGAGCGACGGCGATTGCCATTGGTCGCATCGTCGACGTCCACGTTGTGCAGAACAACGCTGTCGTGGTCGTCGAAATCGACCACGGCTTTATGGGCGAAGAAGACGACGCGCTGATTTACCACGAGCGAACCTACAAGCGCCCACACACCATCGAGGACTAGCCAACATCGATGCGTAACTCAGGCCGATCCCTAACCTAGGTCGACGCCTAAACCAGGTCGATGACTACCCTAGGCAGCCTGGGCCGAGAAGCGTCTTCAGCTCACCATAGAGATCTGCTGAAACCTTGACGCGATACGGCACTTCGAAGACCCGAGCAACGTCTCCGCGTACAAGTCGCAACCGCACTTCGACGTCTCCCGAATGCCGTATGAGTACGTCGCCGAGTCCAGAAACAACATCAGTTGTTGCCCGCTGCTCATTGATCGACACCACGATCGGTCCAGAGCCCAGACTTGGACCCAACTCTGGTGAAAACATGCTGACCGCATGCAAATTCATGCCGTCATCGCGCGCGCTCGCTCGACCGCGAACGACGACAATCGAGTCATTGACAAGCCCAGGCGCGAACTCCTGGTACGTCTTACCCAAGAACATGACGCTGATTTCGCCGCCGAAATCTTCGACAGTGACAATGCCGTACTGATTACCGCTATTGCGCGCGACACGATGCTGAACGCTCGTCACCAACCCGGCGATCGACACGTGTTCACCGTCGGAGACCACTTCCCCAGACAGAACTTCGGTGATCGTCGCATCCTGATGCTTTGCTAGCTGCAGTTCGAGCCCAGACAGCGGGTGGTCAGAGACATACAGTCCCAACATTTCGCGTTCGAATGCGAGCTTGTCGCGTTTTGACCACTCCGGCCGTTCAGGCACACCGTCAGCATCGCCATCGAAATCAAAGATTCCACCGAAGAGGTCAACCTGACCATTGGCTTCATTACGTTTGAGACTGACTGCCGAATCGCAGGCATCCTCGTGGATCTCAAGCAGACCGCGACGCGTTGCCCCAAGCGAGTCAAAAGCGCCGGACTTGATGAGAGATTCCACCGTGCGCTTGTTGGCAACCTGAATGGATACCTTGCGCAGGTAGTCATGGAATGACTCGAAGCGGCCCTTTTCGGTGCGAGCACGAACAATCTGCTCCACCACTGAGGCGCCAACGTTTCGCACGGCGCCGAGGCCGAAGCGAATGTCGCCAGAAACTGCGGTGAAGTTGACGGTCGATTCGTTGACGTCCGGGGCAAGGACTTTGATTCCCATGCGACGGCACTCGCTGAGGTACATCCCGAGCTTGTCTTTTGAGTCGCCAACACTCGTGAGGAGCGCGGCCATGTACTCGGCAGGGTAATTTGCCTTGAGATAGGCGGTCCAGTAACTGAGCACGCCATAGCCAGCGCTGTGCGCCTTATTGAAGGCGTAGTCGGCAAACGGCATGAGTGTTTCCCACAGCACCTTGACGGCTTCTTTGCTAAAGCCGTTGTCGAGCATGCCGGTTTCGAAACCGATGAACTGCTTGTCGAGCTCTTCTTTCTTCTTCTTGCCCATTGCGCGACGCAAAACGTCGGCCTGACCAAGGGTGAATCCGGCCACTTTTTGAGCCACAGACATTACTTGTTCTTGGTAGACGATAAGCCCGAAGGTCGTGCCGAGAATATCTTTCAGCGGCTCTTCCAGCTCCGGGTGGATCGCGTCGATGTCCTCGAGGCCGTTCTTGCGCAGAGCGTACTTAGTGTGGGAGTTCATTCCCATCGGTCCGGGACGATACAGCGCAATAACGGCCGAAATGTCTTCGAAGTTGGTGGGCTTGAGTTGCTTGAGTAGCGCCCGCATTGGGCCACCATCGAGTTGGAAGACGCCGAGCGTGTCACCACGCGCAAGCAAGTCGTAGGTCTTCTGATCGGCATCCAGATCGAGGTCTTCGATGACGAGCGGCGATCCCGTGTTGGCCTTGATCATCGTGAGTGCATCTTCGATAACCGTGAGGTTCCGCAGCCCCAAGAAGTCCATCTTAATCAGGCCGAGGCTCTCAAGCGGCGGCTGATCGAACTGGGTAATGATCGCGCCATCATCTTCACGGCGCATGATGGGCAGCACATCGAGCAGCGGCTCGGCCGAGAGAACGACTCCAGCAGCGTGCACGCCCCACTGCCGTTTCAGTCCCTCGAGCCCAACGGCCGTATCAAAAACTTTGGCGGCTTCGGCGTCAGTATCAACAATTCCGCGGATGTCGGCAGCCTCTTTGTAGCGCGCAGCATCCTTGTTGCGCACATCGTGGAGCGAAATGTCTTTGCCCATGATTGCCGGCGGCATCGCCTTGGTGAGCTTCTCCCCCACCGAATAGGGCATGCCGAGCACTCGAGCCGAATCCTTGAGCGCCTGTTTTGCCTTAATCGTGCCGTACGTCACGATCTGCGCGACGCGGTCGTCGCCGTACTTATCGGTGACATAGCGGATGACTTCGCCTCGGCGCCGATCGTCGAAGTCGACGTCGACGTCGGGCATCGATACACGTTCGGGGTTCAAGAACCGTTCGAAGATGAGACCGTGAGCGAGTGGATCCAGCTCGGTAATACCAACCGCATACGATGCCATCGAGCCTGCGGCAGAACCACGACCGGGTCCGACGCGAATACCCTGCGCCTTCGCCCACTCAATGAAGTCGGCAACAACAAGGAAGTAGCCGGGGAACCCCATCTGCTGAATAACGTCGACTTCGTACTTGGCCTGAGCGAGGTGCGCCTCGGAGGGAGCGTCGTGGAAACGCTTGTTCATTCCCTTGGCGACCTCCTTCTCAAACCACGTCGCTTCGGTCTCGCCCTCGGGCACGGGGAATCGTGGCATGAGGTCGCGACCCTCAAAACTAACCTCGCACCGCTCAGCGATCAGGAGCGTGTTGTCACACGCCTCTGGATGCTCGCGGAACAACGAGCGCATCTCGGCTGCGGATTTGAGGTAAAACTCGTTCGAATCAAACTTGAAGCGGTTTGGATCATCGAGCGTCGATGCTGACTGCACACACAACAGTGCAGCGTGCGCGGTGGCATCGTGGGAGTGCGTGTAGTGCAAGTCGTTCGTTGCCAGTAGTGGCATGTCGAGCTCTTTGGCGAGCCGGATCAGATCAAGTATCGTGCGACGCTCAATATCAATACCGTGATCCATGATTTCGGCAAAGAAGTTCTCTTTGCCGAAGATGTCCTGGAAGTCGGCAGCAGCCTGTCGCGCCTCGTCGTAGAGGCCAAGTCGGAGCTTAGTTTGCACTTCGCCACCGACGCAACCAGTCGTCGCGATGATGCCCTTGGAGTACTGACTGAGAAGCTCGCGATCCATTCGCGGCTTGAAGTAGAAACCTTCGATCGACGCCTTGGAAGACATACGAAACAGATTGTGCATGCCTTCATTATTTTGAGACAGCAATGTCATGTGGGTATACGCACCACTGCCGCCGACGTCATCCCGAGTCTGATGGCTGCCGCCCCAGCGCACACGAGTCTTGTCGCTGCGCGCTGTACCCGGTGTGATGTACGCCTCGGTGCCAATGATGGGCTTGATTCCGCGGGCCGTGGCCGATTTCCAGAAGTCGTAGGCACCGAACATGTTGCCGTGGTCGGTGATCGCGATCGCCGGCATGCCCTGCTCAACAGCAGCGTCAAGCAGCGGGCCAACGCGCGCCGCACCATCGAGCATCGAGTACTCGCTATGTACGTGCAAGTGCACAAACGAGTCGTTTTTCTCAGCCACAGACACTCCGAATTCTTTCGAAATCCAGCCTAAGCCAGCACCGGGA
>Ga0314772_1000429_pt1 | contig 23005 bp, 18 predicted proteins | sample MetaGCBIW2018_FD_204520 | JGI IMG/M metagenome (GOLD analysis project Ga0314772, IMG submission 204520) | Cryopeg brine microbial communities from Beaufort Sea near Barrow, Alaska, United States - CBIW 2018 | ecosystem: Environmental > Aquatic > Marine > Coastal | place: USA: Alaska | collected... | reverse complement strand
ACGCCAGGCCTGTAAGGCACCACAACATGACTTTCCTGGCACCCCACATACCCGCAAACAGTCCTGCCGGGACCGCTAGCAATGCACTCACCGCCATCGGCATTGCCAGTAACAGGCCAAACTGAAGTTCATTCAGCTGAAACTCGCTACGCAGAGTCACTCCGACCACTGCGAAGAGAGTCCAGCAGGCAGCCGCAATAATGAAACCGGCCAGCGCTAGCGGTAACACTAATAATAAAGATGCATAGCGCTCTTCACCCCGTTCGTCATCCGATTCGATGCTGTCGGCCGATAGCTGTAAAGCTCGGATTTCGGACGGTCCTGGCCCCACACTCATGGCGTTATCCTGTTGGCGGACGTGCCTTTGAGTGTCCTACTTTGCCTGTCCGGCGGTCAAAGACTATGATGGCTTAATAACCTCGTGGGTAGCTGTCTATCCGTAAAGAGGTAGATGGCATTTATCGATATCCACTCTCCACCTCACAAATGCCCTATGACCTCCAAAAGCTCACTAGTAAATCGAATTGCAATCGCTGTTGGCGCGGTGGTACTCACCGCCATTGTCAGTATGGGGGTCACCCTTGGGGTATCACAAAGCATTGCCGGTAACGCCACCGCCATAAACCTGACGGGCACTCTGCGTATGGGCGCGTATCAGTTGTTGGCGCAGGTAGCGCGACTGGAAGACCAGAATACCGCCAATGGGCGCCAGGCCCTTGACCAGATGGTAAGCCTCTACAATCAGCGCCTGGTCCACGCTGATATTGTCCAGTCATTACCACTCACAACAGATCACCCGCTGGCGCAACGCTACCGCGACGTAGTCAACCAGTGGAACTCCAGCGTCGGCCCCATGCTGGCACAACACCGGCCCGGAGACCCGCTAACAGGCTCGATGATTAACACCACTCAAAGCTACGTGGACAATGTCGATGTGCTGGTGTCTATGCTTGAACATCGCACCGAAGCCCGCATCCGCCTGCTGGACCTGATACAGGTGATCAGTCTGGTGTTCGCTATCCTGATCGTATTGGCGTTGTTTCTGGACTTGAAAAAGCGAGTTCTACGGCCGCTACGAAAACTGGTGAGCATTGCCGAATCCGTGAGCAAGCAAGATTTTTCCCGCAAGGCCGAGCTGCGTGGCTCTGATGAGCTGGCGCAGCTCGGGTCGGCGCTTGACCAGATGACCAGCGAGCTGGCGCTCACTTACTACGAACTGGAAAGTAAGGTCCAAACCAAAACCGAAGAGCTGGAGAAAAGCCATGCTGCGCTCGAATTACTGCATTCGTCCAGCCGCACTCTGTTTGCGAATCACAGCTTGTGCGATGGTGCAGTGCCCATGTTGAAGCAGCTGGAGCAGATGCTCGGCATAGGCCCTATCAACTTGTACCTGCACGACAAAGCCTCCGCAGAGCCGGTTCAAGCCGTCACTACTGCTACAATGGTGCGCCCATTTTACTGCCGCGATCACAGCTGCAGCGCCTGCCTGGTGACCGAAGAGGAACACGACGAGCTGCCAATGCCCGGCAATGACGGCCGCCGTTTGCTCCTGCCCATTCGCACCCCTGGCCAACTGCTGGGCACACTGGAGGTCTGGTACCCGGCCTCACAAGAGTTGTCTAAAACCGCACGAAGGCTGTTGGAAACTCTCAGCGATCAGCTGGCCACAGCCATATTTCTGGAGCGGCAAATTACCGAAGAACAACAGCGAACGCTGGCCGAAGAGCGCACCGTTATTGCCCGCGAACTCCACGATTCCCTGGCCCAGTCTTTGTCATACCTTAAAATTCAGGTCACTCGATTGCGCAGAATGAACATGGACGGCCCACAAAAAACCGGTTATGACGCAGTATTGGACGAACTAAGCACAGGTTTAAGCAGTGCCTATCGTCAGTTGCGGGAACTGTTAGCGACCTTTCGCTTGAAGCTGGACACACCGGACCTTGGCGCCGCACTGCGCCAGACCGTGCACGAGTTTTCTGAACGCATGGCCAAACCCGTCAATCTGGTGTACAAACTGCCCGCACAGACGCTGTCGCCCAATGAAGAAATTCACACGCTTCAAGTTGTGCGCGAAGCGTTGGCCAACGCGGTCAAGCACAGCAAGGCCGAAGCGGTGTGGGTCGACGTCAGTTTCGAGTCTCCGCAGGTTAAGGCTAAAATTCGTGACAACGGTCGCGGGTTACCCGATTCAGACCAGCCAGAGAACCATTACGGCATGATCATTATGCAAGACCGTGCCCGCTCACTGGGCGGCCAGCTAACGGTTGCCAATCATCCGCAAGGAGGAGTAGAAGTGAGTTTGCATTTTATTCCCCACGCCCGGAACCTGATCCCGGTTAAACCGGCCAATATCCCGCAAACCGCGGATTTCAATTGACGGTTTACCCACATAAAGAGAAAGCCATGTCTGATACACCTGCAAGCATACTGTTGATAGATGATCACCCTTTATTGCGCAAGGGCATCAAGCAACTGATCGAAATGGAACCGGATCTTGAGGTAGCAGGCGAGGCCAGCAATGCGACGGACGGCGTGCGCATTGCTCTGGAACTGGAACCAGACCTGATCCTGATGGATCTGAATATGCCGGACGTGAGCGGTATTGAAGCCTTGCGGCAGCTACGAGCCCACAACATCAGCTCGCGCATTATTATGTTCACCGTGTCAGACCAGCAAGACGATGTGGTTGAAGCATTACGCGCTGGTGCCGACGGCTATCTTCTAAAAGATATGGAACCGGAGGATATGATTAAACAGCTGCACCAGGCCGCCGTAGGAAAGCTGGTCATCAGCGAACGCCTTACCTCCCTGCTGGCAGACGCACTGCGCAATAACAAATCGCAACAGCCGGCGCGGCCAGACTTCGACAGCCTGACGCCAAGGGAAAAAGACATTCTGAAGCTCATCGCCGAAGGTCTGTCTAACAAGATGATCGGCCGCAAGCTGGACATCAGCGACGGCACGGTCAAAGTACACGTGAAGCACTTGCTAAAAAAACTCAATTTGCGGTCGCGGGTGGAAGTCGCGGTGTGGGCTGTTGAAGAGGGTCTGCACAAGAGCTGAGCTATATCAACGCGGCACGGGCCAGCCTTGGTTAATGTAGGGGTTTCCATACGTGCCCTTAGCGGCGTGTTTGACCAACAACGGAGACACTCATGGCCCTGCACATGCCAACCTTTTTGCCGCGCCCCTCACTATCTGCATTCCATACGCTGCCAGGCATATCCCGTGTGCAGGCCGCAAGCCAAAAACTGGTCGCTAACCCGTTAATGACCGATTCACTGGCGCTGCTGAACGAGTATCTACCCTCGCCTTCTCCGTTATTGGCCGCTATTGATCATCGTATTCCGCTGGTGTTAAAACAGCTGATCATCGAAGCGCCGTTGAATGGGTTGTTTGCCGAAGCCATTGCCGACGGCGAGTTTGATGATTTTGAAGGGCACAGAATTCGCCTGGAGCTGAATGGCGGTCAGCCCGGTGTCACTTTTGGGTTCTGGGCGGGCAGGCTGCGCATTGTAAACGGCCCAGGTGAGGCGACCATTCGGGGTTCTCTGAGCGCTTTCAAAACCTTGGCCGAACGGAATCAGGACCCAGACCAGCTGTTTTTCCAACGCCGCCTGGTGATTGAGGGCGACACCGAACTGGGCCTGGCACTGAAAAATCTGTTGGACAGCCTGGAGTGGAAACTTAATATCCGCCAATTGCTTTTCTTCTGAAACCTTTTGCTGCTGGCAGCCATATCAAATCCGTGCCGCCCTATGGGATGGCGCCCCCGGTTTACGAAGTTTAGGAGGTTTTGCATGGCAAAATGCATTGTGATCAGGCAACTCAGGATTGGCAGGCTGGAACAGCTTGCGGGTACCGAAATGCTAACGGGCATACACAAACGGGAGATAGATTCCGCCTATCTGAATGCCAGTGGCCTAAGCGATGACCAGCAGGGTGACAAGCGCCACCACGGCGGTGCTGAAAAAGCGTTGCATCATTTTGCCTCAGACCATTATGCCCGGTTACGGCGCAAGCTCCCTGTTCCAGCCTCAGAGCATTGCCAGCCTGGTGCTTTTGGCGAAAACCTGGTGACTGACGGACTTACCGAATTCGATGTTTGCGCCGGAGATATTTTTGAGCTTGGAGAGGCCATCATTCAGGTATCCCAGCCGCGCCAACCCTGCTGGCGGCTGAACCTGCGCTTTGGCATACCGGATATGTCCCGCCGACTGCAAAACAGCCTTAGAACAGGGTGGTACTACCGGGTTCTGCAGCCCGGCATGATCAGCAACGGAGACACGCTGATACTCAAGGAGCGGCCCCATGAAGACTGGACGCTTAGCCGGGTATTGTCCGTGCTTTATGAAAACACCATGGATCAGTACGCCCTTACAAACATGGCGGAGATGAAAGAGCTCTCCCCCAACCTTCGCCAGCTCGCGAAACAACGCCTTGAAACACAACAGGTCGAAGGCTGGGAGAGACGGTTATTTGGTTGCAGGTAACCAAGGTATGAAACACGATCTGAAAAGCCTGTCACCGGCCTATTTTGGCATTGTGATGGCAACTGGCATCATATCGCTAACCGCTCACATGCTGGGTTTTGATTTGATAGCCATCAGCCTGTTCACTGTAAACATAGGCTTCTACGGGGCTTTGTGGGCTGCTACATTTGCCAGGTTTCTGAGGTATCGTCGAGAATTCCTGCTCGATGTTATAGACCACCTTCGTGGTCCCGGGTTTTTTACCCTGCCTGCTGGCTCCAGTGTTCTTGGCAGCCAGTTCATTATGTTGACGGATTACACTCTGGCCGGCCGAATTCTCTGGGTGGTTGCCATACTGCTTTGGCTGACGCTGACCTACACCATATTTACCGCGTTCACGGTCAAAGAGGAAAAGCCGTCTCTGGATAAAGGCATTACGGGAGGGTGGCTGCTTGCGGTGGTGGCAACCCAGTCAATTGCGGTACTCAGTGCGTTGATTGCGGTGGATATGCCACAACCTTACAAGCTGGGCATTAACTTTCTGGCGTTATCCATGTGGCTCTGGGGCGGCATGCTGTACATCTGGATGATGTCGTTAATCTTCTATCGCTATACGTTTTTCAAGTTTTCCCCTAGTGACCTTGCGCCTCCGTACTGGATAAACATGGGCGCCATGGCCATTTCCACACTGGCCGGCTCGTTGCTGATCGTGAACGTTAAAGATGCGCCTTTTCTGGATTCACTGCTGCCATTTCTAAAAGGCTTTTCAGTTTTTTATTGGGCGACTGGAACCTGGTGGATACCCATGCTTTTTATTCTAGGTATATGGCGGCACGTTTATAAGCGCTTCCCACTGGAATATGACCCTTTGTATTGGGGTGCGGTGTTCCCTTTGGGTATGTACGCCGCCAGTACCCATGAAATGGCGGCTGCTCTGGGCTTTCACTTTCTTGATTTCATACCCATCAGCTTTTTCTATCTTGCCCTTGCGGCCTGGGCGGTGACCTTTGTTGGACTTGTGCGATCGTTCAAGCCGGCGAAGCTGCACGATTAACGACTGGGAGCGTATTGTTCGGCGTCACCCGAGATCTGTCTGTGCATCCGCAAGCTGTTAAGTAGAACAGGTTCTGGCGCACACGTTTTCGAGCCCGTTGAGTTCTGGAGCATTCAATGAAAATGAGAACAATTCTTGACAACCTGTAACATCTATTATACATATATGTTTAATGGAAAAGGAGAATCAACAATGAACTATCAGGACATTATCGGCTGCTACCATGAAACTACGGTCGCCCAACTCATCGACCAGTGCCCCCAAACCGTTGATATATCAAGCAAGTATGTGCCTGATCTCGGCGCGAATCGTCAGGCAACCGTTGAGGCCGTTGCGACTATTGCCGATATCAATCCGGACCAGTTGTGCCAGGAGTTGTTTGATACGGTGATGGAGCAAACACCGATTGAGGCGTTAGACACAGACGTGCTGCTGGAGCTCATCATACGCGGCTACGATGTCGGTCATGTTGAACAACTGTCGAAACTGCACCGGCTCGCTCGTAAGATCGAGGCTGTCCACAGAACACACCGTGACGTTCCTAAAGGCGTTACGCTGGCCATTAAAAAACTGGAGCGCAGCCTCACCGCCCACCTTGAGCAAGAGAACGCTCACGTTCTGACACGAATGAAACATGAGCAGCCGCGCGATCTGGAAATACCGATCGCCGAGATGAACGAGGAGCATTCGCTCATTAAGCTCGTTTACCGAGCCTCCTAACTTTTTGGCGGAGTTTCTTTTTGTTCAAGATATTGCCGAAACACCCGATTAGAAGCCAAAAGACTGTCCCATTCCAGACATTCGACGGAATCCATGCATTATCCTCAAAGTTAATGTAGCGCCTTATCCAGCATAGCCGGTATGTGCACTGCTACAAATACGCCGGTGCAAACTAGGAAATCGCCGACGTGTTCGCCTGCCTCTTGCTATTTATAAGAACGGAACAGAAGTCCCAGCTTTGCCAGAGTGAATTTACCACCGTTAATTGATGATGCGTGGCATCGAGTTCTTTTTTCGCACATTTCGCTTGTTTGTATGGATCATCTGCTAACCTTCAAACTGAATACTTCTTTTTTTCGAAGGCATCAAGCCGATGCGTGGGAGAACAAAGCCATGAGTGGTTTTATCGTCAGGCTATACCGCTATAACCCCGAGCAGGATGAAATACCGTACAACCAGGATGTTGAGGTGGGCGACGAGTTCCGGAGCCGCATGGTGCTGGATGTACTGGAGCACTTGAAGACCCAGGATACAACACTCACGTTTCGGCGCTCTTGTCGAGAGGGTGTCTGTGGCTCTGACGGGCTCAGCATGAATGGCCGCAATGGCCTGGGTTGCATTACTGCGGTAGCGGACGCCTTGGGTAAGAAGAACGTTCTGAAGATTCGTCCACTACCAGGTATGCCAGTGATCCGCGATTTAGTGGTTGACCAAGCACTGTTCTTCAAGCAGTACGAACGTATTCAACCATGGCTGATCACCGACACACCAAATCCAGCGATCGAAAGACTGCAAAGCCCGGAGGACCGCGCAAAACTTGACGGGTTATATGAATGCATTCTCTGCGCTTGCTGCTCATCTGCCTGTCCGTCTTGGTGGTGGAACCCGGAAAAATACATCGGACCAGCAGGCTTGCTTCAAGCTAACCGATTTTTGGTGGACTCACGGGACACGGCCACCCGCGAGCGTTTGGCAAAACTGGGCGATCCGTTCAGTGTATTTCGCTGCCGTGGGATAGGTAACTGTATGGCGTACTGTCCGAAGGGGCTCAACCCCATGAAGGCCATTGGTCACATCAAAACGATGCTGCTGCGGGAACAAGTGTAATCAGCCATGACCCTTTGTTAGTTCAGATCATTTGACCCAATATCCGCCAATTGCTTCCGATGCATGTCTGGGCCTTCTCGTCCCAAAGTATCGTTTTCAGCTGTCTAACCTCTCGCAACCAAGCGGCGCAAGCGCGCCATCACGTTCAGATTGTTGCTTTCCATAGCTTCCAGGGCCTTCAAAGCATCTTCTGCACGGCCGTCATGATGAGCTTGCACAGCCTCTTTGGCATAAATATGCACCAACCGGTGGGGCTCTTCAATGGCTCTAAAATCCACTTGGCCCGCGTACTGTTTATGGCCTCCCCCTTGGTAATACCATTGCCCCAATGCGCACTCCGTGGCGTCAGGCAAGCTGTCGGCTGCCTTGTCAGAAAGGCCTGCCAGAATCTGGTACACGGTCAGCTTAATGTCGAGCTCTTCAAGATTAGCTAACTCAATTTCAGACAATACAGCGGCGTGCCCTAATGCATCCGAAGACGTACCGGCCATATCAATCAACATCAGCAACCGTTCGCGTGCGCCATCAGCCTCTGCGGCAAGTTTTTCCATTTCTTCGCTATTAGAACGGCTGGCCCCGGCTGCAATTTTTGTCTGCGCTCGGATACGCTCTATGGCTGACTCAATTTCTTGGGTAGCCTCGCCTGCACGAAGGGCAAGATTTCTGACCTCTATTGCCACCACACTGAACCCGCGCCCGTGTTCGCCAGCGCGGGCAGCCTCAATGCTCGCATTCAATGCCAACAACGACGTTTGGTCAGAAACACCGTCAATCACATCCACCAGCGATGTAATGCTGCCAGTTTCGGATTCTAAAGAGTCCATATCCCGTGCCGAACTGGCGGCACTATTGCGAGCATCTCCGAGTCTTTGCACCAGCGATACCATTCGGTCTCTTACTTGTCCGGATTCATCTCGTGTTTTCAGCGCCTCACTGCGGCGCGACCCCAGAAGCTGCGACAATTCACTGAAAGAACCTTTCAGCTCTTTCAGTGAATTGCCAAACTGGCCTAGCCCTGCCATCAAACGTCGGCTCAACGCCTGCTGCACTTTTGCCTCTTCTAGTGCTTTGGTTTCGGCTTCGAACCGGGATTCAAGAAGACGTTTTTCTTCGTTAAGCTGCGCCACGCTGTTCTGTACCGCAGACAACTCCAGCTCAAGAACTTTAGCTCGGTGCTTATACTGCCAAAAAAACATGTTACGGCTCCGACGACGAAATAGAGTTATATTGTATACATGTTTCGGCAGCGCAGCGTAAAGCAATGTAATGACGTTTTATACTATCGGTGCTCAAAGCCGCTCCGTCACCAGATCCATCCCCGGTTTGCCGTACCAGTAGCCGTTACAGGGCGGCGCTTCCACCAGCTGCAGTGGGTCAACATCTGGTTTTTCACCTCGGCGAACCTGGTCAAAGCGCTGCACCACCTCGGCCATACCTTCGTGTTCCGGGCTTAGACGAACGGTACTTACTCCCATGGCAACCATGTCTGGCAGTTCTCGCAGCAAGTCGTAACGGGCACCGGACAAAGTCGATGTACCATTCAGTCTGAACAGCTCGCGAGATTCCCGCGAACGCAGTTCCAGGCCATCTGGATGCTGTAAGCAGCGAAATTCACAGTTGTCTTTTGGCAGGTTGTAATGGCGTGCGGTAAAGCAGCGCGACGACCAGGCCAAGGGTAAAAAACCCCAGGAAAACACTTCCACTGGCAAATCCAGGCCTTCGGCTTTTAACTCTGCAATCAGCTCGACCAGAGTTTCACGGCCCAACTCCACGGGTAGGTTCCACCCCTTCAAACCACGCTTTGCCAGCACCTTCAACGTCGCAACGTTGTAAATGTTCAGGCCCGGCCCCGTTACAAAGGGCAAATTATTGCTACTGGCCAGCTGTAGCGCGCTTTGGTCATTGGCTTCAATCAGGTAATCCTGTTGACTGCAAATGCGGCGCAGCAGGCGCAGATCAGCTTCGGATTCAATCAGAGTTTGGGTAGAGAGCACCACCTGTTTGCCAGCATCCTTCAGTACGCTCGCAATTTCTAGCCAGTCGACGAGTTTCAGTTCGCGGCGGCGGGCACATACGGTTTCACCCAGGTACACCGTATCTACCGGCCATTCCGCAGCGTTGGCGTAGAAATCAAACACGGTTTGCCGTGACCAAAACCAAAGTACAGGGCCTAATGAGAGTTTGAGCATAGGATCTTTCACCTTATTTCCATTTGCGGTGATAGGCGCCGATGGTGGTTAGGCCGCCTTCTGACAAACCTGCCAGGGTGGCATTCCAGGCCGGGTCTACCACAAATTCAGCGGCGCTATTTTCAAGCCGGTCCAGAGCCTGGCGCCAGGTGCTGGCCACGTCGGCGATATAAGCAGGACTGCGCTGGCGGCCTTCAATTTTCACCGCGCTGATGCCCAGCTCCTGCAACTGCGGAAGCAGGTCTATGGTGTTCAGGCTGACCGGTTCTTCAATGGCATGGTAAACGCTGCCTTCTACTTCAAAGCGACCTTTGCACAGGGTTGGGTAACCGGCGGATTCGCCCTTGCCGTAGCGGTCAATCAAAATGCCATTAAGCCTCGATTCCAATCCCTGGGGAGTTTCCTGCCAGCGCACGGCTTTGGCCGGAGAGCAGGCACCGCGGGTATTAGGCGATTCATCGGTGATATAAGAAGATAAGTAACAGCGGCCTTCGGCCATGATGCACAGGCTGCCAAAGGCGAATACTTCAAGCTCTACCGGGCTGTGCTTCGCCAGACCGCGAATCTGGTCCAGCGATAGCACCCGCGGCAACACCGCACGGCGAATACCAAAATTATCTTTATAAAAGCGCAACGCTTCATAGCTGGTGGCTGACCCCTGTACCGACAAATGCCTGTCTATTTGGGGGTAGCGACTGGCGGCATAGTCCAGTAACCCCATGTCTGCCAGTATCATCGCGTCTATGCCCAGCGTTGCGGCCCGGTCTACCGCGGCGGTCCAGGTTTTCCAGCCCTGAGGCTGAGGAAAGGTGTTAATTGCGCAGAACACCCGCGCGCCTTTTTTGTGGGCGTACTCAATGCCTTCTGAGGCGCGCTTGTCATTAAAATTCAAACCTTTAAACTGGCGCGCATTGGTGCTGTCTTTAAAGCCAAGGTAAACTGCGTTGGCGCCGTTATCCACAGCTGCTTTCAGCGCCGGCAAGCTGCCGGCCGGACATACTAGTTCCATAACCGTCTTCCATACATAGAGTTACGAAACCATACGCCGTGCAATCTGCAGTGCATTGACCTTCGTCAGGTGCTTAGCTGATACCCCTAAATAGGTATTCTGCGTCGTATTGCTAAACTAGACATTACTTTGCTTCTTTCTTAGGCTCCTCCTAACGTCCACATTTTAAGTAGTCAGATTCCCATGAACACATTTCCCCCGACTGGTCTTCGTCTTATCCGGTACACCGAAAAGACAGACACATCTGACTCACCATCAAAAGCCGTCGCTTTTCGCAGGATACTATTATGAACTGGCTTAGATCGTTATCCATGCGTAGCAAACTGATTGTTCTTGTTTTACCGGTGCTTCTGGCCATGCTGCTGTTCGTCAGCCAAAGTGTCATCAGCGACTACAGTGATCTGAAAGAGATGGGTGAACTGCAGGGCATGACTAACCTCGTGGCCCTTGCCGACCCAGTAATAGACGCTCTTCAGGTTGAACGTGGCCGCTCTGCTATTGTGCTGACCAACAACGCCGACACCGATCAGAGAGAAGTCGCATTACAGGCACTGCAAGCCAAGAAACATATTACAGATCAGCAGCTTGCGCAATACCGTCGCCAGCTTCCTGATATAATGCAGGCCCAAAAATTTGATTCTGGTGTTCTGTCCAGTATCGAAGAGTCCCAAAACAGCCTGCTTGGTCTCACCGCTCTGCGTCAGTCCATTCTGGATGGTAAAATAAAGCCAGCAGAATCAGCGGCGCGCTATACGGTAATGGTCCGCCAGCTGATTGACCGCATTCCATTGATTATCCGCCGCACCGACAATGCCGAGCTTACCCGCCAGGTAAACGCTTACCTGAATATGGCAGAAGCCGCCGAGAATGCCGGAACAGAAAGAGCTCAGGGCGCCGTTTTGATCAGCACCAGCGAGTTCAGCCTGAGCCGTCTGAATCAACTGGCGGAACTGGCGGGTGCTCAAGACGGACATATGAGCGCAGCCGTTGCCATGCTGCCAACCGATTCACCCCGGCGCCAACGCCTGATAGATTTTGAAGCATCGAGCCAAAGCCTTGCCATGACTGACATGCGTAACACCCTGTTCAGTTCGACCGCCGGCATGCTCGACCTTATTTCCACTGAGTGGTTCGACACAACCACCCGCCGTATTCAGGCCATGAATCAGGTTCGCACCCTGATACTGGATGAAGCCCACAACATAGCCCAGCGCCACCTTGACAGCGCCCGCTCAGAACTTATTACTGCCGTCGTGCTGGCGGGTTTGGCAACGCTGATTGCTTTGGTGCTGATGGTGCTGATTATCAAGGCGATTAACCGGCAAATAACCAATTTACTCGACGGCATCCGTTTTGCCATGAACAACAAAGATCTGCGCCAGCCCATTGTGATTACCAGCAGCGATGAACTTGGCGCCTTTGGCAAAGCCACAAACGAGTTATTCAGTGTGTTCGGGCGAGCACTGAAACTGATCGACCAGTCCAGCATACAGCTGGCCACGGCGACCGAAGAAACCAGCTCCACCGCGAGCCAGAATGCGAAGCAAATCCGCAGCCAGCAGCAACAGATCGAGCAGGTTGCGGCGGCAACCGAAGAAATGACTGCCACGTCAGAAGAAATTTCACGCAACGTGCAACAGGTGGCAGATGCGGCGAACAGCGCAATGGCGAAAAGCAAAACCGGCGAGCAAGTGCTGCACGGCAGTGTTAGCCGTATCCGCTCGCTGGCAGATTCGGTGCAGCAGGTTAATAAGGTGATTGAAGAGCTCGAAGAACGAAGCAGCCATATCAGTGATGTAGTCGACGTGATCCGCAAGGTTGCAGAGCAGACCAACCTGCTGGCCCTGAACGCGGCTATTGAAGCCGCCCGCGCCGGTGAACACGGCCGCGGCTTTGCGGTGGTCGCTGACGAAGTGCGCACTCTGGCACGCCAGACCCATGAATCGACCATCCGCATTGAAGATATCATCAAGGGCGTGACGGATATGACCGCAAGCGCCAGCCGATCCATCACAAGTAGCCACAAGTTGGCGACGGAAACCAGCCTCCAAGCCGAAGAATTGGAACAGACCTTTGCCGATATTTTGGCGGACGTTAACAACATTTCCGACATGGCGACGCAGATTGCCGCCTCGTCGGAGGAGCAGGTGTCGGTCACCCGGGAGGTCGCCGGCAATATGGAATCGGTTAGCGAATCAGCACTGCTGACCCTGACCGGCTCCCAGGAAATCACCCAAGTGACTGAAGAGCAGGCTCGCCTGGCGCGCCAATTGCAAGACCTGGCTAACGAGTTCAAGGTTGCCACGGTTTAGATTTAACGGTAAAAAAAGGCTATGTCCCAATTAGTTGTTGCGATACTCGACCGGTTGCTTCCAGCAAACAGCATTCGGGAGTTAGCTCAGGGTATCGCTCCAGCAACCGTCGCCAACCCAAGTAGTTCTTCAGGTATTTGGTCGCCACACCGTGGAACCGAATCATCCAGTTTTTCAATCGACTGTCGTACGCATTGACGTTCTGGATATGAAAAGCACCGCGGACACGGGGCCGGCGGGCAGATACAGCCTGGTGCTCGATTCCCGCTTTTTTCGCAAAAGCCCGATAAACCGAGGCCCCGTCAGTACAGAGACAGACATCCGCTGCGACCAACGGCTTGAGTGCGCGGCTGACTTCGATGGCATTGAGCTTTGGCAAGATAAAATCTGCGGTTTCCCCGGTCCGATCACGCACCACCAGCACTGGAATTTGGTCGGGCCCCGTTCCGCGAGTTAGGCTGACTCCGCCCCGCTGACGGGCCTTGCGAGAGATTTTTCGCTGGCCTTTGAAGGACTCCAGAAAGAAGGTCTCATCCGCTTCCACGATGCCGGACTCGCGTTGAGCCTGATGCCCCGCAACCAGAGCCAAGAAGCGGTGGCGCCACAAGAAGGCCGTGTTCTTGTTGATGTGACACTCAGTAGCAGCCTGGCGCACGGTCTTGCCGTCGATTAACGCCTGAGCGTAATACAACCAGTGATCACGTTTACGCAGGCGTGCCAACGGAGTTCCGGTCAACGGATTGCAAGTACGCCTGCATTGGGCGCAACGGTAACGCGGCAGATTGCGGCCTGAGCCGCGATGCCTGGCAATGCGGACAGCAGGTGGGAGAGTGCTCGACGAGCAGCGTGTCCGCCGCGCCCGTATCGACCTGTTGGAAATAGCTGTGTAGTTGATGCCGCTGGCTGGGTGTCAGTTGTCCCAGTTGCAAAATGAGGAAGTGAAAGGCTTTGTCGTTCATGGCATAACCTCCGATGAGGAGATATCTGCTCTAAGCTGCTCAACAACTAACTCAGACATAGCCATCAAGTAGGCATCGATGTTGAATATCGCCCAAGCTAAGGAAGCCAGCGCAACAATGAGGTTAATGCAGGGCAGGAAAAGCAGAAAAGGCAAATCGCGTCCGTTGCTTTGGTCCTCATGCTCTCCCTGAACATTGGTTTAAATTTCTTCGCTCATTTGAGCAAAGATTTTGATAATAGGTCTTTGAGGGTTGGCAAGTTGCAGTTCCAACACCCGCTTGCTCTGGCGCTTCAGCTCGTCACTGGGCTTTGCCCACTGCTCTTCCGGCAGTGGTTCCGACCACTCCGACATTGCTTTGGGCAGCGTCTTTTGGCTCATGCGCTTGATCTTTTTGACCTCCCACTCCACCAGTCGGTTCGGAATCGTCCAGAAGGTCATGAGGTGGTACAGGTACCAGCCAATCAGGTAGAACACTCCGCGCTTGCCTTCCCGATACTCATCATGCAGACGCTTTCGGGCATTGCGGAAGACGTGAACGCCTTCCCAAGGCGGGTCGTCCGGGCCCTGAAGATCTAACGGATCCTGAATCTCTTTCAGGGTGTGAACTTCGTATTCCATGTAGGCGCGGATTGCTTCCCAGTTGCTGATAGCCTGGAACTGGCCGTAAGTCTGAAACTCCAGAGTGTATTTCTCGTTTGTGGCCGGATGATAGAAACCGATGCCAAAGCCATACTGGCGCTGTACGCCGTATTCGGTAACGCCTTGGGCTTCAGTGACCCAGGCCACCAGCTCTTCCCAAGGGACGAAAATCGGTTCTTTTTGGCCCTCTGGGACGAAACACACTTCGCGGCGTTGGCGGTTGAAGCGGGTGGGGATCACGTTTTTTAATCTGCCATAGGCCAGCCAGCGGGGCAGAGATAGCATGAAGAATCCAAAGAGAGCTCCCCAAACAGCGATCCAGAAGCCGTAATCAAAGGTTACACGAAACCCCCACTGAGCATCTTCCCAGCCATCACCAAAAGCAAACCCCCCAAGAAAAACAACAAAGGGGAAAAAGAAAGCACCAAGTAAAAACAAACCAAAAGGTCCGCCCAGCGTCATCTGCCAGCCAAACACCGAAGTCACCCCGGTCCCAAAATCCAGGTAGCCATCATTGACTTCTCCCACAGCATGGCCGTGATCCACCGGTGGCAAGCCGGTTGGCAGAGGCCTGGGCGATAAAAAGGTCAGCCGGCCGCTCGGGAAAGGTTCAGAACGCCCCGCACGGGGCGGCTGTTCTGGCTGGGTACTTTTGGGGTTCATCAAATACCTTCTGTCACTATTAGTGGCTGGCGGAGCTGCCACCAGGAAATCTCGGCTTTTGGTGCTTCCTGCACGGGTGTCAGGGGGTATTGGCTGTCTGGAGTCGCCTTCAGCATATAAACAGCACCGGTGTAGCGCCCATCTGCTTGCAGTGTTTGCACGCTCACCATCAGGCTAAAGTGCTGGGTGCGGATGCCATGCCGGGTTTTTTCATGGGCTGGAGGCCTGAAGACCAGTTGCAGGTGATTGGTGTCGGCCGACGGCTCCAGGCTGCCGAGAATTGCACCGGTACAGGGTACCCAAGTTTCGGGACTAAGAGAGAACATTCCTCTCTGCCCTGGCTGAATTCGCCAGGCCGCTATCGATACCCGGTGCCGCGCTCTGCCTTGCAGAGGCTCCACCAGGCTGTCTGCCGGCAAACCGTGGCAGTTTAATCGCAACTTGGAACGTTCTTCATCCTTCCCCGGCACTTCGTCAAGGGTGACACTGGCGCCAATCCCGGCAAAGGCCTTTGTGTAATCGTCAAGCGAGCCATTGTGGATCTGCTCAGACTCCCGAGACCAAGGCGTAGTTTGCAGCCATCTATCCCGCTCGCTAAGGTTGTAACGGTTGTACAGCCAGGTACCGCCCAATTCGAAAACCGTAAATACCAGCCCCGCCACGTTCAGGCGGGCAAAGAGACCGGACAAAGTCCGGCCTGCGGTGGCCCAAGCCACGGCCTTGCTTTCCATCCCCCGTGCAGCAAGAACCTGAAAAAACGACTGACCAGTTCGAGATAGCCCATAAGCATTTGTAGCAGCCAGCCCCCCACTACCAATCATTCCCATCACTGCGCCAGCCTGGGCTTCGGAATTGCCGGTCTGGACGGCCCTCAACCAGTTTTCCCGATGTTTGCCCGCACTAAGGACTGCACTGACAGCCCCCGCACCATAGGCAAAAATGCCCAGTGCAACATGCAACTTACCCATTTGGATATGCACACTAGTCACCGCACTACGCTGCCAAGCACTGGCCAAGGCTTGAGCCCTGGCGCCATAGGCGGTATCCATGACTCCCTGAGCAGCCAAAAAACCTGCCGCTGAGGTGGCCCAAAAACTCTCACCCAAGCGCGTCAGGTTATCTTGCCAAAATTTCTGCTTGTTTTCAGATGAAACAAGCTCAACCAATGCAGTTCCAAAATTTACCAATTGCGCTACGAACACCATTGCCCCAAGCCCATCCCCCATCAGGTTCACTCGATGAGCCGAGGCCAAACCCTGCCGGAAATGCCCCACCAATCTCCCCAATTCCTGCTGATCCAATGCCGGCAGAACCAACGTCAGGCCGGCACGACCGGTAACGGCTGTTTCCAGTTTCAGGCCGGTGTCGATTTCCTCAACCGGGCTAAGGGCCGCCGCTACCTGTTTACCGACTTTACGGTGCTTTTCACGGGTCGCCTTAAATTCAGCCACCAGCCCCTGGGCTTTTTCGGAGCGATGGCCATGGGTTGATTTGGCAACGTCATGGTCGTTCTGAAGCTGTTTCATCTGTTGATCAAGCTGCAGCATCTTTGTGAGATTGTTCCGGAACGTCGCCAACTCGCCTTGCGACGCAACGCGAAATTCCGCCTTGCCCTGGTCTATAGCGTCCAGCATGCTGCGCTTGAAAAAATACGGAAGATCTCGGAAAAGATCATCCAGCTCTGGCAAGGTCTGGCTTCCAATCGCCTGGTACAACTTCTCGATAGCACGCCCCTTGGCAAGGGCAATCGCTGGAGCCACGGTGTCTCCCACTGCACCTGCTTTTTGTTGGATCAGCTTTGAGTAGTCGATGAAGTCCGGCAGTTTGCCATTTTCTGCGGCTTTTATTTTTTGCACCCAATTCGCCGCCCGGGTCACCACGGCGTAGCCAGCGTTGCCGACAATGGCGTAGGTTTTCGCCAGCTCACCGTCTGCCGACCGGTCGTTCTTTGGCAGCGTATGGAACAGTGGGCGACTGTATTGAGGGTGCGTGTTCAACCACTCCAACACGCCCTCGCTCGCCTCATCGGAACGGCAGATGTCTTTAAGGCAAGCGTACTCAAGATCCAGTGCTGCCTCGAGCTGCGTCTTATCTTTCGGGTCAAAATACCAGGCTGCATGATGGTAGCGATTGTCTGTCAGCAGTTGTACACGGTCATTGGTTATAGCCGTCAACAACGACTGCCACCGAGCAAGTTTCGCTCGCTGGCCTGTCATGAACTGATCCATGGCCTCGCGGTCAATCAGGTCGTTGATTCCACGATTGCCAAAACCCTGTCCTTCAAGAATCGACTCCAGATGCTCGCGGTGACTTTTCTTCAAAGCGGCAATACCTTCAATGTGGGCATCCACAAAATCCGGCTGCGCCCCTTTCATCGCCTGTCGCAAATACCACTCATCCACCGCTCTCTGCATTTTGGGCACGATGCTGTAAGCGTTAGTGCGGTTGGCTGTAGCCCGAATTTCTTCAACTTTCGCTTTAACTTCAGCAGGAAGAGATGCGTCGTTGGGGCCAGGTCGGCGCTCGTCTCCTTGTCTTTTTAAGGCTGCCAGTAGCGCCGACTGAGTATCCGAGCGATCGCTTTCGGACATAGCTTCCAGATCCTGCCGCATGGAGGCGATAGCAGGGTGATCCGAATTCGTCATCATGGAGCCCAGACCCTGTTCGTCCAGCAGGGTCATTGACTCAATCAACGTGCCAAGAAAATAGTCTCGCTCGTTGCTTCCCTCTTCTGCCCAGCTCTCAATCCATCCCACCACGTCGTCCTGATGCTGTGCCAGATCCAGCATAACGCCCACGTCGTCTCGCAGAACCAGACAGAGGCAATTAGAGGTGTCGTCTATCTTCTGCTGTTTTATCAGTTTGCCAAACCGGCTTCTGTGGTAATAGGGCTGATTTTCCCAGTGGTAGAGTTCGCTTTCTTGTGGATGGTCACCTTCGGTTGGCTCCGGAACATTGTCTTCGGCAAATTCGGCGATCCGTGCCTTCGCCTGATCCGGGGTAAGAAGGAACTCGCCGCCACTCAGCGCTGAGGCACTGGCAAGATCGATTTTTTGTAAAAGCTCATCACGCTCTTCGGAATCATCCAGTACTTGTGATTTTTTCCGCGCTGTCCATTCCATCTCAGAAAAAGCGACGTACAGCGTGTGAGAAGTCGGGTATTCCAGCTTGCCGCCGTTATATCCGGTCAGTTCACCATCCTTGTGCAGATACTCATGGAGCTTCTCTCTATTTGTATCTCCACCGGAGTCTCCACCCGCATCAGCATCCAGTACATAAATATAGCCATTTCTCAGAAGGCGATAACCCACCGGGCGGGAGCTCAGCGAGTAAGGGTAGCCTGGGTCGGTATCGACAGGTGCGACTTCCACTCTGCCGTAGCGAACAGGCAGCAAGTGAACGGACTTTAGTAATGGGCAGGAAGCAGGCTCATCGATGGGCGTGCCCGGTTGCTCCCAGCACAGCAGATCGCTGCTTTCGCGGTCATTAGTGGGGCGTTGTATCCTTGCCATGGTTCATCCTTGATCCATCGGGACTGCGGGTTCAGTGGCGGCATTGCCGCCGGCCAGATTGGGCAACGCTGCAAACAGAAACTGCATCGCGTTTCGTAAGCTGCCGCACTCATTGACGAGTGCCTCATCCAGTATTTTACGAAGCGCCGGGTAGGCATCACACAATTGGGGGCCACCCAATTGCTTACGCACGGGCTCCCCGAGGCTATTCCATATCTGCAGTGCCTCTTTGCGTCGATTGAAAGCCCTGAAGGCCTTCTTCAATTCCGGTAACGTATTTTGTTTCTCGGTTTGACCGGCTTTCTTGGACGGTCGAACGGCCGGCGGCTCAACCAAATACCATTGTTCGCTGATACAGTCCGGGACAATCAGCTTGTCTACGATCCCAATGTCAGAGCCGGTCAGATTGTTCCCGATAACGGACCGAGCCAGCGCCGGGTGAGCAATGCGCATCAACTCGTCGCAACCTTGTGCCGTTTCAACACTCAGGAGCGACCGCAGCCAACGGGAAACGGTAGCGCGGTCTTGGGCAGAAACCAATAAATAGCCGTTCTCTTGCATAGGCCCTTGTTTGAGAAACCCCTGCAGCACCGGATCTTCCGGCCCGCTTAACCACACAAGCCAGGGAGACAAGTCTGACATTACCTCCCAGCGAGTTGCGGCGTACAAGCATTCGGCATTGACCGGCTGGTCGCCGGCCCATTGGTAAATGTGTTTGCCAAGCGGCGAAATAGCGACTCCATCCAGAATAAGTGCGACAACGGAATGGTCAGGCCAGGGTAAGTGGTCAAAAGGAGATTGAGAAATTGGACAGCAACCCTCGTTCATGAACCCTGCTCCTCACACAGAGGGCATGTTGCGTTGCCCTTTCTGAGCGCAGCCGCCTGAGATTCAACATTGATCGCCCGGGCGTTTTCCCGCTGCCCCACCTCTTCCAAAGCCACTTGCGCAGATGCACTGGGTTGATCGCCCTCAATCATCTCCGGCAGTCCCGGCATCAAAACACCCTGCCCGGAACCACTTCCAGGGCTCCCCCCAGAGTTAATCATGATTCCCGGCCCGCTCAACGTAACGCCGCTGGGGTCAAGTTTCAGGAAGCTGCCGCCGGCGGCCAGTGTGATTTCGACACCTGCGTCAATAACGACTTTAGAGCCGGCCTTGTGGTGAACTTCAGTACCGGCTTCGCTGAACGTGGCGCTTCCGGATTGCTGGTGAAACGTTCCACCAATTTTCTTACTGCTGTCGCCGCCAACGGACTGGCGCTTTTCGCCGCCAACGGTGATGTGGTCGTTGTTTTTTACGTGGCTGAACCGGTCATTCTCAACGGTCAGGTGGCTGTTGTTATTGATCACTTCGGTGCGGTTGTTTTCCGTCAGTAGATTCAGGTCTTTTTGGGCATGAACATAAACCTGCTCCTCTTCTGCTTCATCTTCAAAGCGCAGTTCGTTGCTGCCTTCGCCCTTGTGGGTGCGAGTTTTCAGAGTGGTGCGGGTTTTGTGTTCTGGCAGCGCGTAAGGCGGCGTGTTGGTGGCGTGGTAAGTCCGCCCGGTGATGATGGGCTGATCCGGGTCGCCGTCCAGAAAGGAAACAATGACTTCGTTTCCGATTCTCGGTATCGCCATAAAACCGTACTGACCACCTGCCCAGCCCTGGCTGACTCGAAGCCAGGCGCTGCTGTGTTCATTATTTTCTGAATAACGATCCCACGGGAAGCGCACCTTTACCCGGCCAAATTCATCACAGTGAATTTCCTCACCTTCCGGGCCAGTGACGATAGCAATCTGTGGGCCGTCCATACGCAGGCGATGTGCGGGTAAAGGCCGCCAGGTTTTGTCAGCAGGAACAGCGCTGAATGCATTGTGGTAGGTGGTCGGTTCAGAACCGGCTTCTTCTTGCAGCGCCTGGGGCTGTTTGCCGGTGTGAGTGACGGCTGTGAGCAACCAGTCCCGGTTTAAGTCAGGGCTGTTATGCTCGGTTAACGCTACTTTGGCGCCGCAAGTAAAGTCTGCGCGGTTACTCTCGCCGTTGGCGGTGCTGGCGTCGTTTCTGAGGGCATCCAGTCGCGCTTCGGTAAACGGCTGGCCGCTGGCGTCGGCTTTGAATCGGCCCGGGTAGTCGAAGTGTTGATAGTCTTGGCGCTGGTTGGGACTGGCCGCGCTGTGCTCGTGCATTTGCGCGTAGGCAGGGTTCTTGAAGGTGTAATCTTTCATGGCCACGGAGGCGACGCGAACGCGCTCCTCAAAGCGGAAGCGGAACACGGCAGGCTGCTTGGTGCTTCCCCCCGCTTTGCCGTTATATTCGGCGGCTTCGAGCCGGGGCGCGTCGCCGTGATGATCGGCAATGATTAGGCCGGGCTGTTCGTTTCCGTCTACGCTGCCGTGCTGGTAGCGATAATGCCAACCTTCCTCTGCACCCATTCGCTCAATAAATGCCAGATCGCTTTCCCGATGCTGTACGCAGTATTCCCGTTTCTGTGGGGTGCGTTTAAGATCAAACATAGTGTTTACAACGCCCCGCTCTTTCAGCAGCGTGCGCACGATCGTATCTGTGGTCTGAGTCTGGAATATGCGACTATTGTGCATCAGCCCTAAGCGCCACAAAGGCGGCTGAATGATCAATTCGTAGCGGGTACGGCGGTGGCCGCTGCCTCCCCGGGCAAACTCGTTGACCACACCTGTGATACGGCGAAGGGGCGCACCGTCTTGCCAGACCACCAAAACGACCGATTGCTCCAAAACACTGAAGGCATCAACGTCTGCGTTGGTACTGGCCAGCTCAAGGCGGCCGTAAAAAAGCTCACTAAGCCGCTCTGTCAGCGTGAAGCCGACAACGGAAAATAGATCAGAGGGGAGTTCGCCAACATGGGCGGTAAACTGCAGTCCGTTTGCCTGGGGCATATCTTCGATCCCTGAAGATTGAGGTCTTTTCGTGCTCATCCTGAGCCGCCGCCCGATTATAACCTTCAGGTTCGGGAATGTAACCCTGCGGCCCAGAGCCGGGTAAAACATGAGACGTTGGACACAATACCGTTACGAATAGCCGTGCTTCACGCGTTCTCTGCGATAGCGCCCGACAGTAATGCTTTGTAGGCCGGCTTCAATGCGCCGAGGCTGAAACGCTGTACATCCGGCACTGTTAATCGGTCACCATGGCTATCCACAGCCTGCTTTTCAATCAACGCCGCTGCATGAGCCGCCTCGGCCGGAATGTCGTCGCCACAGTCCGGATACAAGTATTCCGGTGCAAACAACTCCGGGTAGACTTCCCTTGCCGGCACAATGGGCACACAGCCAGCGGCCACAGCCTCAAGCACCGCCAGCCCCTGAAACTCATGTAACGCGGTTGAAAGAATCACGTCCGCGCTCCCCAGCCACTCGTAATACCCGGTGCGGCTCGATGCGTATCCAAACTGCACGAGCCGATGGGCAAACTGCTGTTGAATAGTCGTCATGGCTTCGGGGACTTTGCGGAAACTTTCACCAAGGACACACACCTGAAAACTCACCGCTCTGCGCTCAAGTTCCTGCAGAATCGCAAGCAGCCGGTCAGGACCCTTGTCGTATTCCCAGCGCGCCGCCCACACAATTCTTAGGGGCAATGCACCAGGCCCGGGTTCAAGGCCATTGCGCCATAAACGCTCGCCCGCCTCAAGACTCTGGCGTTTCGCTTCACTGAGGAACACAGGGTCATCGATGGGGACCGGCAGAACCCGGGATTTCGCGGAAATGAGTTCGAGAGTTCCCTCCGGGATACCATCGGGCAATCGCCGGAAGAGTTGCTCAACACCCTCAAGAAAGCTGCGCCGGTTCCAGTCGCTGTTGAACAGCACGGTATCGGCAGCAATAGCGCTGTATAAGTTCACCATTTGAGGATCAATGCTATTGTGCTGGCCATCGGATGCCGGATAGGCAAACTGATTTTCATGCATATAAAGCAACGCCGGCGTATGGGCCAGGTTCGGATGAAAACCCCGAACTGACGCCAGATCAACCATGGACGTCACTAACAGCAGGTCCCAATGCTCCTTCAACAGCGGCTCGCTCAGCCAGGTCAGCGCGTTACCTCGAATCCGCCAGCGGAAAAATCTCGGCGACAGGGCAAGCACATGCCATTCAAATTCCGGCTGGCTGAGCACCAACTGCTCTCGCCAGCGACGATGGCTGCCTGCGTCATAGGCCGAAAGCAGGAGTATTCTGGGTTGTCGAAGGGCAAGCGTTTTGGGCATGAAGGCATTCTGCCCTACTCGCGATTAGACAACCAGACACTCTGATACGGCTTCAGTGTGATACTGCCCGACAGGTTTTATATGGCCATACCCGAGATCAAGTCAAACCAATGATCCGTGCCACACGGAGTGTGTATCA
>Ga0314772_1000426_pt1 | contig 23041 bp, 20 predicted proteins | sample MetaGCBIW2018_FD_204520 | JGI IMG/M metagenome (GOLD analysis project Ga0314772, IMG submission 204520) | Cryopeg brine microbial communities from Beaufort Sea near Barrow, Alaska, United States - CBIW 2018 | ecosystem: Environmental > Aquatic > Marine > Coastal | place: USA: Alaska | collected... | reverse complement strand
CTCACGGATTGCCGATCACCGGAGATTTGCACGAGCATCATGACGTCGGAACGCTGGCCACCGATTTTCCAGTCCGTGGGATCCCCACCGCCGCTGCTGGAGTCCGAGCCCAGCATGAGGAAGTTGATCGGGGCCTTGGTGCCGATATCCCGTGCCTCTGTGCTCGGGCTTGGCGCGTCGGGTGCTACGGGGAACGCGATGTCGACATGGTTAATCTTCGCGTCAATCTGATGCCGAACGACGAGCGCCGCCATGCCGGTGCCGGCGATGATCACAGCGAGTCCAGTGGCGACCGAGATGAGGATCTTGGCTCGTCGACTGAATCGACGTGAAGTGGCCGAGTGCCGCGCCTGTGGTGTCGCCATGCCGACATCGTAATAGACGCAAGGTTGTCGACTTTCCCTCACCTAGCCCCGCTGGTGGCGGGAACCAGCAAAACTACCCGCAGCATCGGCCGCCGTGGCCCCGCTACTGAATTCGCTCAGCGAGCAACTCGGCGAGGTGGCGGCCATCCACTCGGGCGAGGTCGGTCGCCTGAGTGCGGCAGCTCACACCGTCAGCGAGGTAGATGGCCCCCTCCGGAGCTGCGCGAAGTTTAGGCAGTAGCGAGTTCTCAGCAACCTTCACGGAGACGTCGTAATGCCCCTTTTCGGTGCCCCAGTTACCGGCTAGCCCGCAGCAGCCTGACGCCTCGGTGACCGTTGCACCGGCCCGCGCGAGCAGGTCGCGATCCGCAGCGTACCCCATCACCGAGTACTGGTGGCAGTGCGGCTGCACCACGGCGGTCACGTCGTCGAGGCGTGGCACCTGCCACCCGTCACGGGGCTTGACGGGCGCGCGGCCGGTGAGAACTTCTGCCAGCGAGTACGTGCCGTTCGCCACCGCGTGGGTGCGGGGATCGTCGGGAAGCAACTCGGTGAGGTCCCCGCGAAGCACTCCCATGCAGGACGGCTCTACCCCGATGATCGGGATGCCGTTCACCGCGTAGGGGCCCAGCACCTTGAGGAGGCCGTTCAGACGCTTGCGCGCGCCATCAAGTTGACCCGTTGAGATCCACGTGACCCCACAGCATGCTTCGCCGGCGGACACTATGACCTCGAAACCGGCGTCTTCAAGAACGGCGACCATCGCGGTAGGGATCTGCGGGTCCAGGCCATCCGTGAAGGAGTCCGCCCACAGCACGACTCGTGGCCGGAGCTGAGCAGGATCGACCCCCAAGGCCACTCCGGCGTCGGTTCCATGGCCGGGATGACCCACATGCCGCCCGGCCGCCGCATCGGAGGTCGCCGCATTGGGGGCCGCGCCGTGGGACTTTGCGATGGCGCTGCGACGGAAAGGTTGAGTGGCAAAAGTCGGCAGAGTGCGGCGCGTGTCCATTCCTGCCGCACTGACCAGCGTGCGCTGAATCCACCGCGGCCGAGCGATCGCATTCACGACTCGCGGAGCGATGCCCACCACCTTGAGCCAGCGGGGTAGCCAGCCAACTGAATAGTGGGTGACAGGTCGCACTTTTCCGCGATACGTTCGGTGCAGAATCTCCGCCTTGTACGCGGCCATGTCGACTCCGCTGGGGCAGTCACTCGAACACGCCTTGCAGCTCAGGCATAGGTCGAGGCTCTCGCGCACCTCGGGTGCCTTGAGCCCGCCAACCAACGTCCCGTTGATCGCCTCTTGCAGCACTCGGGCACGCCCGCGCGTGACGTCCTTCTCGTCCCCCGTGGCGGCGAAGCTCGGGCACATGAATCCCGTCCCGGACGTCACCGCATCGGAGCGACACTTGCCCACTCCTGTGCAGCGGTGCACTGCCTCGGTCAGGTCGCCGTGGTCATGCGTGAAGGCAAGCCCACCCGCCGACGGCTGAGTCTTCTTGGCCGCAGGCCGGCGCAGGTCAGCGTCCAGCGGCGCGGGGTCCACGATCACGCCGGGGTTGAGGTGCCCGCCGGGGTCAAAGATGGTCTTAATCTGTCCGAACGCGTCGATGGCCTCCGCGGAATACATGACCTTCAACAGTTCGCCGCGCGCTCGGCCATCGCCGTGCTCGCCGGACAGTGACCCGCCCAGGCTTGTCACCAACGCCGCGCCTTCTTCCATGAAGGCGCGCAGGGGCTGGCCGTCCTCATGCAGCGGGATGTCAATGCGCATATGAATACAGCCATCGCCAAAGTGGCCGAACGGCTCGCCTGAGACCCCGTGCCGTGCCATGAGCGCGTCTAGCGCACGTAGGTACTCGCCGAGCCTCGCGGGTGGAACTGCAGCATCTTCCCAGCCGGGCCACGCCTCCTTGTTGGACTCGGTACGCCCGGCAAGGCCGGCGCCGTCGGCGCGAATTGCCCACAGCCGGGCAGCCTCTAACGGGTCACGGACGATGCGTACGCTCGTCGTGCCCGCATCGGCCGCGAGGGCAGCCATGCGGGACTCTGCCTCGGCGGAGGTTGCCGCGCCGATCTCTACAAAAAGCCAACCGGCGCCCGGCGGGAGCTCAGGAATCGTAGCCGCGCCGTGCGCACGGCGCACTCTGTCCACTAAACGCGCGTCCAAACCCTCCACCGCATCGGGTGAGTGGGCGAGCAACGGGACCACGGCATCGGCCGCTGCGGGCATGTCGTCGTAGCCCAAGGCGGCCATCAGTCTCACCGGCGCGACCTCTACTAGTTTGACCGTGGCTTCGAGCGTGGTGGCGAGGGTGCCCTCGGTTCCCACGAGGAACCGTGCGAGCGAGTGCCCGTTCTCGGGCAACAGATGTTCGAGCGAGTAGCCGCTGACCTGCCGGCCAAAGCGGCCAAACTCGGTACGAATCGTCGCCAAGTGTGCGGCGACCAAGTCGTCAAGCCCCGGCACCACGGCAAGTGAATCTGCGGCCTCGTATCGGCGACCGGCGCCGTCGACCACGTTGAGAGAGACGACGTTCTCGGAGGTTTTGCCGTAGGCGACCGCGTGCGGGCCACAGGCGTTGTTGCCGATCATGCCGCCGATTGTCGCGCGCGAGGACGTGCTTGGGTCGGGCCCAAACCGCAGGCCCGCGGGGCCCACGCGCTTCTGGAGATCTGTCAGTACTACTCCGGGTTGTAAGCGCGCGGTCTTGGCATGCAGGTCGACATCTAGGATTCGGTTCATGTGCCGAGAGGTGTCAATCACCACCCCATCGCCGATGCTGTTGCCGGCCGTGGAGGTGCCGCCGCCGCGCATCGTGGTGGGGATGCCGATGGTGCGCGCGGTGGCCAGAGTGGCCACGAGGTCGTCGGCGTCGCGCGGGAACACTACTACTTGGGGGACGATGCGGTAGTTGGAGGCGTCGGTTGAGTATTCGGCGCGGCGCCTGGTGTCCGCCTCGACCTCACCGTCCACGACCGCCGCGAGCTCCGCGGCGATGTCGGTGCGGGTTGGAGTCGAGGTCACCCGTTCATTCTGGCACGTAGGCCACGCATGCCCCGCACGCGGCGCGAGACCGTCGCGTCCGGTATGCAGCCGTATCGCGCATATGTAACGAGGAGCGACTCTCGTGAGTAAAACCCCTGATAAACGTCCTACTCGCGGCACGCGGGAGGAATCATCACAGTAATTCGGTCGTTCACTTCAATCCCGTATGTCACTTCAGTATCTTTGCGTCACTTCCGTTTGTTACAAAACTCGGACGGCTCGGTCCGAGTAAGCGCGCGTCCTAACGCGACGCATAACGGCATCCATGCGCAGTCATCGACGACAGCGAGCCGCGTCTTGGGAGGAAGACCACCATGAAACAGCTGAGGGATTTTAGAAAGAGGTTGCTCGCCGGAGCAACCGTCACCGCTATTGAGGGGGTAGGGGGCGCAAGTACCGCTGTTGCAGTACAAGGGGAGTCAGATGCCCCGGCAGGGACCAGCGCGGACAACCCGATCATGGTCTCGAACGTCTCCGACGTTCCCGCTGGTGCCGTCGAAGACGAGGTCAGCACCTATCTCGCAATGAGCGAATGCGAAGACGTTCGCTCGTGGACGGTCACCGACGTCAACGACCACCCCGAGTACCAGTACAGCCGCGAGATCCCGGCAGTGCAGGGCACTCAGGAGTACATCTGGAGTATTGACGTGCCCCAGTCGCACACGGAGAACCGCACCCGAGTTGCCACCTATACGCCTGGCAAGGACGGCGTAAAGGGCCACGGCGAGACGTTCACGTCGTACTACCAGCCGCAGGCCGACGCGGTGAAGTACGAGTACGCCAAGTTCACACGCACCAAGGTAGGCAAGAAGGACCGCCATGGTGACGTCAACCATGGAGACTACGGTCCCTGGACGCTGTGGACGCTGTGGACGCCAAAGACTCACGTGTCTTGGACGGACTACGGCACCGACGCCAACCCCCCATCTGCACTGGGCGAGCCGGCATTTCACGCGCAGGACAACACTGGTCACGAGCGCTGGTACCGCCAGTGGCAGGCACAGCTGACGGGAGAAATGAAATGGGCAGGCTGGCCTAATGACGGCGGTCTTACCACCGACCCCGGCAGTGGCACTCAGTTCAAGCGTTGAGTGGTTGGCCACGATGAAAGCAACGACGACGACGTGCAGGCTGTCGAGGCGACGCACGGCCACTGGTCTTGGAGCGACTGGACGGCATGGGCACCGGGAGACGCCCCTGCGAGCAATGCGCTGCTGGCTGACCCTGTCGAGGGGCGCGGCACTTTTGCTCCGGTGACGTGGACCCAACTTGAGACGGTCCATGACCCCTTGAAGTTGGTTTACGACGATGGCATTACAAGTGGCACGACTGACATTGCCGGGGCGACTTGGGCCCAAGTTGCGCCAGGCAGTGGCTGGACCAAGGTCGACACTCGCTGGCGCGACAGAATTGAGCCCGCCGATTCCTGGACCCAGTACTACAACGGAACTGAACCTGGCTCGGCTAACGCAGAAGGCGCTGCTTGGGTGACCTATCAGCCGACCGGAGACCCCGCGTGGGTTGAGTTCAACAACCGCGTTGTGACTGACAGCACCGTTGTCACTTACTACGCGTGGACTGATGGTGTCGAGTGTGCGGTGGTTCCGCCTCCGCCAGCTCCACCTGTCGACGTCTGCAGCAACCTCCCTGGCAACCAGTCTGAGATGCCCGACAGGTACACCGCAAGCGACGGCATCTGCACCACGCCGGTCGCTCGGGAGCCAGTCGTGATTGAACAGGTCCTCGGCGCAGGGCCACTCCCCGAAACACCAGCCACAACTGCCCCGCCCGCTACCGCGGTGGTAGCTGAGGCATCGTTCGCCGGATAGTCCTCCCGCACTAGCGAAAACAACGCGAATGCCCGCCTCCCCGGGGAGGCGGGCATTCGTATGGGTTCTCTACCAATATCGCGGTACTCCCTAAACCCCCCTTCGCGCGCTAGCCAGGGTGCGGCGAGGGTGTCGATGTCCGATACGCCCCCTTTTTACTCTCGATTGCAAAATCCCTGCTACTTAGCACCGTGTCGACAAATGTGACAAATCGACACGCCATGGCGGGAAATCTCTTTCGCCACATACGTCACTTCAGTATCTTTGTGTCACTTGCGTCAAGCCGTGAATTTTTACGGCTCAGTTCGGCATTGCATGCGTCTTAGCGTGACGCGTAACGGCAATCATGCGCAGTCACCGACGACAGCGAGCCGCGCCTTGGGAGGAAGACCATCATGAAAAAGTTGAGGGATTTGAAAAAGGGATGGGCGCTCATTCTCGCCCTCGTGTTGACCGTGACGTTTACGGGGCCGTCGTACGCGGCCGGAACCGGGAACGGTGGAGACGGCGATCAAGTGGCCGCGCAGCCCGTGACGAATAAAAAGAACCCGAAGCCCGAGGTTCACAAGGTTGAAATCTGTCACGCCACGTCCTCGGATAAGAATCCTTACTCGTCCAATAAAGTGTCGTGGTCCTCGATTGACAACGAAAACAACGTCAATTGGAATGGGCATGGTGATCATGACCGCGACATCATCCCCGTTTTCGGGGACTTCCCCGGCCAAAACCTGGGCATTATCGATGGCCTCGAGGGAGTCACCGGCGACGCGATCCTCGCGAACGGTTGCGAGATCCCCGAGCAGCCCAAGGACAAGGTCACTCCCGACCTTCCGACCGTCGTTGACGAGTGCGGCACTGCGAACGATGGCTACACCCTCCCCTCCAACAGCGACAGCATTACTTACTCCTTCAGCGATGGCTACGCCTACGCGAAGATCACCGTGGACAACACCGAGTGGGACAGCGTGCCCCGCGCGTGGAAGAAAGCCGGCGACGGCATGCTGAAGTTGAAGATCAAGTTCACCGACGAGCCCTGCGTTCCCGAGCAGCCGGCCGATGAACTTGACGTCACCAAGGTGCTTGGACAATTCCAGTGCGATTCAATGACCGTTGACGTCGCTACGACCACAATCACCACGCCGTACAAGCTGAACAAGGCCGGTACCAAGTGGGTGCTTGACAGCGAGAACGCCACCATTGTGAAATCGACGGAGGCCCGTGCGCTGACGGACGAGGAAGCCGCCACCTGCCCACCCCAGAACGTGACGGAATGGGTCATGTGGACTATCCCGGACCCGGGCTGCGCGAATGCTTCGCAACTCAACATGGGCCTCGAAAATGCTGGCAGCACAAAGGGATGGCAGAACTGCAACGAGCACCCGTTCGATCAGACCAACCCCAATGTTATGACTCAAAAAGAACTCAATGCTTTTGACCCCGCCTGCGGCACCTGGTTCCAGGTAGACCAGTACAAGGGAACCCAGGATCAGATTGACGCTGTGCTCGAAGACGGCCTGCTCACTATCAACGGCGGAGTCGTAGAAGACCACAGCATCGTCAAGAAGTGGTTCTACCTCCAGGGCGAGGACTGCGCCCCCGACGCCATCACGGAATGGCACACGTGGCAGGTCCCGGTCGACTGCAAGGACACCCTCGCGCTCGATAGCGACATGAAGAGTGCGCTCGGTGTTCCATCCACCGACTGCTCCACTCCCCGAGAAAACATTTTCGACCAGCCGTACGTCGGGCCTGGCCAGTTGGTACCGCCTTGTGGAGTCTGGTACCAAGTCGACAACTACACCGGACCGCCCGACGAGATTGCCGCGCTTTGGAGTGATGGCGTGCTCAAGATGAACGAAGACAGCTCACTGCTCATCCGCAACGACGGTGTCGGTCAGTGGTACTTCATTTACGGTGGTGACTGCGCTGTTCCAGTCACGCCGGCACCACCGACCGTGGTAGACGTATGTGGCATTGACAACAACGACACGTTCACGCTGCCAGTCGCGGACGGCATCAAGTACAAGTTCACGAAGAACTACCTTGTCGCCCAAATCAGGAACTCCGACGCGAACGTGTGGGGAGAAATGCCTGCAGGTTGGGTAGTCGCCAAGAATGGCAATGCGAAGTTGAAGCTTGCCGACTTCCACACGGACTCCAACCAGCGCTGTGTTATTCCGACCCCGCCCCGCCCCGACTTCGTAGACCCCTGTGGTCTAGATAATTGGGCAGTAACGGTTCCGGCTGACACTGCGGACGTGACGTGGAGCGCGGTTAAGGACAACATTGAGCTCAACGGCAAGGTGGGCGTAACCGCCACCGCAACCGCTGGCAACGTGTTCGACAACGGCAACACCACTAAGTCGTACGCATGGTCAAACGTTGACAGTCTGCTTTGCTCTGTGCCCGTTCCGCCCACCGTGGTCGACTCATGTGGAACGGCAAACGATGTGGTGGTGTTACCAGAGACTGAGGGTGTTGTTTATTCTCAAAAGGTTGCCCCGTCAGGTGACATCCGCGTCAAGGCAGTACCGGCGCAGGGTTACGAGTTCGCTGACGGAGTTGGCTCCGCGAAGGACAACAACGTCAAGTGGTACACCGTCACCGTCGGCGCCGGCTCGGACTTCCAGTTGGACACCCGCGACTGCATCATCGACACTCCGTTGCGTCCCGAGTTTGTAGACCCCTGTGGTCTAGACAATTGGGCAGTAACGGTTCCGGCTGACACTGAAAAGGTCATGTGGGGTGCAGTTCAAAACCACATCGAGTTCAACGGCAAGGTCGGCGTAACCGCCACCGCAACCGCTGGCTACGTCTTTGACAACGGCAACGCTACTAAGTCGTACGCATGGTCGAACGTTGACAGCGTGCTTTGCTTGGTTCCTGCTCCGCCCGTGGTAGTTGAGATGTGTGGCGTTGACAACAATGACACGTTTACCCTTCCTGTCACGGACGGCATTGAGTACTCCTTCACGGAGGACTACCTTGTTGCTCACATCACGGACCCCAAGGTAAACACGTGGGGCGACCTGCCTGAAGGCTGGGTAGCTACGGACAACGGTGATGCGAACTTGAGCCTCGCCGACTTCCACACGGACTCCAACCAGCGCTGTGTTATTCCGACCCCGCCCCGCCCCGACTTCGTAGACCCCTGTGGTCTAGATAATTGGGCAGTAACGGTTCCGGCTGACACTGCGGACGTGACGTGGAGCGCAGTCCAGAACCACATTGAGCTCAACGGCAAGGTCGGCGTAACCGCCACCGCAACCGCTGGCAACGTGTTCGACAACGGCAACACCACTAAGTCGTACGCATGGATCAACTTTGACAGCGTGCTCTGCCCAGTGCCCGTTCCGCCCACCGTGGTAGAAGAGGTACTCGGCGCACCGCCTCTTAATGAGGCACCGTTGGTCAAGCCTGTGAAGTCGATCGACAGAGTTCTCGGCGCAGCGCCTCTCAAGGAGGCACCGGCCGCCACAGCGGTTGTAGCCGAGGCATCGTTCGCCGGATAGCCCTCCCGCACCAGCGAGCAACCGCGAATGCCCGTCTCCTCGGAGGCGGGCATTCGTATGCGCGGTGGCTAGGGCAGCAACGACGACGTCGGTGTCTGATTCATACCCCGTCTACACAACCAAGCGCAGAGTGCCTGGCACCCGCCCCTCTCCGGAACAAAAACCACGTACCTTCGCACCTGTCTTCTGCTTCCCTTCTGCAGCATCAGTCACTTGAGTATCTCTGTGTCACTTGCGTTTACGGCTGGATTTGGGGAGGCGAATCCTGGTTGGCGAGAGACCTGCGGTTATGGCTAACGGTGTTCATGCAAGGTAGCGGACGACGGCGGCCGCGTCTTGGGAGGGAGATCATCATGAAGCAGTTAAATAGTCCCAAAAAGGGATGGGTGTTGATGCTCGCGGTCGCACTCACCGCGACCTTTGCTGGCGCGTCGTACGCGGCCGACAGCGGGGACCAGCCTTCCGTCGTGGCCAAACCTTCTGCTCTCCCCGCCCAGAGCCCAGCCGCGACCGTAACGGAGCCATCCAGCCTCAAGGATCAGCCCGAAGATATCGTGGACATGACTTCGGTTCTAGGCGACTTCCAGTGCGACTCGATGACAGTGGACGTTACTACAGTGACCACCACAACGACGTCTGTGCTGAACGACGCGGGCGATGGGTGGGATCAGGTGACGTCAACCGAGAAGTCAACCACCTCGAACGAGCTGACCGCTGAGGAACAAGCGACATGCGCACCTTCTGCGCAGGATTCGTAGGCCCTGTCGGTTCAGATTCACGTGGTCAACGCCGATCACAATAACTAGTGGCCTGCCGGAAACACCTCGCAATTACGCACTGCTGAGAAGCAGGTTCCCGCAACGGTAATTGCTGCGGCACTCGTAGCTAGATAGCCGTCCCGATTCTGCGAATATGTACGAATGCCCGCGTAGATCGGAGGCGGGCCCTCGTGCATGCACAACCGGAAGTGGCTCGAGCGGGCCCCACTTTGACGATTCAGGTGTTGATATAGACCGGAGTGCCCAGCGGTAAACCGATGTCATTTACGATCTGCGTGATGGAGTCGTTGGGCATGCGAATACACCCGTGTGACACCGTGCCGCCAATCGACGAGGGGTCGTCTGTGCCGTGAATGCCGATCACCGCGTCTCCGCCGTTGAACGAATCAAGGACGGGAGAAAATCCAGAGAGCCCATAAGCATACGGTCCATAAACACCGTTGGGATCCGGCGGTTGCAAGAGCTCGCGGATGAAGTATGTGCCGCCAGGCGTCGGCAGATCGTCCTGACCCACGCCTATGGGAGTTTCGAATACTACGTCCTCATCTTCGTGGACCTGCAGGCTAAACTCGTCAAGATTTACTTCAATCCAGAAGCGAGTATCTGCGACCGTGACGTCGTCCGTTTTGACCCAGGCCGTAGAGCCATTCGGGCGAACCGGCAACCACACCTCAAGCCAGCCGTCCGTGACCGTCTTCACAAGGAAGACCAGGGGTGTCTTGTCGGGTACCGTCAGCACGTCACTCGCGCTGATTATCTCGAACTCAGACTCGTTCGGATTGGCATAGACGTCGATCGTGCTGCTCTTTGACGTCGCCACCTGGGACACCGTGTCCCTCGTTGGAAGCGGATCGGCTGTGGCGGTCTGCGGAACTGCCGAGTTCGTGATTGCAGGGACCGCCGTTGTCGAAGTAACGGACGGCGTGGTGACCGCGTTATCCGGCGAGCAGCCCACTACCACCAGAGTAAGTACGCTCAACGGAACGACCATCCGGGCAACGATTCGCATGAGCCCTCCCCCCGCGATTCAAAGGTGCTGTCAGCACAGCCTAACCTTTGTATCGCGATGCGCAGCTCTCAGCCCGATAAAGGATGACGCCACTCACTGGAAGCGCCTACGTCGGAGATCGTTGGTTGGCTCTACGCTAGACGGTTCGTCAGGTAAACGTCAGATCAGCTCTGGAGTTCTCTCAGTGCGCCAACTGCTGCACAGCCGCGCCGAACACTCGCGGCAGGCGGGCGGCAAGCGGCACGATCCGCGAGGCCAATAGCGGCTGGCGTCGAGCCCATAGCAGCGACGACGTGATGGTCCGATAACGGCGGGAAGCGGCAAGCCACCGTCGTTCGTAGGCGCCAGGATCGTCGGCAACGACGCAGTCCACGAGCGCGCGAGCGCAAGCCAGGGCTACTGCGATCCCTTCGCCAGTCAGCGCATCAACGTATCCCGCTGCATCCCCGACCAGCAATGCCCGTCCAGCGACCCGAGCCGATGGCCGCTGCAACAAAGGACCCGCGCCACGGACGGGCGTCGCCCCCGCTCCCGGCAACCGGTCTCGCAGCTCAGGGAAGGCTGCCAGTTGCTGAGCGAAGGGCATCTGAGTGCTCGACAGAACGGCAACGCCCACCAATTCAGGTCCGATCGGCGTCACGTAGGCCTCCGATGACGGCCCCCAGTGCACCTCGACCAAGTCGGTCCAGGGGGCGACAGCGAAGTGCTGGCGGGTCCCCCAACGCTTAGCGCGCGACGGGGCGGGAGTTCGCGTGAGACCGAGTTGGCGGCGGATTGGCGAGTGCAGTCCGTCTGCGACAGCCAGGTACCTCGCTCGTACACCGTCGACCGCCACCCCAGCCGAATCGGAGTTAATGTTCATGGCCCGGGAGGTCACCACTACTACCCCCGCGGCCTGGGCCCTCTCCATCAGCAATGACTGCAAAAGCGTGCGGCGCACACCCATACCGCCACCGTGCCGGAAGCTGGCATCGACGACGCGGCGCCCGTCGGTGTAGCGAATTCCGCGGATCGCCTGCCCTTGCGGGTACACCCCAAGGTCGCGCAACCCTCGAACCGCTCCCGGCATCAAACCCTCGCCGCAGGCCTTGTCTATCGGGCCTTGTTGGGGTTCAAAAACCACCGTGCGGAGCCCGGCGCGCGCGGCATACAAGGCCGTGGCCAGCCCTGCCGGTCCGCCTCCGGCAACAATGAGGTCGGCGTCAGTCAGCGGGCGCCGCCTCCGGTGAGGATGGACTTGGCAGGGGTGGCTCGGCCAGCGCGGCCGCCAAGGCTGCGTTCTCAGCCGAGATCCGCACCCGCAGCAACGCGGCGTTCAGCACAGTGAATCCAACCGCTGTGATCCACCCGGTAAAGACCAACGGAAGCGCAATCCCCTCAAGGACCACTGCAACGTAATTTGGATGATGCATCCACCGGTACGGGCCGCCGTTGACGAGTGGAAGCCCGGGAATCACGACAATCCTCGTGTTCCACCGAGGGCCGAGGGTGGTGATACACCACCACCGTAGGGCCTGGGCCAATAGAGCCAAGGCGAGCATCGGCCAACCCAGGGCGGGAATGAACGAACGATGCTGCGCCTCAACCAGACAAGCGACAAGCAAACCTATGTGCAAGACCACCATGAACGGATAGTGGCCGAAGCCGTACTCGTGCCCGCCGTGGGCCCTCGCCCAGACCAGGTTGCGCCTGGCGACGACCAACTCGGCCAGCCGCTCAACGCCGACAGCCAGAATCAGCACAACGTAGAACGTCGTCACGGAGTCACCATTGCAGCAGCACGAGCTCGGAGCAGAATCCTGGGCCCATTGCCATGAGCACCCCGGGATCACCTGGGGTAAGCAAACGCCTGTCCAATGTGTCACGCAGAATATGCAGTACGGACGATGAGGAGAGGTTGCCGACCTGGTCTAATGAGCTCCAAGAGAGGGCCAACGGCTCACCCGGTAGTCCTAACTCGGCCTCTATTGCCTCGATCACCTTGGGGCCTCCGGGATGGCACACCCATGCGCCGATGTCCTCGATTTCCAAAGAGTGCTCTGCTAGCAACGATCGGACATCCGTGCCGAGATACTCCCTCACGAGAGTGGGTACCTGTGCGTCAAGTACGATCTTCAGCCCACCAGGAACAGCATCCATTCCTAGGACTCGCTCGGTGTCTGGGTAGAGGCGACTGCGTGAGTCGATGACCCGCGGACCCAGTTCTGGGCGATCAGCTCCCACCCCTACGACTGCGGCGGCGCCGTCGCCAAAAAGTCCGCTAGCCACCAGATTGGCGACCGAGCGGTCGTCCCGCTGCACCGTCAGCGAACAGAGCTCGACGGACAGTAACGCACCTACCTCGTTCGGGTGGCCGACCAGGTAGTCGTGCAGACGGGCGATCCCAGCGGCACCGGCCACGCACCCGAGCCCAAAAAGAGGCACCCTTTTCACATCAGGGCGTAGACCGACGATCTGGGCGATGCGTGCTTCGATCGACGGAACGGCAATGCCGGTCACGGTGGTGGAGATGACCACGTCGACGTCCGCGGCGGCGATACCTGCGCGCTGCAACGCGCCTGACAACGCCTCCGCCCCCAGCTTGACCGCATGTTCGATGAACAGATCATTGGACTCTTTGAAGTCAGTGAGCGTGGCGTACTGCTCTAGCGGCAGGACAAGATGACGATTGCTCACCCGGGAGTTGCCATGTAGCCGCGCTAGCAGGGCCTCGTTACTGTCCGGTCCCAAGCACATCTCAGCAAAAGCCGAGGTCAACTCCGCCTGCGCGTAGCGGTGCGGTGGTAAAGCGGCGTGGACGCCAGCCAATGTGGTCACGACGTCAACCCTAACCTGGCGTAGGACCATCTCCTGATCATCGCTGACGCTATTCCATCAACCAGTTCGCCCGGGCGCCGTCACCGTACAGGCCCCAAGCCCATTTGCAGAAGTGCCTTACCTCGGTAGGTGCGGGATCAGCCATCTGAAACAGAAAAACCCCGGCACGCTTGCCGGGGCCTTGCTGGTACTTCGGAGCCGCCTGTGGTGTTGGGTTTCACGACATCGTTTACACGTGTGTCGCGACATCGTTCACACCCCGTGACGATGAGACATGGCCGCCACGGATCGAAACCACGTCATCGTTCTAGCGATCATCGCAGGCGGTAGGGTCTGCCGCATGTCCGTCACCGGGGCCGCGACCAGGCTGAACCTCTCCCCCGCTGTGTGCGGTCCCAACGCTCGATTTGCCGAATGTAAGGCCAGGAGCGCACGTGGGCGCCGTCATCACGTAACGATCAAGGATATGAACGTGACGACGGCACATGACGAACCCACGCAGCGTGGCGGGACCAGCATGCCACCCTAGAAATGACAAAAGCCCCTCGCAAAAGAGGAGCTCTCGTCATCAAATTCCCGAGACATCTGTAAACGATGTCCCCAGACATCACATCGGAGCCGCCTGTGAGAATCGAACTCACGACCTTTTCATTACGAGTGAAACGCTCTGCCGACTGAGCTAAGGCGGCGAACCCGACCGTCGTCGGGGTCGAGCAGATAGTCTATCGGGTCAGCACACCAATCCAGAACTTGGCATCACGCCATCCACCATGTAGCCGTCGACCGCGTCAATCACGCACTGGTTAGAACGACCGTAGGCGGTGTGACCCTCGCCGTCCCACTCCAGAAGTGAGGCATTCCCAAGGCGCTCGGTCAGGGATCGCGCCCACTTGATGGGCGTCGCGGGGTCGTTCAACGTCCCGACCACGAGGATGGGACCCGTGGCGCTCGTAGCATCCAAGTCCGTGACGTACTCGTTCGCTTCCCACTGCCAGCCGTCACAACCGATCCCTGCGGCGTATGCCGACCCAAGAGTCGGCGCCGCCGCCTCCACAGCCGCCGCGAATTCGTTGTACTCCTTGATCGTGTACGGAGTTTCGAGCGGCGTATCCATACAGCTGATGGCAGTAAACGCTTCGGTCGAGTTCGAGCTATACACGCCGGTAGCGGGGTCGCGGTCCAGATAAAAATTGGCGAGCTGGAAAATAATCGACGCTGTGTTGTCCTGTATGACTTCGTTTAGCCCCTGCATCAAGTACGACCACGATGCCTGGTCGTACAGTGTCACGGCGATACCGTAAAACATCAGTGTGCCATTGACGTCCATACTCTGGCCGGAAGGGTAGCCCCGTTCGAGCGCAGTCACAGTCATCTCGTGGATCTGTTGCTTGGCAGCAGCGGTGTCGCCGTCCAACAAACATTCCTGCTGCTGGTGGCACCACTGCACGAAGTTGCCTAGCGCAAGTTCGAAGCCCTGCGCCTGATCGATCGAGAACTGGGTATCTTCCAGCAGAAAGTCGACCGCGCCATCCAGCGACATGCGTCCGACGTTGGCGGGGTACAACTCGGCGTAGGTAGCACCCAGCTCCGTGCCATATGAGAAACCCATGAAGTTGAGTTGCTTGTCACCAAGAACCGAGCGGATGACATCCATGTCTCTCACCGCGCTAACGGTGTCGACGTTCTCCCACACTGGCCCGGTGAGCTCGCGGCAGTTCTGCGTAAACTCCTTAAAGGTCTGCCGCGCCGCATCAATGTCCGCTTGCATCTTGATGACTACATCGGGGATGTAATACGCGTCGATGGCGGCACCGTCACCACACTTCACGCCACCGGACTTGCCCACACCGCGGGGATCGAACCCGATCACGTCGTACGCATCCAAAAGGTCCTTGCCTGCGCTGACCGCGAAGTACTCAGCGAAGCTCAGGCCCTCTCCGCCTGGTCCACCGGGGTTGATGAGCAGCGATCCGAGCCGTTTGTCTGGATTTAGCGCAGTTTGCCGGTTGATCGCAACTCCGAACGTGGGACCATCCGGATTAGTCCAGTCGACGGGAACCTGCACCGTTGCACACTCAAGGTCGTCGCAGGGCGACCAGTCGAGTTGCTGGTCATACACACGCGAATCGCCAGGGTTGGCGGGGGCTGCAGTCGCCTCCGGCAGGTTTCCCGATGCGCTTGGCACCGCGCTCGACGGCACCTGGTCGCGCTCGGGGATACAGCCCGCGAGCACCAGGCCAAGCGCGGTCACTGCCGCGACAGTGCTCAACAACGCGCGCTTATTCATGGGGCAAGTTTATGGGCCTTGGGGACCGCGCGGCGACGAGGCGGACCCGACTGGTCACGGTCGCCATCTGCCTCTGAGGGATTGCGCTCCTTGCCAAGCTAAGTCGCCGGCCGCAAAGCAAGCGCCATCGCCTCAAGGGCGAGCAGGGGCGAGACGTTTCCCGCTAGCCGAACACGCGCGGTCGAAAGTGCATCGAGGCACCGCATGGTATCGCTAAGTGTCGTGCGCCCCGCAAGGTGCTCGATGTGGCCACGGTGCGCCTCATTGATGAGTTCCACTTGGGCTCCCACCTGGATCGCAGCAACGTCGCGGTAGAGCGATTGTAGATCTGTGATGGCCCGATCAAGCACGTCGCGTTTAAGGCGCGTCGCCCGTCGCTTCTGGTCGTCCTCAAGCTGCTTGACCTGCGCGCGCAGTGCGGGAGGCAAACGTCCGCCATCGTCGGCACCTAAGGTCCTCAACAACTCGTTGCGCTCGTCGGCGTCGCGCTCGTCGGAAGCTGCTTTCGCGTCCTGCTCGGACACGGCCACTAGGTCGGCAGCGGCCAGCACCGCATCACCGACTCCACGAATATCCGTGGCGAGCGCCACGATCTGGTCGCGACGCGCGCGGGCGGCGGGGTCACGCGCCAACCGGCGAGCCACCCCGATGTGGCTTTGCGCCGCGAGCGCTACCTCGCGCGCCAAAGCTGGCTCAACTCCGTCGCGCGTCACGAGCAGCTGAGCAACTGCATCCGGGTCAGGCATTCTCAATGTCACCACGCGCGCGCGGGACCGGATCGTGATCGCGACGTCCTGAGCGGCGGGTGCGCACAGCAACCACACCGTGCGCGGAGGCGGCTCCTCGATCGACTTGAGGAGCACATTGGACGTGCGTTCCGTCATCCGGTCCGCGTCCTCGACGACGATGACGCGCCACCGCCCCCTGCTAGGCGCGCTCTGAGCGACTGAGATGAGGTCGCGCACCTCGTCGATGCTGATGGTTACCTTTTCTGTCGCCACCAAGGTCACGTCGGCGTGCGCGCCGGACAGCGCCGTGAGGCACTCGCGGCAGGTACCACAACCCCCGCTGTCGCACTGGAGTGCCGCCGCGAAGGCACGCGCTGCGTGAGAGCGACCCGACCCCGGCGGCCCCGTGATCAACCAGGCGTGAGTCATCGAGGAGACCGAGCCAACGGCCGCCCGCAACGGCGCGATTTGCTCGTCTTGGCCCACCACGTCGTCCCAGACGCTCACGAGCGGGCTCCCCCGTCGGCATCCGTGCCCGAAGCCTCGGCGCGCACCATCGCCTCTAGGACTGCTGTCGCGACTTCGGCGTGCACATTCTCGATACTTTGCGACGCGTCGATCACCGCGTATCTGCGCGGATCACGCGCCACTAGGTCGAGGAATCCCTGCCGCATTTGAGACGCGTGCGCCGCAGTCTCGCGCTCCACGCGGTCCAGCGCGCGTTCCATCCTGCCCGCGACGGGTTCCATGTCCAACACCACGGTGAGGTCTGGGATCAATCCCTCGGTCGCCCACAGGGAGATCCGCTCCACCTCATCCCCCAAACCGCGAGCGCCGCCCTGGTACACGATCGATGAGTCAAAATAGCGGTCCTGAACCACGACCGATCCTGCTTCAAGCGCGGGGCGCACCAACGACGCCACATGGTGGGCTCGATCCGCGGCGTACAGCAATGCCTCCGCGCGCGGAGCCACGTGGTCGCCATGCATGAGTACCTGGCGCAGTTCGCGGCCCAAGTCCGTCCCACCGGGCTCACGCGTGGTCACCACCTCGTGTGACCCTCCTGACTCGGTGCGCAACAACGCCGCCAGGCGCACGACCTGCGTCGTCTTACCCACGCCGTCGCCGCCCTCGAACACCACAAAAAATCCTCGCGAGGCCATGTGGACACGCTACCGGGCGCCACCCACACGGCACGACCGCAAGGCGCACGTTGCCAACCCACCTAGCCCCAGCATCGGCCGCGCGTACCAAACCGCCGCGCCACCTTGGGCGAATAGAATTTAGAGGGCGCGACCCGCGCCGCTAGCGACCTGAGGAGGCCCCATGACCGGCCGCTGGGCGATCGTCGTAACCGCGACAGTCGCGCTGGTCGCCGCCGCTTGCACCGGGCCTGTCTCGTCTGAGCCCAAACCACGCACAACATCGGCCGATGCTCCCGTCACCTTGTTCCTCGGGGATTCCTATACCGAGGGCACCGGGTTGGCTGCCGCCGACGAGGATGCCCGCTGGTCCACCGTGCTTGCGGAGCGACAGGGTTGGGTGGAGGTGAACGCGGGCTGCACCGGTTCGGGATACACGCGGCGTGGGGGCGTTTGCGACAACAACTACGTGGAGCGGCTCGCCTCTCTGAGCGACGTCGACCCCGACATCATCATCGTGTCCGGCGGGGTCAACGACCTGAGCGCTACGCAACAACTTATCGACACGCGCGTGCGCGAGACCTTTGCCGCTCTCAGGGAGACGTTCCCCGAGGCGCGCATCTACGCGGTCAATGGCATCTACTACACGGGACTGATGACGCCATCGCTACTCGCCCACTTGAACGAGTCAGTGTCGCACGCGGCGACCCAAGCCGGCGGGACCTACCTGGACATCGGAGATCCGCTACTCGGCCACCCCGAGCTCATGGCCGACGACGGCATCCACCCCAACCCCACAGGGCACGCCCTGATCGCGGACCTTACGCAGAGCGCTTTTGAGCGAGTGGGAGCGTTCGAGTCGGCCCCCAGCGCGAACTCACGGCCGACGACGTAGTTGATGGACTACTCGCCCGGGTAGACCACGCCCACTTGAGCGCGGATCTCGTCAAGGATGCGCATGAGCTCAAGCGACTGGTCGAGGGTGTGCAGAGGGCTCTCGGTGTCGCCTGCAGCCACGCAGCGCGCGACCTCCGCAGCCTCGTATTGGAAACCGTTCTCGACGATGCCGTCGAAGGTCCAGGGGGTGCCCTCGTTTGGCACCACGGTGAAACTCGTCGGGGTGTAGAACGTGCCGTCGATGGCGATGTGCCCCTTGGAACCAGCCACATTCGCGGTGTTGGGGGTGCGCGCCTCCATCGTGGTGGTCAGCGAGGCCTGGGCACCCTTACTCGGGTAGTCGAAGATCATGGAGACTTGTCCGTCGACGCCGCTCTCGCGCAGTCGCGCCACGGCGGTGATCGACTCGGGGACCCCCAGGATGTCGTGTGCGAAGGCGACCGGATAGATTCCCAGGTCAAGCAGCGCGCCGCCAGCTAGTTCCGGCTTCACCATGCGCTCAACGTGGGTGAGCATCTGGCCGTGGTCGGCCGCTACGGACACGACGTGGCCAATGTCGCCGCGCGCGATGATCTCGCGCACCGCATACATGTGCGGAAGGTGGCGCGCCCACATGGCCTCCATGACGAATACGCCCTTGGCGCGGGCTGCGTCAACGATGAGCTGCGCCTGGGCCTCGTTTTGCGTGAACGCCTTCTCCACCAGCAGGTGCTTGCCCGCCTCGATGGCGAGCAGGGCGGGGCCGTGGTGGTTGTTGTGCGTGGTGGCGACGTAGACGATGTCGATGTCGGGGTCAGCGACGAGCTCTTCGTACGAGCCGTAGGCCTTGGGGATGGACATCTCGTTGGCGAACGCCTGGGCACGTTCAAGGCTCGATGCTGCGGCCACTGCCACTACCTCTGATGCGGTGTGGTTGGTCACAGCGTCCGCAAGTTTGCGAGCGATGCCGCCAGCTCCGAGGATTCCCCAGCGGTATGCGGGGGCGGACATGGGATCGGGCGCGGGAGAGGTCAGCGTTGAAGTCATGTTGTCAGCATAGCGACGCAGCCTTGGTGGACGCATTGCCGCGAGGGCGATTCGTTGTCTCCTGGCGCAAATCGACGGGCTCCGTCACACATCCGGCTCCGACTCTCTGCGTCCGCACCGTAAATCGCACCTGCGCCCACGCGCTCGAGCGTGAATCCCTTTTCGCACAGTCGATTTACGGTGCGGACGTAGGGCGAGGTCTGGCTAGCGCCCATCGCAGTCGTCCGCGCCAGCGGTAATCCGGGGCCACCCCCGTCAGTCGTGCGACGTCTAGAACCACAGCTGTCGGATCGGGAACTATGTCCGAATACACGTAGCGCAGCACCGGCATGCGCTCGAGCTGCAGTGCACGATCGCGCCGCCGGTCATTGGCGATGGCGTCGATACTGGTGAAGTGCTGCCCTCCATCCGCTTCGACTACAACTTGATCATTCACCAGTAGGTCGACTCTTCCAACATCGTCGAACCTCGCCTGCGGTCGCACTGTGAAGTCGGCCATGGTGAGTGCGGCGCGCGTGATGGTCTCGAGCAGTGAGTCTGCTTGCGCCGACGCATGCCACGCGATCCAGTTGCGGCGCTTAACGGTGCCGAACCGTAAGTGCGCTACGTCGCCGGGGTCAATCTGGCCCATCCGCAATGCGGCATCCACGAGTGCGAGCTGGGCCATCGGAGAGGTACAACGCGCCGCCTGGTCAATGGCAGTGAAGAGGTCCGCCCATGTGCTTGAGACATCCTCATGGACCCGATGCACCACTGCAACCGCCACCGGCCGCACCCCTCTACGGGATTGTGATCGCTGGTCTGGCACCGCGACGTGAGTCCGATAGCTGCGCTCAAGTAGTGGCAGCCCCCAGCGCGCGCATGCGGACACACAAGCTATCTGCCCTCGAAAGGCACGTGCGATTGCTACCTCCCCATCCACGCCTCGTAGCGCAAACACCCCACGATGCGGATGAGCCACCACACCAGCGGAAGCAGCGCCGTACATCTCGGCAAGCGAAATTCCTGCGCGGAGCAACTGCTCACGGCGGGCCGCTCCATCAAAATCCCTCAATACCTGTTCGAGTCTCATGGGCCGATGCTGACCCGGTTCTGAAGGCTGCGCGCGCACCGAAGACCCTCTGTGGATGAACCACGGCTACGTCCGCACCGTAAATCGACTGTGCACCACAGTTGTTACGCACGAGCGCGTCAGCGCAAGGGCGATTTACGGTGCGGACGTAGAAGCTCGACGCCGAGGCACGGAATGACTCAGGGGTCAGGGGTCAGCGGCCAGAGGCCAGGGGTCACTCAGGTCTTGGGTCAGAGGTCACCCGGCTTAGAGATCAACTCAGTTTGAGAGTCCGGTCACCTGCACGGACCACGGTGAGAAGTCGACATCGATTGTGACGCCATACCGCGGATCCGCGACCGCTACGTCCTGACCGGCGAGGCGAACCGTGTGCGCCGGCCCGTACTGCTGAATGACGTGGAGGCCGTAGGCGCCGTCCTTGAGGCCCGAAGGCGGCACCCCAATCTCACAGGCGCCCGGGCCAGCAAGCGGCACTGCCTGCTCAAGAATTGCGGAGTACGAAGTCCTGCCGTCGTTGATATCCAACGCCTCCGATCCAGTGCCGTCATCAAAGACGACCCCGGTCACGTTTCCGACAATCGCACCCGAGTGGTCCACCCACAACAGCGCAACTGTCTCGTAGGCTGCAGCATCGGGTGCGGCAAAGGTACTCACATAGGTCAGGCTCGGGTCCGTTACATCGAGTTTCACACCGTCCGGAAAGTCTGACCACATGTCTGCGCTAGGAGAATGGCGAAGGTCGTCGCCGCGCGCGAGCCCGCCGGCTCCGGACCTGTAATTGTAAATTGGCCAAGTGTCCGTCGCCAGATAAACCCCTGTTGTCCACTTCCAATCCTGCCCGCACGCGAGGGCGTCCAAGTCGAGCGACGGCGAGAGCCCATTCGCCGCTGGCCCACCCAGGTAGAAGCCCAGCGAGTCCGCGGTCCCGTCAGCCACCGTTGTCGCACTCTCGGCAGGGGCCACCGACTCTGGCCCGGGAGTCATATTCCACGCGCCCACCACGAGCGCGCCAACCGTCACGGCACCCACCGAAGCAAGCACGCCCGCTCGCGCCGTCCTCCCCCGGCGACCACGCTTGACGGCCGCAACCGTCGCATCGGCAACGTGCGTCTCCGCCAACCGCTCGCCCATCGCCCGCGCGGGGCCCTCCGAAGCATCGTCCAGACCCGCGTGCATGTCCCTCATGACCTGCTCCTTTCCGAGACCGAGACTGAGACTCGCTCGACGTCGTGTTCGCCCACGCCCAGCAGCGGCGCCAAAATTGCTCTGCCCTGCGCGAGGTATTGCTTGACCGTGCCGTCCGCTAGCCTCATCTGGGCGGCGACCTGGGCAACCGTCATGTCGTCATAAAACCGCAGCGCGACCGCAGCGCGGACTTGCGGTGGGAGGGCAGCGAGGGCCCGCGCTATCTGGTCATGGGCATCGACGGCGGCCGATGCATCGGCCTGCTCCTCCGTCCGCGTCACCTTCGGCACGAGGCGTCTCCAAGTAAGGTCGCGGCGAATCCGGTCGACATGCATCGTGCGCATCGTTGCGCGCACATACGCCTCGGCAGACCCGACATTATCGAGCTGGCGGCGCTTGACGAACGTCTTAACCACCGCCGCCTGCACCAGCTCCTCGCCCTCGTGCTGCGAGCCGGTCAGCACGTAGCCGTACGCACCCAGCCGCTTGCCCGCGACCAGGTACAGCTCGCTCACGATTTGCCCGATATCCGGCATGCACCTCTCCCGCCCATAACCTTAAGACGGTTGAGGCGCCGCCGATGGTGGGGTCGGGTTTGCCCGTCGACCCAACCATCGCGGGTCGGCACGCGAACTATATGCAGACAACTGAGCCCCACCAGTCGGAGGAATCTTATGAGCACGCGCGTACTTGGCTTTTTGGCGATCATCGGCGCTGTCGTATGGATCGCTACTGTCGCGGCATTTCACGGGATCCGACCCGACCTCAATCCCGGCAGCGCCTACATATCAAACTACGCGCGCGGCGACTCGGCGTGGGTGATACGCGCGGCGTTCCTGATCAACGGAGTTGGCTGGGCGGTGGCGGGCATCGGCATCTATCGCTCACTCGATGGGTCGCGTGGGGCTCTCGTGCTCGCTATCTTGGCTGGGTTAGCAGGGCTGGGAATGTTCGTCGCGGGTGTGTTCCGCGCCGACCCGCTCAACACGACGTCTCACAGCCTCGAAGGCATCGTCCACGGTCGCGCCGCCGGCCTTACGTTCATTGCGCTCATCATCTTTGGATTCGTCGGTTGGCTGGTCTTCCGAGACGCCGATGCTTGGGCCGGCTGGTCCATCCCCTCGCTGATTTTTGGCGCGCTAGCCCTGGTGTTGTTCGTCGCGTTCATGACGTGGCCACACATTGTGGGAGACGGCTTCGGCTGGTGGCAACGTGCGCTCGCGGCGGTACTCATTCCCGGGTGGCTCTGGGCGATCGGCATCCATCTGCTGCGCGTCGCGCCGACGAACCTTCACTGACACACCGGGCTTAACCGGACGGCGTGTCACCCGCGACACGCCG
>Ga0314772_1000423_pt1 | contig 23203 bp, 14 predicted proteins | sample MetaGCBIW2018_FD_204520 | JGI IMG/M metagenome (GOLD analysis project Ga0314772, IMG submission 204520) | Cryopeg brine microbial communities from Beaufort Sea near Barrow, Alaska, United States - CBIW 2018 | ecosystem: Environmental > Aquatic > Marine > Coastal | place: USA: Alaska | collected... | reverse complement strand
CACATCGTCTATTTGGCAAACTCGTCGGGTCTGAAAGTCGGTATCACGCGGGCAAGCCAGATTCCTACCCGCTGGATCGATCAAGGTGCAAGCCAGGCGCTGCCGATTTTGCGGGTCGCCACCCGTCAGCAATCCGGGCTGGTGGAGGATCTCTTGCGTGCTCAGGTGGCTGATAAGACCAACTGGCGGGCATTGTTGCGCGGCGTGCCTGATCCAGTAGACATGCTGGCCGCCAGGGATCGTCTGCTGGAGGGTGCCCAGGAGGGTATTCTCGCGCTGCAGGAGCGGTTTGGTTTGCAGGCGATTCAACCCCTGGACGCCGATGTGGTCGATATCACCTACCCGGTTCTGGAGTACAGTACCAAGCCCCAGTCGGTTAATCTCGACAAGCAGCCTGTGCTGGAAGGCACGCTATTGGGCATCAAAGGGCAATACCTGCTGCTTGATACCGGCGTCATCAATATTCGTAAATATACGTCCTACACACTGTCCGTCAGTGTGTACTGAGGAGTGCAACATGCGTACTGAACAGCCCAAGACCATTTACCTCAAGGACTATCAGCAGCCAGATTACTGGATAGATGAAACACATCTGACCTTCGAGTTGTTTGAAGACCACGCGCTGGTACACAGTCGCCTGAGTGTGCGGCGCAACGGGGAGGACAGCGACAAGCAGTTACCGCCCCTGGTGCTTGATGGCCAACTGTTAGAACTGATCAGTGTGTCACTGGACGAACAGTTACTCGATGCCAGCGCTTACCAGTTGGATAAAGACACTCTGAGCCTTCAGCCCGGCGCGGCGGAATTCGTCGTAGCGATTACCACGCGTATTCAGCCGCAGTTGAATACTGCCCTGGAAGGGCTATATCAATCTGGGAAGATGTTTTGTACCCAGTGCGAAGCCGAAGGCTTTCGCAAGATTACCTATTATCTTGATCGCCCAGATGTGATGAGTCGTTTTACCACTACGGTCATTGCATCGACCGAATATCCGATCCTGTTATCCAATGGCAATCCGGTTGCCAGTGGAGAAGACAAAGGCAATCGTCACTGGGTGACCTGGGAAGACCCCTTCCCCAAACCCGCTTATTTGTTCGCGTTGGTAGCCGGCGATCTGTGCCTGATTCAGGACAGCTTCACCACAATGAGCGATCGAGAGATTGATCTACGTATCTATGTAGAGCCTGAAAACAAGGAGCAGTGCGGCCACGCGATGGATAGCCTCAAGCGGTCCATGCGCTGGGACGAAGAGGTTTATGGTCGTGAGTACGATCTGGATATCTTCATGATCGTCGCGGTGAATGACTTCAATATGGGGGCGATGGAGAACAAGGGACTCAATATATTCAACTCCAGTTGTGTTCTGGCTCACCCCGATACCGCGACCGATATGGCATTCCAGCGTGTCGAATCGGTCGTTGCCCATGAGTATTTCCACAACTGGTCGGGAAATCGGGTGACTTGTCGTGACTGGTTTCAGCTGTCGCTCAAGGAAGGCTTCACGGTATTTCGCGACTCGCAGTTTTCCGCTGACATGAACTCGCCGACGGTCAGCCGTATCGAGCACGTCAGCTTCCTGCGGGCCAATCAGTTTGCCGAGGATGCCGGCCCGATGGCGCACCCGGTGCGTCCTGACTCGTTCATCGAGATCACCAATTTCTATACGCTGACAGTGTATGAAAAAGGCTCGGAAGTTGTGCGCATGCTGCATACCCTGTTGGGGGAACAGGGTTTCCGCCAGGGCTCCGATCTGTATTTCGATCGGCACGACGGCCAGGCTGTTACCTGCGACGATTTCATCAAGGCGCTGGAAGATGCCAATGGCGCTGATCTGGAGCTGTTCAAGCGCTGGTACAGCCAAGCCGGTACGCCGCGGCTGGCGGTAGAAAGCCGTTATGACGCGAGTGCGGGCACTTTCACTCTGTTGTTTCGGCAGAGCTGTCCGCCTACGCCAGGTCAGCCCGACAAGTTGCCGCAAGTGATTCCGGTGCGCATGGCGCTTCTCGACAGTAAGGGTAATGAGATGCCCCTACAGCTAGACGGCGAGTCTGTTCCGGTCGGTAACGAGCGCGTGCTGGCCGTTGCCGAGGCCGAACAGGTATTCACTTTTGTAGGACTGACCCAGGAACCGTTGCCGTCACTGCTGCGAGGGTTCTCCGCGCCGGTCAAGATGAGTTATCCCTATAGCCGCGACGACCGGGTCTTTCTGGCCAAGCACGATCCCGATGGCTTCAATCGCTGGGAAGCGGGGCAAGGGCTGGCGCTGGAAATGCTACAGGGCTTGATCGATATTCATCGGGCAGGTCGTCCATTACTGCTGGATCAGCGGCTGCGCGACGTTTTTCATACACTGCTCACCGACACCGAGCTGGATCCGGCGATGGTCGCCGAGATGTTGAGGCTCCCGTCGGAAGCCTACCTGGTTGAAGTGTCTGAAGTCGCTGACGTGGATGCGATCCACAGCGTACGTGAATGGGTGCGTGCGGAGCTCGCTAACACCCTGGCTGATATCATGTGGCCGCTCTATAAAAAACTGGATGACGGCGCGACCTATAGTCCGGATGCGGCTGCGATGGCCCGGCGCAGCCTGAAAAACACGTTGCTTAGCTATCTGATGCTGACCGGCTCGAAAGAGGCAATAGATACCTGCGTAAGACAGTATGTAGAGGCGAATAACATGACCGATCGCCAGGCGGCACTGGTCTGTCTGGTTAATTCCGAGTTTGAGGAGCAGAAGCAGGCGGCTCTGGATGATTTTGCCGAACGCTGGAAGAATTATCCGCTGGTTATGGACCAGTGGTTCAGTGTTCAGGCCGGCGCGGCGCAGCCGGGTGGTTTGGCGAGGGTAGAGCAATTGCTTGAGCATCCGTTGTTCAGTATGCGTAACCCGAATAAGATTCGCGCTGTAATTGGCGCGTTTGCGAACCAGAATCTGCTGAATTTCCATGCGGCTGACGGATCGGGATATCGTTTTCTTGCTGAACGCATATTGCAGCTCGACCCGCTCAACCCGCAGGTGGCGGCCAGATTGTTGACGCCGCTGACGCGCTGGCGTAAATATGATGCCGCGCGGCAGGAGCTGCTGAAGGCCGAGCTATCACGCATTATGGCGGCGGAAAGTCTCTCGCCTGACGTATACGAGGTGGTCAGCAAGTCGCTGCTGTAATACGTTTTTGGCTGCGCAAAGGCGCTCAGGAAGGTGTGAGCGCAGCTCTAGAATGGCTCCGGAATGGCTCTGTTATGAGCCTTTCCGGTTTTTTTGTGTTGGTTCACAAAAGATAACTTGCAAGAGTTAGTGAAGTCGGCAAAAGCGCTGTAATATTACGGCGTCCGTCGTGTTAGCGTGACATCCAATAAAAATAAAGAGGTAGATGTATGGGGGAGTCATATATAGGTCGTGTCTTTTCTGTTTTTTCTGCCGGTCTACCCAAACGGGTGTCCGTCGCGAACCACAGCGCGCTTGATCCAGTTTTAATACAGCTTGCAGCAGGTCGCTTTGCGGACCTGGCAGCCGTACTGCATACCGACGGGATGTTCTTTCCGGTCGGATCCAAACGTGTTTGAGCTGATACTGCCCCTTAAAGTCGGGCAGGAAAAAGCCGTGCCTGACCTAACAATAAATACTAGATGGCTTGTCTGCCGGGAGAATCGGGATGTCGAATAATGATCACGAAGCCGAAACCTTTATGGAACGGCTGGTGTTCAATAACCGTTTGCTGGTTGTTGCGCTCTTTACCATAATCACCATTGTTCTTGGCTATCAAGCCAGTCAGATCCGTCCTGACACTAGTTTTGCCAAGATGATACCGCTGCAACATCCCTATATTGTCAATATGGTCGAGCATCAGGACGATCTGGCGAACCTGGGTAACTCGATTCGTATTGCTGTTGCAATCGAAGATGGCGACATTTTCAGTACTGAGTACATGGAAACCCTCAAACGGATCAACGATGAGGTGTTCTTCCTGCCGGGTGTAGATCGCTCCGGTCTGAGGTCGTTGTGGACGCCAAACGTGCGCTGGACCGAAGTAACCGAGTACGGTTTTGACGGGGGGCCGGTTGCTGGTCATCCAGCCTATCTTGATGAACAGTCGCTCGACGATCTGCGCATCAATGTTCTTAAATCCGGTGAGATCGGTCGCCTGGTAGCGAACAATTTCAAATCGACTATTATTGAAGTTCCGCTACAGGAATTTTACCCCAACCCGGAAAATCAGTCCGAATTGCTGCGCATGGACTACGGCAAGTTTTCCCAGCTGGTCGAAGAGAAGATCCGCACCCAGTTTCAAGAAGAAAACCCCAATATCAGCATTCACATTGTGGGCTTTGCAAAGAAGGTCGGTGATCTGATCGAAGGGCTGGGCGCCGTCGTCATGTTCTTTGGCGTAGCATTGTTGATCACCTTTGTATTGCTGTACTGGTTCACCTGGTGTATCCGCAGCACTATCTCGGTACTGATGACCACCCTGATCGCTGTTGTTTGGCAGCTGGGTCTGATTTACTCGCTTGGCTTTGGACTGGACCCTTATTCGATGTTGGTGCCATTCCTGATCTTTGCCATCGGTATTTCCCACGGGGTGCAGAAAATCAACGGTATTGCGCTACAGTCTGGTGAGGCGGACAACGCGCTTATCGCCGCCCGTCGGACCTTCCGCCAACTGTTTGTGCCCGGCATGATCGCGATTCTTGCTGACGCAGTAGGCTTTATTACCCTGCTGGTAATCGACATCGGCGTTATCCACGAGCTGGCCATTGGTGCTTCGGTCGGTGTTGGCGTTATTGTGTTTACCAACTTGATCATGTTGCCCGTTACCATCTCTTACTTGGGTATCAGCAAGAAAGCGATTGATCGCAGCAAGCGCGATGCGGTGCGTGAGCATCCCTTCTGGCGTGCACTGTCCTTCACTGCGCACCCGAAAGTAGCCCCTTTTCTGGTTATCATTGCTCTTGTAGGCGGGACTGGTGCGTTCTTCTATCAGAAAGCCAATCTGCAGGTAGGTGACCTTGATCCGGGCGCGCCCGAATTACGCCCTGACTCGCGTTATAACCTGGACAATGACTTTATTATTTCCAACTATTCGACCAGTTCTGATGTGCTGGTGGTGATGGTCAAAACGCCGCCTGAGATGTGCTCTGCCTACGAAACGCTTGAGGCAATTGATCAACTGCAGTGGCACATGTCCAACCTGCCAGGTGTTCAGTCCGCAGTATCCTTGGTGACCGTCGCCAAGCAGGTATTGATGGGCAACAACGAGGGTAATCTCAAATGGCAAACCCTGTCGCGTAACCAGGACAACCTGAACAATGCGATCAGCCGCGCCCCTGAGGGCATGTTCAACAATAGTTGTTCCTTGGCACCGGTCATGGTCTTCCTCAACGACCACAAGGCAGAAACCCTGAAAACTGCCACACGGGGTGTTGAGGAGTTTGCAGCCGAGTACAACACTGAAAATATGAAGTTCCTGCTGGCAGCCGGTAACGCCGGTATCGAAGCGGCCACCAACGATGAAATTGCCAGCTCTGAATTGCTGATTTTATTGCTGGTGTATGTCTGGGTCGGCGTAATGTGCTATTTCACCTTCCGCTCACTGGCCGCCACTATCTGCGTCGTGCTGCCACTGGTTTTGACCTCGGTATTGGGTAATGCATTGATGGCTTACCTGGGTATTGGCATGAAAGTCGCCACGCTGCCGGTAATTGCTCTGGGTGTGGGCGTGGGTGTGGATTACGGTATCTATGTGTACAGCCGACTGGAGACGTTCCTGCGCGCTGGCATGCCGTTGCAGGAAGCCTATTACGAGACGCTGCGCTCTACCGGTAAGGCAGTTCTGTTCACCGGCCTGTGCCTGGCGATCGGCGTTGCAACCTGGGTATTCTCGGCAATTAAGTTTCAGGCCGATATGGGTCTGATGCTGACCTTCATGTTCCTGGTGAACATGATCGGCGCGCTCTTGCTGCTGCCAGCTTTAGCTCGCTTCCTGATCAACCCGGCGAAGATTGCCGCGTCAGCGCCAAGCAAGATAAAGCACTAAGACTGCCAGTGTTTCCGGCCCAGGTCGGGAGCACTGCTCGTCAGCTGATCCGCGGCCCTGAGTGTCAGTCTCAATCAGTATCATGATTGACGTGCAATAACCGAGGCCGGTTGGCACGGCCTGTCGAAGGCCGTTACTATCAATAGACCGCTTTACAGCGGTTGCCCTACCTGTCTCTGATGACAGGTACCTATAAGAACAAGGGGAATGGTGTATGCGTGAGCCCATCCAACGGCACACTTTGATGTCAGGCACGGCCTGCAACGTGTCCGGCAAAAGCCGCAATTTTTCTGTATCCACTCAGATTTTAACTGCTCTGAGCCTGTCGGTTGCATTGGCGTTTACGCCTGTCGCCTTTGCTCAGGCGCAGGACAGCATCGCTGGCGAAGCGCTGCCCGCTGTTATGTCCGATAAATCCAGTCACGTTCTGCTGCTTGACGTGGAAAAGGTCGGTAAGCGACTGGTGGCTGTCGGCAGTCGCGGACACATCGTTTACTCGGACGATAACGCCGAAACTTGGATCCAGGCGCCTGTGCCGACCCGTCAAATGTTGACCGCTGTCGACTTTGTGGATGATCGTAATGGTTGGGCTGTAGGTCATGATTCGCTCATCCTGCATACCAGCGATGCCGGTGAGTCCTGGGAAATGCAATACCGTGATCCCGTTCTTGACGAATCCCGTGATGAACAGGCCGGCGGTTTGCTCGAACGTCCGTTGATGGACGTCTGGTTTCGTAATGCTAAAACTGGTTTTGCTGTCGGCGCCTATGGCCTGTTTCTGCGTACTGATGATGGTGGCCAGAACTGGGAAGAACTACCCGACCTGATCAATAACGAGTTCGGTTTTCACTACAACGCAATGACGTCTGTTACCGATACCGGGCTTTTTCTGGTTGGCGAGATGGGCACCATGTATCGCTCGCGCGACCAGGGTGATAGTTGGGAAACCATTGAAGATCTGCCCTATGACGGTTCGTTGTTTGGAACCAGCGGTACTGGCCAGCCTGAAGAAGTTTTGATCTGGGGTTTGCGCGGCAACATGTATCGCTCCGATGACTTTGGCGATAGCTGGCAGCAGATTAATTTGACTACCCCCGATGGCGACGAGCTGCAGGCGACGCTCTCCAGCGGTAACCTGTCCCCAGACGGCAAATTGGTCGTAGTCGGTGTGGGTGGTGTTGTGCTCACCAGTGAAGATCACGGGCGGTCCTTCAAGGTGGCTGTTCGCGCCGATCGGGTTGCTCTGGCGAATGCGACCGTACTTGAGGACGGTAACGTTTTGCTTATGGGACAGCATGGTGCCGTCAAGGCCGATGCACAGGGATTGAAACCAACACCCTGAACAAGCGCAATTCAAAATGAATGCCAAGATGAACAGTTAAAGCCGGGGAGAAATCTGGATGTCCAGAAATCACCAAGAAACCGCTCCGTTAGTTGAGCGGTTGATTTTCAAGAACAGGCTGGTCGTACTGCTGATCTTTGCCATTGTGACTCTGCTGCTTGGATACCAAGCAGCGCAGGTCAGGCCGGAGACCAGTTTCGAGAAGATGATTCCTCTCGAACATCCCTACATTGTCAACATGATCGAGCATCAAGACGATCTGGCCAATCTGGGTAACTCCATTCGCATTGCCGTCGCCATCGAAGAGGGCGACATCTTCACCACCGAGTACATGGAGATCCTCAAGCGCGTCAACGATGAGGTGTTCTTTCTGCCGGGGGTCGACCGCTCCAATCTGCGATCTCTATGGACACCCAACGTACGCTGGACCGAAGTGACCGAATACGGTTTCGACGGAGGCCCGGTAGCAAACCGGCCGGCGTATCTCACCGAGCAGGATCTCGATGAATTGCGTGGGAATGTGCTCAAGTCCGGGGAGATTGGTCGCCTGGTTGCGAACAATTTCAAGTCCACCATCATCGAAGTGCCGCTTCAGGAGTTCTATCCGAATCCGGATAACCAGAGTGAATTGTTGCGCCTGGATTACGGCCAGTTTTCACGCCAGCTGGAAGAAAAGATTCGGTCGAAATTTCAGGCCGAGAATGCCAATATCAACATTCATATCGTCGGTTTCGCCAAAAAGGTTGGCGATTTGATCGAAGGTATTATTAAGGTATTGATGTTCTTTGCTGCCGCGTTGTTAATCACCTTCGTGCTGTTGCTGATGTTCACCCGGTGCCTGAAGAGCTCGATAACCACTCTGGTCTGTTCGGTTATCGCAGTGATCTGGCAGTTGGGCCTGTTACGTTCACTTGGATTCGGGCTTGATCCCTACTCGATCCTGGTGCCGTTTCTGGTCTTTGCTATCGGTATTTCCCACGGTGTGCAGATTATCAATGGCATGGCCATTGAATACAGTAATGCCGATGATGCGAACACGGCGGCGCGCCGCGCTTTCCGAGCACTCTATGTGCCGGGAATCGTCGCACTTATCTCCGATGCAGTGGGTTTCGTCACACTGTTGCTGATCGAGATCGAGGTGATTCGCGAGCTGGGTATTGCTGCGTCTGTTGGTGTGGGTGTGATCATTCTCACTAATCTGGTGCTCTTGCCGGTGTTGATGTCCTATATTGGGATCAGCAATCGGGCCGTCGAGCGGAATCGCGACTTGGCGTCGCGTCCGCAAAAGCTCTGGCTGGCAGTAGCCAAATTTGCTCATCCAAAGGTGGCACCGGTATCTATTGTTCTGGCGATTGCCGCGTTCGCGTTCGGGATCTACCACGGTCAGAACGTCAAGATCGGTGACCTAGATCCTGGCGCGCCCGAGTTGCGAGCCGATTCGCGTTACAATCTGGATAACGCCTTCATTATCGACAACTATTCAACCAGTTCTGATGTTCTGGTGGTCATGGTGAGTACGCCCGACGAAATGTGTTCGGCTTACGAAACGATGGAAGCGATCGATCAGCTGGAATGGCGCATGACCAACCTGGAAGGCGTGCAGTCTGTTGTTTCCATGGTAACAGTGGCCAAACAGGTGATCATGGGTAACAACGAAGGCAGCCTGAGGTGGCAGACGCTATCGCGCAACCAAGATAACCTGAATAACGCGATCAGTCGTGCGCCCAGTGGCTTGTTCAACTCGTCCTGTTCTCTGGCCCCGGTCATGTTGTACCTGGAGGACCATAAAGCCGATACGCTGGCCCGCGCGACGGGTGAGGTAGAGGCGTTTGCCGAGGAGTACAACACTGAGACGCTGGAATTCAAGCTCGCTGCCGGTAATGCCGGGATCGAGGCCGCGACCAACGTCGTGATTGAGAAATCCCAGTTGAAGATGCTGCTGACGGTTTATGCGGTGGTGATCTTCATGTGTCTGATTACCTTTCGGTCGATTCGGGCGGTGCTCTGTATCATCATTCCGCTGGCTCTCACCTCGGTTCTGGCCAATGCGTTGATGGCCTTTCTAGGTATTGGGGTCAAGGTGGCTACGCTACCGGTGATCGCGCTGGGTGTGGGTATTGGTGTCGATTACGGTATCTATATCTATAGCCGTCTGGAGACCTATTTGCGTCAGGGTCTGCCGCTGCAGGAAGCCTATTATGAAACACTAAAAACCACGGGCAAGGCAGTGACATTCACTGGTTTCACTCTGGCGATTGGTGTGGCGACCTGGATATTCTCAGCTATCAAGTTTCAGGCTGACATGGGCATCCTGCTGACCTTCATGTTCCTCTGGAACATGTTTGGCGCGCTTTGGCTGCTGCCAGCATTGGCTCGTTTCTTGATCAGACCGGAGAAACTGCGCGATAACTGAATCGCGTAATGTAAAAACCGCCCTTTGGGGCGGTTTTTTTTGCTCCCGAATCAGACCTTGGGGTAAAGACTCTCGAGTCCGGGCTCAAGTATCTCGGCCTCACGCTTGCGGCTTTGTACTACTATTCGCACTGCCCGCCAGAGCGGCTTGCCGCGCCAGTGATGCTCGGCCTGCCCGAATAGACAGGCGTTTAGTTCATCCAGCGCCTCGGCTAGATCGGGGTGGTGATGGGTGAGGCCGATAAGCCCTTCGCTATCCTGTTGCCTAGCCCAGGCCTCAAGCGCCTTGCGGGCATCGCTCGGATGATTGCCGCGACAGGCAGTCTGCAGGTCGGAAAGGGGATTGCCCTGTACCACTTCGTCGAAGATTTCCTCGTCCTGAAGGGGCTGTTTCATTGCTTCCAGCGCCGCACTGAAACGCCACAGGTACCAAAGACAGACCAAACAGGCCAGCCCCAGCAACGCTGTGGCGAGTTGCCAGGGCCAGAGTCTGAGGATCATAGAGGATTCAAGGCTGGCTTCCACTGCGATGGGCTCAGACCCGGCTATGAAACTCTGGGTGCTCATGACACTCAGGTCGATGGCGTTTAGTGTGGTTTCCTGCAATCGATCCTGTGCCGTGTCCCACCAGATCAATTGCAGGGATGGTAATTGATACTTGCCCGCCTGCTGGACCAGCAATGCTGCGCTGTCCTGGCGCAGGCCACGGATTCCGTCATCCAATACTTGGTTCTGAAGCTCCGGTTGGTCCGCATATTCGCGCAGGCCCTGAATCACTTGATCGCCCAGACTGTTGAGCTCTGGCAATTGGGAGGCATTCAGTCCGTCGGCTAGCACTACCAGGGTTCGAGTCAGTGATTCGCCGGCTAGTAGATTAAGCCCGGGGTCTGGCTGCCAGCGCTGGGACAGCGTGACGCTTTTGGCCGGAAGCCACGGGGTGTCCGGCGGGTATTCGGCGGGGATTGGCCGCACTCGCAAGCTGATACCCGGTGAGCGCACCTGAACCAGTCTACCTCGGGTTGTTCGGTCGCTGTCGCCCGTCCGCGAGGGCATGGTGGTGGCACTGAAGAGTTGTGAAGGTACATCGAGCTCACCGCTGCGTTGCGGGAACAGGGCGTAGCGGACTTCAATCACGCCGTGACGAATGCCGTTGATCAATCTTTCATAGTTGCGCGGAGGACCCAGGCTCTCGACTCTAGCATCCTGCATGTCCAGGCCGGTCAGAGTTGAATCATCGTACAGCGATACCGAGTGGTATACGCGCAAAGTCAGCAATACCTGCGCCTGGACGTAAGGCGTTTCGGTATCCACCTCGGCATCAATAAACACGGGCGCCATCTGAGCCGTGTTGTCCTGTGCCGCTTCGGCGGCTGTCAGCACATGCAGGCTGATCGGCTGGCTGCGCAGATCATTCAGCGTCAGCGGGGGGATCACTACGTAGCCTGTGCGTTTGGGTAGCAGACTGATCACCCAGCGAGTGACTGGCTGTGTTTTGCCATCGAGCTGACTGACCAGACTCAACTGGCGACTGTCCTTTAACTCGAAGTGCTCTTCCAGAACCGACAGATCGGGCCGGCTGAAACGGTTGGCCGCCATCGTTTCAAGGGTCAACTCCAGTGTCTCGCCTTCGATCAGACGGGTCTGATTAACGCTGGCCTCAAGGACGGCGGCGGCATGTGTCGAAAAAGCCAGGGTGCAAAGCCAGAGTAGTATTCTGTTCATCGGGAGCGTTCTTCCAGTTGCTGAAGTCGTTGATAGAGAAACTTTCGGCGAAGGAGATCGGCTGGATTATCTGGTACTTCACGCAGCCATTGTTGCAATGCGGCCTGTTGCTCGGGTTTAAGCGCGTGGTGCATGACACTTTGGTCCGACTTCACGGCAGGTGAGTCGCTTACGGCTGTGTCGCTCACATCCGGACGCGCTGGCTGTTTGGTGTCGGCCCGAAGGGCAGGAGCCCCATCTGATCCCGCTGCGGAGCCGACTGCGGTCTCTGTTCCTTGCTCAACGTCCGATTTGACTGATCCGGAATCAATGTGTGGCGCTGTTGAATCGGGGGAGGCCTTGCCGTTATTGTCCGGTCGCTTGGAACCGGGTGCTTCATCAGCGGTTGGCGAGGTGTTAAACGATGGGTTTTCTGTTTGCCTATTGTTATTGTTCCCCGTATCACCTGCCTCAGTTGGGTCGTTTTGTTCGAGCTCTTCAGCCTGACGTGCCTGCTCTTCGAGCAAGGCTTCTATTCGGCTGCGGTTATGCCGTGCGGCGGCATTATCTGGGGCGCGGGTGAGGGTTTGCTCGTAGGCTTCCAGTGCGTTTTCCAAAGCGCCGCTCATGGCCAGTGCTGTTGCATGGTTGAAATGCAGCTGAGAATCATCAGGATTTGCTAGCAGTAGTTTTTCATAGGCGAGCGCTGCTGCGGGATAGTCAGCGGCCTGATACAGGGCCCAGGCGATCCAATGAGGATCTTCGAATACCTCTGCGGCATCTGCGGGCCGATCCTCGGCAAGTAACTCGATAGCTTGCTGATCTGCGCGCAGCCACAGATCAGCCCAGGTCGGGCTGGCTTCGGCGGGCAGTGGCAGCAGGACCGCACAGAGTAACAGGCCGAGCCAGCCCCGGCGTGCCCCCAGAGCGGCGAGCGGAAGCAGAAGCAGTATCAGCCAGTGACCCTGGTCGCTGCGTCCGGTAAGTTGTTTGGCATCACCCTGGGGGATCAGTGTTAGTGGCTGCAGTAGACTCATAAGATCACTGTCGTTGCGGGTGAGGTCGTGATAACTCGCGCCAGAGCGTCGGGCAATGCTTGCCAATGCCCGACTGTCGAGGCGTGGAAGCAGAATTCGGCCCTGGTTGTCGCGCATAAAACCCCCTTCAGGCAATGCCACCGGTGCGCCTTCAGTAGTTCCCGCACCCAGGATCGCTAATTGCCTTCCAAGTCGCAGCGCTACCTCGTTCAGCGCATTGAGCTGTGTGTTGTCGATGCTCCCGGTGATCAGTAGTATCTGCGTGCTGTTAGGTGGCAGTGGCGCTGCCATTTTTTCAGCCAGCGCTAGCGCTGCACCCAGATCCGAGCCACTCACTGGCATGATGTCCGGGCTGAGACCATTGAGCAGATCGATCAAGGTCGAATGGTCGGTGCTCAAGGGGGTAACGCGGTGGGCGCTTCCGGCAAAGGCTATTAAAGCGACCTGACCGTCACTGCGCATTTGCAGCAGGTCTCTGATCTTCAGTCGGGCGCGTTCCAGCCGCGTTGGAGCGAGGTCATTAGCCAGCATATTGTGAGACACATCAAGCACTACGATCAATGCAGACTGGTTCTGACGCATGACCGGGGAGACGCTCTCCCACACGGGCCCGCTCAGCGTGACAACAGACACTGACCAGGCCATGCCGAGCAGCAGAAAACCGCCGGCATGGCCCCGGCCGGGTTCACGCTGCAGCAGAGCTCTGCGCAGCGCCGCAGGCAGGAGCCTGTCCCAGGGCGAATACTGATTGATTCGGTTGTATAGAAGCCAGCACAGCACGCCGCAGGGAATCAGTAGGAGCAGCCAGCCCGGTCGGGCGATGGTGAGGCTGCCGAGTATTTCAAGCGGCATGGCGCCTCCGGTAGACCGCGACGCTGGCGATCACCAGACTTATCAACATGGCCAGCCCCAGGGGCCAGGGGTATAGAGGGCGCGCTTGCCGGCGTGGACTACTGTCACGCAAGGCGGGCTCGAGGGCTTCGATGCGCTGGTAGATCTGTTGAATATCCGCACTATTGCGCGCGCGGAAATACTCCCCATCGGTAGCCAGAGCAATATCGATCAAGGTGCCTTCGTCGAGATCAATGGACGGATCCTGTATGCCGGAGGTCAACAATTGATCCACACTGGATCCAACCCCTATAGTGAAAATACGGATGCCTTCGCTGGCGGCGAAGCGGGCTGCGCGCAGCGGCGTTACTTGGCCTGCGGTATTGGCGCCATCGGTTATCAGTACCAGCACTCTACTTTCGGCCGGTTCAGCCACAAGTCTTTTGATCGCCAGGCCAATAGCGTCACCAATGGCCGTCTCGCGTCCGGCCAGGCCGACAAAGGCCTCATCAATCCACTCATCCAGACTTTGCAGGTCGTGGGTCAGAGGCGCCTGCACGTAGGCGCTGGAGCCAAAGAGAATAAGGCCGATACGATCACCCTCGCGCTGGGCGATAAAGTCGGAAACCAGTTTTTTGACGACCGTCATACGGGGTACCTGCTCACCGTCGAGCAGCATGTCCTGATATTCCATACTGCCGGAAAGATCGATGGCTAACATCATGTCACGCCCGCTAATGCTGATCGGCAGGGGGTCACCTAGCCATTGCGGGCGACTGGCGGCTAAAATCAGCAGCAACCACACAAGCACAAAAATCCAGCGGCGACGCGCCAATGGCATCGATGAAACGCTGGTCGGTAGCTGTCCAAGACGCTGCAGAAAGTCAACCTGAAGCGCTGCGCTGCGCACCGGTGCGGAGGGCAGTAGCCAGCGAAGAAGCCAGGGCAACGGCAAGAGTAGAAAGGCTGCCGGCCAGTGCAGCTCAAACATGGTTGTGGCTCAACCAGCGGCGGAGTTCGCGCAGCAATGCGCGTCGTTGATCGTCGCTAAGATTGGGCGCCTGGCGATATAAATCGGCGGCAAGGGGCGCCAGATAGGAGCGTTGCGGCCGTGGATATCCCTGGCACAGGTAGTTAAGCCACTGCTCACCAAACAGGCGAGTAGGGGCGACCTCAGCGCGACGCAGAAGCAGTCTTTTAAGCAAGCTGTTGATCTCGCTAAGCCACTGTTGATCCGAGAGGTCTGCCGGGATGTCCTTGAGTGCCTGGTTAGTCCCGCGCCGCTTGATATTGAATTTTTTCCAGCGCATGACGGCCCAGGGCAGGAGAAAGCTGACCATTACTACGAATATCAGCAGAGCCCACCAGCCCGGCGCGGGCGGCCACCAGGATATCGGCTCAGGGGCCATCGGATGAATCAATGACTGATACAGAGTTTCGTTCACGTCCGGCCCCTTCTTTTCTGGGCGCTGAACATGGTGCCTATCTGCGCGGCCGCGCTGCTTGAGGTGTTAAGGCTGAAAAGCGAACACCCTAGGCGGCGGGCGAGGTGCTCCCAGGCATGCTGCTGGGCGAGAAATTGCGCGGCATAAGCCTTGCGTACAAGCTCATCGCTGGCGTTGACGCTCAGTTGCTCATCATTCTGGGCAAATTCCAGCATATCCGCTTGCGGCAGTTCTGCATCAAGGGCGTCATAGAGGGGAAGCAGCACCAGATCGTTGTGCGCCGCGAGCGGAACAAGGAGCGTCTGATTCAACTGGTCCACAGCACTGTGATCGCAGATGACATAAAGAATACTGCCGGGCCTGACGACCTCCCGAGTATGCCGCAATGCCTGATTGAGTAGTTCCTTGGGCGCATTCCCAGGAGCGTCCTGGGACGGGTGCAGGGCGTGATTGGCTTCTATCAGCCGGTGAAATAGGCGCAGCAGCGATTGCCGGTTTCGTTGTGGCCGTACCTCGTGACAGTCTTTGCCGAATATCACGCCACCGACCCGGTCGTTGTGCGCCAGCGCGGTCCAGGCGATCAGGCTGCAGGCCTGCGCAGCAAGAACGGATTTGAAGCACAGCTGGCTGCCGAAAAACAGGCGATTGCTTTGTTCGCAGAGGATAAATACCGGGCGTTCGCGTTCTTCGTTGAACACTTTGGTATGAACCTTGCCACTGCGGGCAGTAACGCGCCAGTCAATGCTGCGGATGTCGTCCCCGGGTTGATAGGCGCGCACCTGATCGAAGTCCACGCCGCGGCCGCGAAGCCTCGAATATTGACGGCCCAGTTGACGGCTGGCCTGCATAGGCCCACGAAAAAGCGGCATGCGTTGACACTCATGGCGACTCTCCAGCAAGCTATCAAGGCTGACGAACAGGCGGTCATCCAGTGCTTCACCAGGGGTCGATTGTGGGCCGGTCACCTTCATACCACCGCGACGGATTCGACCAGCAGGCTGATCGCCCGATCGGCATCAATCCCTGCGGCTTCAGCTTCAAAACTGAGAATGATACGGTGACGCAGCACGTCATGTACGATCGCTTGAACATCTTCAGGACTGACAAAGTCGCGACCGGCGAGCCAGGCATGGGCCCGCGCGCAACGGTCCAGTGCAATGGTGCCCCGCGGACTCGCGCCTAACTGAAGCCACTCGGCCAACTGCTGGCTATAAAGCTCCGGACGGCGGGTGGCCATGATCAGCTGAATGAGATATTCCTCTACAGCGTCGGCCATGAACAGTCCAAGGACTTCCTGACGGGCTCCGAAAATACTTTCCTGGCTGATGCGCTTGCCGATATGGGCGCTGACGCCCTGGGCCTCGCCACGGGCAAGGTGCAGAATCTGGCGCTCCAGTGCGGCGTCGGGGAAGCCGATGCGCACATGCATAAGGAAGCGATCCAACTGCGCTTCGGGCAGGGGATAGGTGCCTTCCTGTTCAATCGGGTTCTGCGTTGCCATGACCATGAACAGTTCTGGCAGCGGGTAGGTTTCCCTTCCGATACTGACCTGACGCTCGGCCATCGCCTCAAGCAGGGCTGACTGTACCTTGGCCGGCGCCCGGTTGATCTCGTCTGCGAGCACCAGATGATGAAATATCGGGCCTTGTTGAAAACTGAAACTGGCGGTTTCTGGTCGATAGATTTCGGTTCCGGTGATATCGGCTGGCAGCAGGTCCGGGGTGAACTGTATACGGTGAAAGTCCGCTTCTATGGCTTCGGAAAGTGTCTTGATCGCCTTGGTCTTCGCCAGGCCGGGTGCACCTTCTACCAATACATGGCCTCCGGCGAGCAGGCAGATAAGCATGCGGTCGACCAGTTGCTCCTGGCCAAAGATCTGCTGACCCATCCACGTGCGCAGATCCATCAAAGATTGGTGATGCGTCATAAGGGTGTTTTTCATCCTGACATTCGTGTCCATATCTCTTCGTGCCCACCTTTCAGCCCTGTCTAGCAACCGTGCCCGTCACCTCAGTCCAGCAAATTGTCCCTCCGGCGACAGACTATGGTCTAGACTGATCTCATACGAAAACGGGGTTCGGTAACGATACCGCGTATCACTCCAGTTCCATACCGCAAGACCCTGCAAACGCCTGAGTTGCAGGTTAATCCGGAGGCAGCATGGCATTTATCATGGCCAGCAGTAGAGAAGAATTCCTCAGTATATTGCAAATTCGCTTGTTGAAACTTGTACAGCCAGATGAAAAGGACGCGATTACCGGGTTCAGTGATCAGTTCTTTGGCATTGTGCCTTTGGAGGAACTGTTGGCCCGGCACGACACGGATCTGCTGGGTTGCACGTTATCGTTCTGGCGCTTTTTCCAGAGCTATGACGGGCAGGGCGAAAAGCTGAGGGTTTTCAATCCTGACATCCAACAGCATGGCTGGCAATCGACCCATTCGGTGGTTGAGATTCTACACCGTGACTCACCTTTTTTAGTTGATTCTGTACGGATGCTGCTCAACCGACAGGGCTATGCCATCCATACGCTGCAGAACAGCGTTATGGCAGTAAAGCGCAACAGCGAGGGCGTGCTCGAAAGTGTTCTCGATCCACATAGCAAGTCGACTCAGGCACAGTTCGAGTCGGTCATGTACATCGAGATTGATCGCTGCGCCAGTGCAGCTGAGCTCAAGCGCGTAGCCACATCGCTGGGGGAGGTGCTCAGTCACGTGCGGGCTGCTGTCGTGGATTTTGCTGCAATGGGAGAGCAGGCTCGGGCGCTTATGAAGTCGCTCAAAAGTAAGAAGTTCGGATTTTTTCCGGCTGCCGAGCGCAAGGAATGTGAGGCGTTCATTGCCTGGTTGCTGGATGACCATTTCACCTTTCTTGGTTATGAACGCTTCAGCATCAACGAAGGGTTGAAAAGCCAGCAGCTAGGCATTTTACCGGATCATTGTCTGGGGGTTCTGGCACTCAATCCGCGTGATGAATCGTTGACTGGTCTGCCAGACAAGGTTGTGGATTATCTGCGTGCACCGGTATTGCTGTCTTTTGCCAAGGCTTCGCAATCGAGCAAGGTGCATCGGCCTGCTTATCCGGACTATGTATCCATTCGTGAGGTTGATGACAAGGGCAAGGTGCTCGTCGAGCATCGTTTTATGGGTCTCTATACCTCCCGTGTCTACGCCGATACGGTGGAGCGTATTCCGCATTTGCGGCAAAAGGTGGCAGCTGTGCGCACCGCGTCTGGTTTTACCCCACACAGCCATCTTGGCAAAGAGCTGGATCAGGTCTTGCAGGTGTTGCCCCGCGATGATTTGTTCCAGATGTCCGAGGGAGAGTTGCGCGACACCGCCTTGAGTATTGTGCAGATTCAGGAGCGTAACCAGATTCGTGTGTTCCTGCGCAGCGGCAACTACGGCCGTGTCTACTATTGTTTGGTCTATGTGCCACGGGAAATCTATTCCACTGAAATTCGACTGAAGATTGAAGGGGTTCTTAGGGAGCGTTTACAGGCCAGTGACTGTGAGTTCTGGACCTACTTCTCTGAGTCGGTGCTGGCTCGTACCCAGTTTATTCTGAGTGTCGACCCCAAGCGGAAGCTGGTAGTGGATCCGCTGAAAATCGAACAGGACATCATCCGTGTCTGTCGTGACTGGCACGATGATTTCAGTGACCGTCTGAACGAGAGTCTCGGTGAGGCTACTGCGACAGCGGTGCTCGAGGACTTTGCCGACGGCTTTCCTGCGGGCTATGCCGAACGCTTCAACGCCGCCAGCGGTGTCGTGGACATGGAACACCTCCTGTCGTTGACTACCGAAAGTCCTCTGGCTATGAGTTTTTATCAACCTCTATCCCAGAAGGCGGGGGTGTTGCATTGCAAGATTTACCATCTGGGTGAGCCTTTGCCCCTGTCCGATGTGATGCCGATTCTGGAAAATCTGGGTTTGCGGGTGATGGGCGAATTCCCGTTCAGTTTTAAAAGGCACGACGGAGAGGAGTTCTGGATTCACGATTTCGAGTTTACCTTTGCGCTGGACCGTGAGCTGGATATTCATGAGGTCAACGATCTGTTTCGTGATGCCTTCGAGCAAACCTGGCGGGGTGCCGCAGAGAATGACGGCTTCAATCGATTGGTGCTCCTGGCACGAATGCCCTGGCGCGATGTGGCTTTGCTACGCGCCTACGCGCGCTATTTAAAACAGATCCGGCTCGGCTTCGAGCTGCCTTACATTGCCAGCACCCTGGTCGCCCATGCGGACATAGCCCGGGAGCTGGTACGCCTGTTCAAAACTCGTTTCTACCTGGCGCGCAAGCTGACGCCAGTGGATTTAGAAGATATGCAACAGCGTCTGGAACAGGCGATTATCGGTGCTCTTGATCAGGTGCCAGTCCTCAACGAGGACCGCATATTGCGACGCTACCTGGAGCTGATCAAGGCCACTTTGCGGACCAATTTTTACCAGAATAATGCTCAGGGCTGTACCAAGGACTATTTCAGTCTCAAGCTTGATCCGCGTGCGATCGCTGAATTGCCGTTGCCCAAGCCGATGTACGAAATATTCGTCTATTCGCCCCGGTTCGAAGGTGTGCATCTGCGCGGTGGCAAGGTCGCAAGGGGAGGGCTGCGCTGGTCTGATCGCGAGGAAGACTATCGCACCGAGGTTCTTGGACTGGTCAAGGCACAGCAGGTCAAGAATGCGGTTATTGTCCCCGTGGGGGCCAAGGGTGGTTTCGTACCGCGTCGGCTGCCGGTCGGAGGTACCCGTGACGAGGTGCAACAGGAGGCAATCGCCTGTTACCAGCTGTTCATCCGTGGCCTGCTTGATCTGACCGATAATCTGGTTGAAGGCGAGCTTGTGCCGCCTGATCAAGTGGTACGCCATGACGAAGATGATCCGTATCTGGTGGTTGCAGCCGACAAGGGCACCGCTACTTTTTCCGACATAGCCAACGGTATTGCAGCCGATTATGATTTTTGGTTGGGAGATGCGTTCGCCTCTGGCGGGTCCGCTGGCTACGATCACAAAAAAATGGGTATCACCGCGAAAGGCGCTTGGGTTTCGGTCCAGCGGCATTTCCGTGAATTGGGGGTCAATATCCAGACTGAGCCCGTTACGGTGCTGGGTATTGGCGATATGGCTGGAGACGTTTTTGGCAACGGTATGTTGCTTTCACGCAGTCTGAAATTGGTAGCAGCATTCAATCACCAGCATATATTCATTGACCCTGATCCTGACCCAGAAACCAGTTTCGAAGAACGTCAGCGGCTCTTTGATCTGCCGCGGTCAAGTTGGACCGACTATAAGACCACGCTGATTTCGGCCGGCGGTGGCGTGTTCGAGCGGAGTCTGAAGCAGATTATCCTGACCCCCCAGATGCGCGAACTCTTTGCCATAAAAGCAGAAAAGCTTACGCCTAACGAGCTTATCAATCATTTGCTCAAGGCCCCCGTCGATCTTATCTGGAATGGAGGTATCGGCACCTATGTGAAGAGCTCCAAGGAAAGCCACATGGATGTGGGAGACAAGGCTAACGATATCCTTCGGGTCGATGGTAGCGACTTGCGCTGTCGGGTGATCGGCGAGGGGGGCAACCTGGGTATGACCCAACTTGGGCGAGTCGAGTTCTGTCTCAAGGGCGGAGCGGTGAATACCGACTTTATCGATAATGCGGGCGGTGTCGATTGTTCCGATCATGAAGTCAACATAAAGATCCTGCTTAACGAGGTCGTTCAGGCGGGGGACATGACCGGCAAGCAGCGCGACAAATTGCTCGCCAGTATGACCGATGATGTTTCCGAGCTGGTATTAGCCAATAATTACAAACAAACCCAGGCGATCAGTCTGGCCCAACGTCAGGCCGTCAAGGCCATGACCGAGTATCGCCGGTTTATCAGCGCCATGGAGAGTAGTGGCAAGCTCAGTCGGTCGCTCGAGTTCATTCCCGATGACGAACAGTTGGCTGAAAGGTCAGCTCGCGGCTTAGGTCTGACCCGTCCTGAGTTGTCGATTTTGATCTCTTATTCCAAGGCCGATCTGAAGGAGGCTCTGGTCGCCTCCGATGTGCCAGAGGATAGCTATCTGGCTCGGGAACTGGGGACTGCCTTCCCCTCGGTGTTAGAGAAAAAGTATCCTGCAGCACTGAATAATCATCGGTTGTGGCGTGAGATTATCGCTACGCAACTGGCTAACGACCTGGTAAACCACATGGGTATTACCTTCCTGCGTCGGCTACAGCAGTCAACCGGTTCTTTGCCGAGTGAGCTAGCGCGTGGCTATGTGGTAGCCCGTGACGTGTTCAAGCTTCAGGCACACTTTGCCTCTATTGAGGCGCTGGACTATCAGGTTACGTCGGAAATACAGCTGGAAATGATGGACAATTTAATGCGACTGGGGCGTAGGGCAACGCGCTGGTTTGTGCGCAACCGACGCAGTGATCTGACGCCTGAACGTGAAGTGGCGCATTTTGCACCCATAGTGGAAACCCTGGCAGCGCAATTCGATAGCCTGCTCGAAGGACAGGTTCACGGCCAATGGCAGGCGCGATTCGAGGCTTATATGACTGCAGGTGTTCCAGAGGCTATAGCGCGTCTGGTAGCCGGAACCAGTCATTGCTTTACCTTGTTGGGTATTATCGAAGCCGCTGATGCCACTGGTCAGCCTGAACAGCGCGTCGCTCAGGTGTTCTTTGCGCTGGGCAGTGAGCTGCAATTGCCTTGGTTTGGACAACAGATCAACGGATTGCCAGTGGACAATCACTGGCAAGCACTGGCGCGCGAAAGCTATCGTGATGACCTTGATGCACAGGCTAGAATGATGACTGTATCGGTACTGCATGATTGTGACGAGGAATCGACCCCCGAAGCGCTGGTCAAGAATTGGGTTGCAACTAATCCGCTGATGGTGAAGCGCTGGCGGGTGATGATGTCGGATCTGAAGAACGCGAGTGGTGGTGACTATCCGATGGTGGCTGTAGCCATGCGTGAATTGCTGGATCTTGCGCAGGCATCCCGACATGCGGTTAACTGAGTGTCTTAAATCTATCGCATCCAGAGGATCTCGGATTGCCCGCAGAGCAGCAATTGGTTGTGGATATAGCGGTTCCGGCCGAGCGTTATCTGGCCTGGTATCGTGGCTATGCTGACCGTGTATTGATGCATAGCCGTGACGGCAGGCGCGTTAGCCTGCCGGCGCACCATTTGCGGCCCTTTCTTACCCATGATGGGATATACGGTAGTTTTCTCATGCGCTTCACTAGTGATGGCAAGCTGGTTTCCCTCCAGCGTTTGGGCCAATAATAGCCCGCTGTTAGCGGTCAAGTGCGTGTCTAACAGGTATACTATTGGGCTGAAAATCATTCACAAGGCTCTGATCCATGTATTCCATTCTTCGCTCACTGCTGTTCCGCCTGCCCGCAGAGGCCTCACACGATCTGACGATGGATATGCTGGGTGCTGCCGGTCGACTTGGTCTGGTGGATAAGTTGTGCAGGCCGAGGACGCCTCAGCCGGTTCAGGTTATGGGGCTTACCTTTGATAACCCAGTGGGTCTAGCTGCGGGCTTGGACAAGAATGGTCTTGCTGTCGATGGATTGGCGGCGATGGGATTCGGTTTTCTCGAGGTAGGTACCGTTACTCCGCGGCCGCAGCCGGGCAATCCCAAACCACGGATGTTTCGGTTGCCCGAGCAAAGCGCGATTATTAATCGGTTGGGATTCAATAACATGGGTGTTGAGGCGCTGTTGCAGCGTTTAGACGCCGTGCGTTTTGCAGGTGTGCTGGGTGTAAATATCGGCAAGAACGCGGTTACACCGGTTGACCGTGCGGTAGATGATTATCTTTACTGTCTGCGCAAGGTCTACACGCGGGCCAGTTATGTGACCGTCAATTTGTCCTCCCCCAACACTCCGGGTCTGCGATCGCTTCAATATGGCGATACCCTTAAGCGGCTGCTTGAAAGTATCAAACAGTGCCAACGCGAATTGACTGCGATGCACGGCCAATACGTGCCCATAGCGATTAAGATTGCTCCAGATGTTCTGCCGGAGGATCTGGTCTTGATAGCCGCAGTGCTGGTTGAGGAAGGCATGGATGCGGTGATTGCGACGAACACCACCCTTGAGCGCACGGCAGTAGTGGGATTGGAGCACGCCGATGAAATCGGTGGGTTATCCGGCGGGCCACTCACCGATGTCGCTACTGAAGTAGTGCGTGTGTTGGCTGGCGAGTTAAACGGTCGTATACCCATCATTGGTGTGGGAGGTATTTTGTCCGGTAGTGACGCGGCAGACAAGATCCATGCGGGTGCCAGTCTGGTTCAGCTCTATAGTGGATTTATCTACCGCGGGCCGGAACTTGTCGGCGAATGCGTGGACGCCATAGCCGCGTTACAGAAGTAACAATTAAAAAAATGCACAAG
>Ga0314772_1000417_pt1 | contig 23343 bp, 18 predicted proteins | sample MetaGCBIW2018_FD_204520 | JGI IMG/M metagenome (GOLD analysis project Ga0314772, IMG submission 204520) | Cryopeg brine microbial communities from Beaufort Sea near Barrow, Alaska, United States - CBIW 2018 | ecosystem: Environmental > Aquatic > Marine > Coastal | place: USA: Alaska | collected... | reverse complement strand
TTCATAGTGTGCGCGGTCCGGGGCCGTGCCCCCACCGGCAGCGGCGAGCGCGATTCCCGCGCGGTGCAACATATCTACCGCCGAGCGGTGGGTGACGCCAAGCCGCTCAGCCACATCTGCGGCGGAGGTGCCGTCAATCCACCACGAGACCGCTGCGACTCGCTCCCGCGGGCTCAGGCGCCCTAGGGCCGAGGCAAGAGGCGATGTCGGGTCGCCCACACAGACGCCTACACCGATACCCTCGCCGCTGCCCACGGCGACGGGGCTCTTGGGCGGCAAGCGATCGTGTCGCGAGCGGTGGACACCCAACTGCGGCGCGCCCGTAGCATCGGCCGTGGGCGGAACGTAGGTGGCATCCGTGGGGGGCGGTGCGTACTCGTCGTTGGCGCCAAGGGGGATGCCACGTACCGCGACGCTAGTTTGGTGGCGGGCTGCGGCATCGGCCGGGTGGTCGTCGGCGTAGCCCCGAGCGACGTGGTCGCGAATGGCCCAGTCCCGCAACGCGTCTGTGCGGGGCGCACGCAGCGAGCCCATCACAGCGCCGATCGCGTTGTCGGTAAGGCGACGGGCCTCATCGATGTCGGGGGTAAGCATGACGGCGTAACTCAGCAGCGCAGGGTAGCGATCACGCGTAACTGCGTTCAGCCCCCTGAACCACCGTCTTGGCACTTTGCTCCGTTGCTGATGTGCGGCTAGTTCCGCTGCCGGATTGCCGAGCGAAAGATGAAGACTCCCAGTGTAATTGCCGCGGCGACAGCGATCAGAGACACGATGGCGGGCCGTGCGTGAGGCGTACTCTGCAGGCCTACTGGGCGCTTGAAACGCAGCACGCCCCAGCCATTTTCCGCACACGCACGGCGCATGGCGCGGTCAGGATTGACGGCGAAGCCGTGGCCTACCAGGTTGAGCATGGGTGCGTCGGTGATCGAGTCGGAGTAGCCGAACGAGCGCTCGAGTCTGTACCCGCGCTTGTCGGCCATCGCCTTAATGGCGTCGGCCTTGGCTTGGCCGTACGCGTAGAACGTGATCTCGCCGGTGTACTTGCCCTTCTTAGACTCCATCTTGGTGGCGATGTGACCGTCCGCGCCCAGCAATTTGGCGATGGGCTTCACGAATGCGGAACCCGAGGCGCTGACGATGATCACGTCGCGACCGTTCTCGTGGTGGCGGCGGATCAGGTCCAACGCCTCGTCGTACACCACGGGGTCGATGTGGTCGTGGACGGTCTCCTCGACGATCGCGCGGACCTTCTTGACATCCCATCCCTTGATGAGGCCGCTGAGCGAGTCGCGCAGGCGGTTGGTCTGACGCTCGTCGGCGCCACCCACGAGAAAAATGAACTGCTCATACGCCGCCCGAATGGCATCGGTGCGGGTCACCAGTCCGCCCTCGTAGAACGATCGCCCGAACGCCATCGACGAGGTAGTAGCGATGATGGTCTTGTCGAGATCGAAAAAGGCGGCGGTGGGCCGCGGGGAAGCAGGTTCTGTCGGTGTCGCCATGGCTCTAGGTTACCCAGCCTGAGTCAAGGAAGCCAGGGGAAGGCGGTGGGTCCGTTGGTCGCGTCCTCATGTGGAAAAACGGGTGGTCAGCCGTTCGGGTTGCGGCCAAGACGAGGGCGGGCGGGGCGTACGCGCACTCCGTGCTCGCGTTACATGCGTTCGGTGAAGATCGCCCGGCCACTCCTTGACTGCCGGTGCCGGTGCCGGTGCCGGTCCCAGCGCCTCGACCCTTTGACAGTTCTCTGGGCGAGGGCAACGATGGAGTAGTAGCGCAGTTTCGCTACCAAGTTCGGCAATGTTCGGCGGAGGTTTTTTATGACTGACTCATTCGGCGCTCGCGCCACGCTCAAGGTTGATGACCAGGAGTACGAAATCTACCGGCTCGACGCGGTGGAAGGCTCGCAGCGATTGCCATACAGCCTGAAAGTTTTGCTGGAAAACCTCCTGCGCAATGAGGACGGTCGGCTGGTCACTGCGGATCAGGTGCGCGCGGTCGTCAACTGGGACCGTGCCGCGGCGCACGGTGCGGAGATCCAGTACACACCCGCGCGGGTGTTGCTCCAGGATTTCACCGGAGTTCCCTGCGTGGTCGACCTCGTTGCAATGCGGGACGCCATGGTGTCGTTTGGCGGCGATCCGCAAAAGATCAATCCGCTGATCCCGTCGGAATTGGTGATCGATCACTCGGTCATCGCCGACGCCTTCGGTAGCCAGCAGGCATTCGCGATCAATGCCGAGTTGGAGTTCCAGCGCAACGAAGAGCGCTACCAGCTCCTGCGTTGGGCGCAGCAGTCGTTCGACGACTTTCTGGTCGTTCCGCCGGACACCGGTATCTGCCACCAGGTCAACCTCGAGTATTTGTCACGCGTAGTTTTCACGCGGGACATCGACGGCGTCACTCAGGCCTACCCGGATACCCTCGTGGGCACTGACTCGCACACGCCGATGGTCAACGGTTTGGGAGTGCTGGGCTGGGGAGTGGGAGGCATCGAGGCCGAAGCCGCGATGCTGGGCCAGCCGATGAGCATGCTCGTCCCGCCCGTGGTGGGCTTCAAACTGAGCGGGGAGCTGCGCGCGGGTGTCACAGCGACCGACCTGGTGCTGACCGTGGCGCAGATGCTGCGTCAGACCGGAGTCGTGGGCAAGTTCGTCGAATTCTATGGTCCGGGTGTCGCCAATATTCCGCTGGCCAACCGGGCGACCTTGGGCAACATGAGCCCCGAGTACGGTTCGACGTGCGCGATCTTCCCCATCGACGACGTCACGCTGGACTACCTGCGTCAGACTGCCCGGCCGGAGAAGCAGGTCCGGCTGGTCGAAGAGTACGCGAAGACCCAGGGCCTCTGGCACGACCCGGAACACGAAGCAGAATACTCGATGACGATCGCGCTTGACCTGAGCGATGTGGTGCCCTCAATCGCCGGGCCAAAGCGCCCTCAAGACCGTATTCCGTTGGTCAACGCCCGCCGCGTCGTCAGCGAAATCCTGCTCGACGGCTCGCTTGCTCCTCAAGAACTCTCTGGCCTTGATCGGGCCTTAGCCGACTCCCTCCCCGCTAGCGACCCCATCAACTTTGACAAGGTGGGGACGGGGGACAAGCCCGTTGATCGTTCGCCACTCGGTGAGGGTGGTCGTTGGCCGTCCGACCCGGTGGGCGTTGAGTTCCCCGATGGCCGCAAGACCAGCGTGGACCACGGGCACGTGGTCATCGCTGCCATTACATCGTGCACCAATACCTCTAACCCATCCGTGATGATTGGCGCGGGCTTGATGGCAAAGAAAGCCGTGGAACGAGGCCTAGGTTCTCAGCCCTGGGTGAAGACTTCACTTGCCCCGGGTTCACGTGTAGTGACCGACTACTACGATCGTGCTGGGCTCACTCCGTACCTCAATAAGCTGGGCTTCGACCTCGTGGGCTACGGATGCACCACCTGCATCGGTAACTCGGGGCCGCTCATCCCTCAGGTGAGCGAGGCCGTCAAGGATGGCCACCTGACGGTGGCCTCGGTACTCAGCGGCAACCGCAACTTCGAGGGCCGTATCCACGCTGAAACTGAGATGAACTTTCTGGCCTCCCCACCGTTGGTCATCGCTTACGCCCTGGCCGGAACAATGAACATCGACCTGCTTACGGACCCGCTTGGCCACGACGAATCGGGCGGCCCGGTGTATCTGGCCGACATCTGGCCCAGCACCCAGGAGGTCGAGGGCGTCATCGGCGAGGTGATCGAAGCCGGTATGTTCGCCAAGGGATACGCGAACGTCTTTGATGGGGATGACAACTGGCGTGGCCTCGAGATTCCGTCTGGCGATATCTTTGCGTGGGACGAGGCTTCTACCTACGTGCGCAGGGCGCCGTATTTCGAGGGGATGCCGCGTGAGCCCGCGCCGATACGCGATATATCTGGCGCTCGCGTGCTGGCTTTGCTGGGGGACTCGGTGACCACCGACCACATTTCTCCGGCCGGCGCGATCAAGCGTGATTCGCCGGCAGGCCAGTACCTGACGGATCACGGCGTGCCGTTCGCCGACTTCAACTCGTATGGGTCTAGGCGCGGCAACCATGAGGTGATGATTCGCGGCACGTTCGCTAACATACGACTTCGCAACCGGCTGGTGCCGGGTGTGGAGGGAGGCTTCACTCGCCACCTCCCGAGCGACACGCAAATGAGCATTTTCGAGGCGTCGGAGGCGTACGCGGCCGATCAGGTGCCGCTCATCGTGATTGCTGGCTCGGAGTATGGCTCCGGTTCCTCACGAGACTGGGCCGCGAAAGGCACCCTGCTGCTCGGAGTGAAGGCGGTCCTCGCCGAGTCTTTCGAGCGGATTCATCGCTCGAACCTCATCGGCATGGGTGTACTTCCGCTCCAGTTTATGGACGGCGAGTCGGCCGAATCGCTGGCGCTGACCGGTGAAGAGATCTACTCGATTGTGGGCCTTGAGGGAGTGGAAAACATCCCGCAGCGCGTCACCGTGACGGCGGAGGACGACGGCGAGACTCGGCACTTTGAAACGGTAGTACGTATCGATACGCCCGCGGAGGCTGCGTACTTCCAGCACGGCGGAATTCTGCAATACGTCCTGCGTCAACTCCTGGCGGTATGACGTAGCGCAGGCGTGGTGGGTATAGCCCGCAACCCCAATCTCGTAGAAAGTGAGGCAGTCATGGCGGCAACAAGTCGGACCAAAAAAAGGCCCGCGAAAGCCGGTCGCAAGGACGCGGAGCTGCGAGGCTTTTACGAGCGAATGTCGCTCGTGCGTACCTTCGAATTGCGCGCGAGCGAAATGTACGCCCGGGCCAAAATAGGTGGCTATTGCCACCTGAACTTGGGGGAAGAGGCGATTGTTATCGGCCTGACTGCCGCCCTCGAGGACCGGGACTACCTGTATACGACCTATCGCGACCACGGATACGCCATCATGCGAGGGATGGAGCCGTCGGCGGTGATGGCAGAGCTGTTTGGCAAATCGACCGGCGTCGTGGGCGGTTGGGGCGGATCAATGCACATGTTTGACATGAACAAGCGGATGCTCGGTGGCTACGGTATTGTCGGTGGCCAAATCCCTCCCGCCACCGGAGCCGCACTGGCGATCAGCTATCGCAGCGAGGCTGGCCCAAAATCGGAGGCAGTCATGTGCCTGCTGGGAGATGCCACCACGAACATCGGCGCCTTCCACGAATCGCTCAATCTCGCGGGGCTGTGGAACCTGCCAATTGTCTACGTGATCGTCAATAATCGGCTTGGGATGGGGACGCCCGTGGAGGGCGCGTCCGCGGAGCCCGACCTTTACAAGCACGGCAGCAGCTATCGGATCGACGGCACCCGAGTGGACGGTAACGACCCGATCGCGGTCCGTGACGCGGCGCGAATAGCGCTCAAGAAAGCTAGGGAAGAGCGCCGGCCAGTGTTGCTCGAACTCATGTGCTTCCGGCTCAAGGGGCACTCGGTAGTCGACCCGGCGCGCTACCGCTCCCAGGAAGATACCGACGAGGCGAAACAAAACGACCCGGTGCCCACGTTTCGCGCGAAGCTCATCGCGAGCTCGGTGATGACCGAGGAGGATGCGGCTGCGACCGATGCTGAAGCAGACCGCATCGTGACCAAGGCGGTTGAGTTTGCCAACGGCAGCCCGGACCCTGCTGTCGGCAGTCTCTTTGACACGGTGTATTCAACCCCAGTAGCGAACGCCTCGACCCGGCTCCCCGCTGAGCGGGTGGTGATGCTCTCGTGAGTGACACCGCGCCTGAACCTCGGGTCATCACCTACCGACAAGCCCTTAACGAGACTCTGCGCGCCGAAATGGAGCGCGACGAAGATGTCTTCCTCATCGGCGAAGAGATCGGCATTTTCCAGGGCTCCTACAAGATCACCGCGGGGTTGATCGAAGACTTCGGGCCAAAGCGGGTTGTCGACACCCCCATATCCGAGGAGGGCTTTGTGGGTGCGGCGATCGGCGCCGCAATGCTCGGTCTGCGCCCGGTGGTCGAGATCATGACGCTCAATTTCAGCCTGATAGCGATCGACCAAATCGTGAACCACGCCGCCAAGATGCACGCGATGTTCGGTGGGCAGGTGAAGGTACCCATGGTCATCCGCTTCCCCGGAGGAGGTGGTCAGCAGTTGGCGGCCAGTCACTCGCAGAACCTTGAGGTTTGGTACGCGCACATTCCCGGACTAAAGGTGCTGGCGCCCTCAACTCCCGCGGAGGCTAAGTCGATGCTCACGGCAGCGATCCGTGACGACGATCCGGTGATCTTCCTCGAGAACCTGGCGCTGTACAACATGAAGGGTGAGGTTCCCGCGGGTGAGCAGGTTGCCGAGATCGGTAAAGCGGCGGTGGTGAAGGCGGGCACTGACCTGACCATCGTGAGTTACTCGCGGGGCATGGTGACCGCGCTGGAAGTCGCCGACGAATTCGAGCAGCAGGGAGTGTCGGTGGAGGTAGTCGATCTACGTAGCCTGCGCCCGCTAGACCGGGAAACCATATGCGCGTCGGTGCGTAAGACGAGCCGAGCGGTGGTGTTCGAGGACGACATGCTCAGCTACGGCATCGGCGCCGAGGTCTCGGCCACTATCGGAGAGGGCGCATTTGACTACCTTGACGCCCCGGTGCGTCGGGTCGCCGCTGCCGAGGTGCCGCTGCCCTATTCCAAGCCGCTGGAGACCGCGGCGTTGCCACACGCGGCAGACCTATCCAGGGTGGTGCGAGAAACACTCGACGCTACGCAGTTCAGCAAGTAGGAGACGATCATGTCTGAAGTGACGATGCCCAGGCTCTCCGACACGATGGAGGAGGGTGAGCTCGCTCGCTGGTTAAAACAAGTCGGCGATGTGGTGGAAAAGGGCGATGTGCTCGCTGAAATCGAAACCGACAAAGCCACGATGGACCTCGAGGCGTTCGAGAGCGGCGTGCTGCACGAGCATTTAGTGACGGAGGGCACCATGGTGCCCATCGGCCAGCCAGTCGCCGTCATCGGCGAGGGCCCGCCGAGTGAGGGTCCATCCTCTGGGAGCACGTCTGAAGCCGAGGACCCAGCTCCAGAAGAACGGGGAGCCGAGTCAGAGGCGCCACAGACGAAGGCGCCAAAGTCAGAGGCGCCAGAGAAGGCCAAAAATGCCACACCGGAGGACGATGCCCCGGTCGCCGACGTGGCCGACGTGGCCGACGTGGCCGATGTGGACGACATGGTCGACGTGGACGACGTGGACGACGGAGTGAAGTCTGAGCCTGAAGCGCCATCGCCCACCGCTGGCAAGCTGCGCATGTCGCCGCTGGCTCGCAAACTTGCGCACGACCACGACATCGACCTAGATTCCTTGAAGGGAACTGGGCCCGACGGTCGTATCATCCGCGCGGACATTGACGCCGCTATCAGCGCCCAGAAGGACGATGGCGGCGCTGTTGCGGAGCCCCAGGTGGCGCCCGCGCAGCGTGAAGGCAGCCACGACCAAGGCGAAGGCGACGACGAGGTCATTCCGTTGAGCAAGATTCGCAAGGTAATTTCCAGGCGACTCACGCAGAGTCAGGAGATTCCGCATTTCTTCCTGACCAGCGTCGTGGACGTGGATCGACTTATCGCGTTGCGCGCGGACGCTAATAGCGAACTCGCTGAACAAGGAATAAAGGTGAGTTTGAACGACTTCATCGTGAAGGCGGTGGCGATCGCGTTGCGTCAGCACCCGGAGGCGAATACCTCATTCACCGGCGACTCGATTGTCCGCCACCGGCGGGTGAACGTCGGCATCGCGGTGGCCACCGATGCGGGCCTGTTGGTTCCCGTGGTGACGGACGCCGACCAAAAGTCGGTAAGTCAGATCGGCGCCGAGGTAGTCGCGCTCGCAAATACCGCGCGCGGCGGCAAGCTGACGCTAGACCAGATGTCAGGCGGAACGTTCTCGGTGAGCAACCTGGGCATGTTCGGCATCGATGAGTTCACCGCGATGCTCAACCCGCCCGAGGCCGGGATCCTTGCCGTTGGCGCAGCGGGTCCAGAGCTAGAACTGCGGGATGGAGAGGTGGTGGAGGTTCAGAAGATGAAGATCACCCTCACCGTGGACCATCGGGCTATGGATGGCGCGACTGCCGCAGCATTTCTGCGAGACCTTAAGGGGATTCTGCAACAGCCGCTGCGTATCCTCGTCTAACTCATATGCGCGTGTGAAGCGCGTCAGTCGGAGAGAAACTGACCCGGCGGGTACGGCCGTTTGGCGACACTCATAAGTACCGCAGAGTCCTCCAGCGCCTCAAAACTATGAAGACCGTGGGGAACGATGAGCAAGCTTCCTGCCCTTGCCTCCCAGGTGTCGTCACCGATCCGCATCTGGACGTGTCCTTGAAGGACGTAGACGGTGGCGTCGTCCTGATTGCCGCGTTCATTTAGAACCGTGCCTTTGATCATGCCGATCACAGTTTGTCGTAGCGACTTCTCGTGGCCGCCATAAACCGTGTCAGCGGCACGACCGCCGCCCGCCTCCGCCGCAGCGTGTAATTGCCGGACTGCGAGGGCTTCGATCGAGATCTTTGTCATTCAGCCAGTGTATGGTCTGCCACTGAAATCCGCTGGTCTTCGCTCGGATGTAGCTGTTATCGGTGGCCCGCGTTGATTTTGCGTGCTGATGTCCACAGGTCGCGCGTGCCCAACCCTCCTCCGGGGTTTGTGCGCTTGAGCGGTGTGGGCAGCGAAGAGAGGCTGATCCTGATCGGGTGAATGATGCCGCCAACGCCCCCCTAGTGCTTGTGTCAGACCCGTTGGGCCCGCTCGGGGCTGTGCTGCGCGAGCCTGGTGTCACCGACGTCGTGGTAAACGCCCCCGATGAGGTGTGGCGCGATCGTGGACTTGGACTAGAACGGGTCAGCGTGCGATTCGCCGATGCCGGCGCAGTGCGGGACCTCGCGGTGCGGTTGGCATCAGCGGGCGGGCGCCGACTCGACGACGCCAGTCCCCTTGTCGACGCGCGGTTACCGGATGGGACGCGCCTGCATGCAGCCCTGCCGCCAATCGCGCAGGAATGTGCGCTTATCTCGTTGCGGACCGTTCGGCGGGCGCCGTTCACGATGGCGGACCTGGTGACGTCTGGCATGGTGCCGGCGGCGCTCGAGCCCACACTCGCGGGGCTGGTGCGAAGCCGCGCATCCCTGCTGATTTCCGGTGCGACGGGTTCGGGTAAGACCACACTGTTAGCGACGTTACTGTCGTTGGTCAATCACTCCGAACGCATCGTCGTGATCGAGGAGGGAGGCGAGGTCACGCCCTCTCACCCGCATGTGGTGCGCCTGATTGAGCGCCGAGCAAACGTGGACGGTGTGGGCGAGATAGGGCTGGCGCGCTTGGTGAGGGAGGCGCTGAGAATGCGGCCCGACAGGATCGTCCTCGGTGAGTGCCGAGGGGCCGAGGTGCGCGATGTGCTGACCGCCCTTAACACCGGTCACCGCGGAGGAATGTCGACAATTCACGCTAACTCGGCGCTCGACGTGCCTGCACGGCTGACGGCCCTTGGGTCTCTTGCCGGCATGGGACGGGAGGCGGTTGCGCTCCATGCCAGTGCTGCGTTCGACGCCGTAGTGCACGTGCAGCGTGAAGTATCGGGGCGACGAGTGGCGCAAGTAGGGGTGCTGGATGGGGCCGCCGGACTGGTGGTGGTGTCCGCGGTGACAGCACAGGCGGACGGGCACCTCGAGCGTGGTCCGGCTTGGGAGCACCTCGTCGCGCTCGCGCATGAAATCGAGGTGCCGAATGGCGTGGCGTGACTTGGGGTACCTCAGGCCGCGCCGCCATCCCCAGCGCGCAGAAGTGGGCGAAGTCGATCCGCCGATCGTGCTGGCGGCCGTGGTCGGCTTACTGCGGTCGGGCATGAGCACGTCGGCGGCTTGGGGTTCGGTGGGCGTAATGTCCGTGGCTGAGGACGGCACGCCGGAGCTGCCGTGGGGTGGCGACAGCGCGCTCGCGGTGCAAGCCGCTTGTCGGCTTTCCTACCGCACCGGTGCGCCGCTCGCTACTGTTTTGGCAGCGGTCAGCGATCACGTCGAGGCCACTCTTGAGGCGGAGTCGCGGCGCGAGGCCGCGGCGGCTGGGCCGCGACTGAGCGCCCGAGTGTTGACACTCCTACCCTTGGTGGGGCTTGGCCTGGGCGTGGTGGTCGACGCGAGCGTGTTGCGGGTCGTGACTACCACTCCCATCGGATGGGCGCTGGTGGCGGGTGCGGGTGGGCTCACGATGCTTGGCCGTGCGTGGATGCGGCGGATGATGACGGCGGCGGAGGACGCCTCCCGCGAGCGATGAACGAGACGTCACGGTCGGTAGCGGTAGAGGTGCCCGTTTCCACAGCGCTCACGTTGGTCGCGGCGGCCATCGGGGCGGGGCTTGACGTGCTGGGGGCACTGTCCGCCGTCGGAGTGGCGCTACGGGGGCCTAGCGGCCGTGAGTTACAGAGCGTGGCGCGCGCCGTGACAGAGGGTGGATCGTGGCGCGAGTCTTGGGCACTAGCCGGTGCGCGCTGGCTTCCACTTGAGAACGCACTCCGCCCGTGTTGGGTCGCTGGCGCAGCGCCCGGCCCGGCGCTCGAGGCTACCTCGCGAGCGCTCGTGAGCAGGGCCCGCCGCGATGGGGAGAAGGCGATGGCGGAACTGGGGGTAGCACTCGCGCTGCCGCTAACGCTGTGCTTGCTACCTGCGTTTGCGCTCGTGGGAATTGTCCCCATGATCATCGCGGTCGCGATGGGCGCGGGTATCGCAATCGACCCCTAGCCCGGGTGGGCTCGTAGTCCCGGGTCACCGTTTCGGTGGACGGCATCATGCAGGCCGAGGTCACTGGCCACGCGAAGAAGTCTGCTGCCAAAACATCAACCCCGCTGATGTCCACAGGCCTTGAGGCCGTGAGCGACATTCGCCGATTTGTATCGAGTCGAGTCGAGTCGTGGCGCGTGGCGCGACGCTGGGAGCACAACAAACAAGAGGAGAAAATCATGGGCGACAAGCAGCGGGCTCCAGGGCACCAGGAGGCCGAGTGGATGCGCGGAGGGTCGGAAGTCGACGGAGGCAGTGCAGGCGGTAGAGAGTACGACGACCAGGGCATGGCAACGGTCGAGTACGCGCTCGTCACCGTCGCCGCGGCAGGGTTCGCGGGGCTACTCATCGTGTTGCTGAAGTCCTCGGAGGTGCGCGAACTCTTGATGGGTATTCTGCAGCGTGCGCTGGGGGGCTGACCATGCGCCGTTTGAGACCACTGCGCCGTTTTCGACAACCGCGTAGTGCGGAGGTCATGAGCAGCCGCGATCCAGGTTCGGTAAGCGTGGAGCTTGCGCTCGCGTTGCCGTCCGTGGTGCTGGTCCTGGGTTTTGTATTGGCAGGCGCCTCATGGGTTGACGCTGACATTGCTGCGACGCACGCGGCCACGACCGCCGCGCGCGTCGCGCTGAGCGAAGGCGACGATGCTGCGGAAGCCGCGGCCAGGCGAATATCGGGCGGCACGGTGGTGGTGACCCGTGACGATCATTGGATCGTCGCGCACGTGTCTGTGCCGGGTAACGGTCCCGTGCCGGACGCGACAGCGGTGGCCCGCGTCCCGGTGCAGCCATGAATGGGCGGGTGCGGAGGTGAGCGTGGAAGTGAACACGGCACGGTCCGTGGTGATCCCAGGGAAATTTCGGAGGTACGGCGACGCGGGTGCAGGAACGCTGTTGGCTGTGGCGCTCCTCGCGGTCGTCGGACTTGTGGGAATGCTGGCTGCGGCGCTTGGAGGTGCCTCGGTCGCACAGGTGCGGGCTCAAGGAGTAGCTGATCTCACGGCCGTGGCGGCAGCACACGCCGCACGCGATGCGAGGGCTGTCCAGTCGATGCCTCGCGGCACGCCCAGGGCATGCGCGGTCGCGTTGGCCGTAGCTGACGCTAACGGTGCGGATCTCGAGGGTTGTGGCGTGGGCCGAGGGGGAGCAGTCCAGGTCGCCGTGAGCATCGCGACGGCCTGGGGGAATACGCGAGCGTCCGCACGGGCCGGACCGAGTAGTACGGGCTGAGCGGCGTTGTCGCCCAAGAGGCAATAGTCTGCGTCCGGGCGGACTGCCTAGAAACGCGGAAACCCGGCGGTGACTCGGGCTGAGGGATCCGAGTTACCACCGGGCAGTTCGACTTGACCGTAGCGCGACTGAGGGGTGCGCTCTGCGGTCAAGAAGCGCAGAGAAACTTAAATCCCTCTGCTACGAACCTTGCGGGTCGTATATAAAACGTAACCTAGAACTCGGCATGGTCACTGCCAAAACAGGGTTTTCTGTGATGAATCGCACAGGGTGAGCAGAGCCAAAGTGCCGCACTATGCATCGCCGTCCTGGGCCCAGTCGTCAACTCACCGTGATGCTTCCAAACGACGTCCACACCTGAAGGTCGACCGAGTCAAATTGACCGGGTGCTGGTGCGGGGTCAACAGCGATGTTCGGCGCAACTGCGCTCGAGTCACCCCCGAATGGGTCCACTAGTTCCTCGTTGATGCCCGATTGAGGCTGAATGCCTTGTTCCTCGTAATAGACCTGAGACGAGCCCACGGGAACGTACTGCGAGGATACAAGCGTGTACACGCCGGGGGTGATTGTCGCCTGGCGCTCTCCCTGCCAGCAGCCGTTGATATCCCGCCACAGGAACGTTGAGTCGACTGATGCACCAGGTACAAGAGCCGGGACTTGATAGGCGTCGGGGCTCACGATCTTGTACATATTGCGGGACTCGATCCCGCCCAACACCGCGTTGTCCGTTGCGCTGAACATCACCGCGCCGCCGTTTTGCGCGGGGTTCACACCGTAGGCCTCGGCCACCACCACGCCATCTTTTAGCAGGTATAACTGGCTATTCAACGGGGAGGCAAAGTTGTTGAGAGTGTAGTCGGACACGTTTCGAGCGGTGAGGGCGAACGTGGGGTTTCCGTCCACGACCCAGCCATAACTCACGCCAATTCGCGTGGGGAACTCCCCGCCGACGTCAAGCAGGTCCAGTTGCGCCGAGCGGGACGGGAAGCGCCCGTCCGTTTGCCCTTCCATGGCGCATCCAAAGTAGCTTTCCGCCCACGCGTTTTCGTCATAAGGCACTGCGTCGTCATACAAAACAAGGCTGTCATTTGTCAGCAGCCAACGCTGGGTGCCCGCGGCCATATCCCACGGTGCGTTGGTGAGTCCGGCCGCGTAGAGTTGGCGAGCGACGCCAGGTGTCAGCGAACCGTCGGGTAGGGATACCGGCGGGGGCCCGTCAGTTGGAGGATCCACAGTCGGCTCGGTTGACGGTTCTACAGGGGGCTGTGGCTCGCCAAGGTACTGCGCGAACGGGTCATCGACCTGGTCGCCCGTGATCGCGAACCCTGTAGTGGCGTTCACCTCGTAGTACGTGCCGTCAGCGGCAAGGATTTCGTCGGCGCTCGTGGTCGGGCCCCCTGAACGGGTCGCCGCAGTTGATGTCTCGCTCGGAACCGGCTCGGGGGTTGCGTTCGAGGCATCGGCACTCTCGTAAAAGCCCTGCGTAACAAACAGCTCATATTTGCCGGCAGGAAGCGGCGCGCCATCCCAGCAGTTGTTAAGCGGCATATCCACCGCAAAGCTTTGGCTCTCGCCGGGGGCTCCGGCGAATACAGTGAGGTCCGCATTGGGGTTAGGAAGTTGCTCATCGGCGGGACCGTACGCGTAGATCGACTCGGCGGGGACTGAGGCAACGGTAATGCCGTCCCACGTGACGTACGCGGAGGGTGCGGTGGTGACCACCTGTCGGGGACCCACTGCGGGCTCGACGTTCTCGTCGCCCGGTCGCATGTGTTGAAGGATCGTAGCGTTCACTGTTGCGGGAATTGACCCCCCCGGATCTACCTGGGCCGGAGCTTCGAGCTCGAGCGACACCGGGTTGTCCACTGCCATGGCAGGGATGGTGGTCTCCAACTGCTGACCGCAGAGACCGAACGCTAGGCGCGTGCCACTTGCGAGGTTCTGGGAGCCCGCCGAGCTGTCCAAACCCGCGCCGCTGTCTTGCAGCGACGGTGCGGCCTCCGCGGCCGCGGTCATCGATCCGTCGTCCACGCCCTGTTGCTTGGACGAGATCCCGTTCGGACCAATGACTCCCAGGGCGATCACGCCAATCGCGGTGGCCCCCACGATTCCCGTAGCGGTACCGCGTAGCCCCCGGTGCAGGGACACGCGACGTGCAGCCGCGTGGGTGGAGATGGTGACGCCGTCCAGTGGAGCGCGATCGGCTGCGCCGCGCAGGGCGTCTGAAAGCTTGACCATGATTATTTTCCTTCTGAGGTTCGAGGCGTCGAGTTTTCCCGCGCCGATGCGTCGGCGGAGGGGGTGCGGCGTTGTGCACCGCGGGTGGTGGCCGGGGAGTCCCCGTGAGCCACGTCATCGAACGAGCCGAGCGCCAGCTCAAGCTGGCCCAACCCGTCGGAGAGGTACCGCTTGGCGGTGCCCGTCGCGATGCCTAACGTGGTGGCGATCGCCGGCACTGTGAGGTCGTCGAAGTACCTGAGCACCACGCAAGCCCTCACCCGTGGCGGCAAGGTGGCCAGCGCATCGGCGACGTCCGATCCGGCTTCGACAGCACCAAACTCGTCGCGCATTGTCGCCGCAGGCTTGAAGAGGTACTGGACGCGCTGCCAGCGCTGCGATCGGCGGTAGCCGTCGATGTACACGGACGTGATCGCCCGGCGAACGTAGCCCTCGGCTTTTCCGGCCGTAAGTCCAGGCCGTGGCCGGGAGAACGTGCGCACTAGGGCTTCCTGTACAAGGTCCTGCGCCTGGGTGGGGTCGCCGCAGACCAGGTACGCGTAACCGAGCAGCGCGCGCTCTCGATTACGCACCAACTCGTTCATGGTGTCGCGCCAGTCAGTCATCGTCCGTCCCCCGGTTCTGATGTGTTGTCATGCATTATCGACGCACGGGAATAAGAAAACGTTGGGGTGTGCCGCGCACCTGCCTTATAAGTCGCTAGACTCCCCGCATAACCCTCAAGGGTGGGACAACGTGGTCTCACCCAGGCAAATCGTCAAGGAGGACGAATGTCTACATCCGTTGCAGCGACCGTGGAGGTGGGCTCGTCGTCCGTCACCATTGTCGCGGTTATCGCGGTCATCGCGGTGGTTTCCCTCGTGTTCTCCTATGTTCTGCGCCGACAGGTACTGAGCGCCAGGGCAGGCACCCCCAAAATGAACGAGATCGCGGACGCGATCCAGGAGGGCGCCTCCGCCTACCTGAGGCGTCAAATGCGCACCCTGGTGCTGTTCGCCGCCATCGTGTTCGCATTGTTGTTCCTCCTGCCCGGCGACGGCGGCGTGCGCATCGGCCGCTCGTTGTTCTTCCTGCTGGGCGCGGGCTTCTCCGCGCTCATTGGCTATATGGGCATGTGGCTCGCGGTGCGCGCGAACGTGCGTGTCGCATCGGCGGCGACGTTCCCTGGCGGGCGTCATGAGGGCGCCCGGATCGCGTTTCGTACCGGTGGCGCAGTCGGCATGTCCGTGGTGGGGCTCGGACTGTTGGGCTCCGCGAGCGTGGTGCTGATCTATCGCGGTGACGCCGCGGCGGTGCTCGAGGGCTTCGGCTTTGGCGCGGCGCTGCTCGCGATGTTCATGCGGGTGGGTGGCGGAATTTTCACCAAGGCGGCCGATGTTGGGGCTGACTTGGTAGGCAAGGTTGAGCAGCACATCCCCGAGGACGACCCCCGCAACGCGGCGACTATCGCGGATAACGTCGGCGACAACGTGGGCGACTGCGCCGGCATGGCCGCGGACCTGTTCGAGTCCTACGCGGTCACGCTGGTCGCCGCACTCATCCTGGGCAAGGCCGCGTTCGGCGAGCAGGGTTTGGTATTCCCGTTGATCGTGACGGCCATCGGGGCGTTCACCGCGACACTTGGCGTGTTCATCACCAAGATCCGGGGCAGCGAGAGCGGACTCAAGGCCGTCTACCGAGGCTTCTACATTTCCGCGTTCATGGGCGCCATCCTCGCCGCCATCGCGTCCTACCTGTACCTGCCTGCATCGTTCTCTGAGTTCACCGGATCATCCCTCGCGGACCTGCCAGGGGACCCGCGCCTGATGGCCACGGTCGCGGTGTTCGTCGGCATCGGCCTCGCGGGGCTGATTCTGTGGCTCACCGGGTACTTCACCGACGTGGCGCAGAAGCCAACCAAGCGAGTGGCACAGACATCTCTGACCGGTGCCGCCACCGTGGTGCTGTCCGGAATCGGACTTGGCTTGGAGTCTGCCGTCTACACCGCGACCGTCATCGCGGGCTCGATCGTGGTTCTCTTCTTTGTCGCTGGCGCATCCGTGCCGCTGGCGCTATTCCTGGTCGCTCTCGCGGGCTGCGGACTGCTCACTACCGTGGGCGTCATTGTCGCCATGGACACTTTCGGCCCGGTGAGCGACAACGCGCAGGGTATCGCGGAGATGTCCGGCGAGGTGGACGAGGAGGCGGCGCAGATTCTGACGGACCTGGACGCCGTGGGCAACACCACCAAGGCCATCACCAAGGGCATCGCAATTGCCACCGCGGTGCTCGCGGCGACCGCACTGTTCGGCTCCTACTCGGAGACCGTGGCGACGGCGCTCGCAGAGGCGTCCGCGACTGCTGCGGACTTCAGTTACGACATCATCCACCCGCTCACGCTGGTGGGAGTCATCATCGGCGGCGCCACTGTGTTCTTGTTCTCGGGCCTCGCGATTGATGCCGTAACAAGGGCCGCGAGCGCCATCGTATTCGAGGTGCGTCGCCAGTTCCGTGAGATGCCCGGCATCATGGACGGCACTCAACGCCCCGAGTACGGACGCGTGGTGGACATCTGTACGCGAGACTCGTTGCGCGAGCTCGCCACGCCTGGCCTGCTTGCCGCTACCGCGCCGGTGTTCGTTGGCTTCTCTCTCGGCATCGGCGCGCTGGCCGGGTTCCTGGCGGGAGCGATCGGAACCGGCGTGCTCATGGCGGTCTTCCTCGCCAACGCCGGCGGCGCCTGGGACAACGCGAAGAAAATTGTCGAGGACGGCCACCACGGCGGCAAGTACTCACCTGCGCACGAGGCCACCGTCATCGGAGACACCATCGGCGACCCGTTTAAGGACACCGCCGGTCCCGCGATCAACCCGCTCATCAAGGTGATGAACCTGGTGGCACTGCTGATTGCGCCTGCGGTGGTGCTGACGTCCTATGGTGCCGACGCCAACCCCTGGTTGCGCGGACTGATCGCCACCGTGGCGGCGGCCGTCGCGGTCATCGCGGTTGCTCGGGCCTCGCGACGCTCGCACGCGGCGGGGGCCGAGGGCGAGGGCGATGTTGCGGCAATTTCCGAGGGTCACGATGGGCCGGCTCCGGAGGGCACCGCGGTCGACCTGCCATTTGACCAGCAAGCAGATCAGAGTGGCGCAAAGCAAGGTGCGACTCCTGATCGCGACGGTACCTGACGCCGTGCGCCGTCCCTCGTATGGCCGGTTATGCCTACGCTCCTCCAGTGACGCCAACGCGTGGCGCGAGCACGCCTGCGATCTGGTCCCACAGCGCATCGGGTGCACTCAGTATTGCTGGGCCGGCCACTCCGGGCAGGTACTCCGCGCCGTCGAGTCGTCGCACCGTGAATCCGGCCTCGCGGACGATCGCGGCGCCAGGCGCATGGTCCCAAGGGTGGGTGCGCGAGAACAGTAAATAGTCCGTGTTGCCCAATAGCAGGTCCGCGTAGTCCCAGCCCGCACACATGCGCGGCGTCGCAATCTCACCCAACTCGAGTTGCGCGGCGTCGAGCGCGTCCCGCCTGCCGGGTTCCGCGAAGTGCGCGGACGCCGCTCCGCGCAAGTTGCCCAGCGTGCGACCGCCGGAGACCTCGTCGCCCACGACCCGGGGCGCAATGGGCTCGCCGTTGAGCGTCGCACCCTCGCCGCGCACCCCTATATATAGGTCATCGGTCTCGGGGTGCAGGATCCACCCGGCGGCGGCGACCCCGCCGTCCAGGTACGCGACCATGACCGCGTACGTTTGCGATCCGTGCACAAAGTGATACGTGCCATCGACGGGGTCAACCACCCAGGCGGCCGATGCATCGGCGAGTAAGTCAGGAAGGCTGGGGTTGTCGGCGGTCGCCTCCTCGCCCACGACCGGCACGTCGACTATCTCGCGCAGCCGCTTGGTGAGGAAGATTTCCGCTTGCTTGTCCGCCTCGGTCACGTAGTCGCCCGGGCCCTTAAGATCGATGTCTCCCTCGGCTAGTGCACGGAAGCGCGGGCGGATTTCGGTATCGGCCGCTTCGGTCATGGCTTGGGCTACGCGAGTGATGTCCATAGGCCCACTGTGGCACCTCTTTGCAACGAACTGGTAAACGGCCCAAAAGGGCCTCGGGGTAGCGAGGTCGCCATCGGTATGTATCCTGTGACCGTCGCGCCCATTCTTTTTGGGCCAGCACCACTTGAATAGAAAGTAGGTCTCATGACCCGCAAACTCGTGATCGTCGAGTCGCCCACCAAGGCCGGAACTATCGGCGGCTACCTTGGCGACGACTACGACGTCGTGTCGAGTGTGGGCCATATCCGCGACATCCCCGAGCCCCGGGAGATGCCTGCTGACGTCAAGAAGGGACCCTTCGGAAAGTACGGCGTCGATGTGGATAACGGCTTCGAGCCCTACTACCAGGTGTCAGTGCGGGCCAAGAAGACGGTCGCGGACATCAAGCGCCGCCTGAAGGATGCCGACGAGCTCTACCTGGCAACTGATGAGGACCGCGAGGGTGAGGCCATCGCTTGGCACCTGCTTGAGGTGCTTAAGCCCAAGGTGCCGGTGAAGCGGCTGGCGTTCCACGAGATCACCCGCGAGGGAATCGCACGTGCCATGGCGGCGCCGCGCGACATCGACATGGAGATGGTCGAGGCGCAGGAGACGCGCCGCATCCTTGACCGCCTGTACGGCTGGGACATGTCCGACGTCATGCGTCGCAAGGTGGGGCAGGGCTCCAGCGCCGGTCGCGTGCAGTCCGTCGCGTTGCGCCTCGTCGTTGATCGCGAGCGGGAGCGCATGGCGTTCCAGACCGCCGAATACTGGGACCTCACCGCTACCTTCGCCGCCAAAGCTGGGCCCGATGCCGGGACGAGTTTCGCCGCCAGGTTGGCCAGAGTGGACGGCGCCCGCGTCGCGAGCGGCAAGGACTTTGATGACCGGGGCGTGCTCACCTCGGACAAGGCTCACCATCTCACCGCTGGTGCGGCGGGGGCGCTCGCGTCCGGCCTCGCCAACGCAGACTTCTCCGTCACGAACGTGGCCTCAAAGCCGTACAAGAAGCGTCCGGTCGCGCCGTTTATTACGTCGTCGCTGATCCAGGAGGCCAGCCGCAAGCTTGGCCTCGGTGCGCGCCAGGCAATGGGCGTCGCACAGGGGTTGTACCAGCAGGGTTACATCACTTATATGCGGTCCGACTCGCCCACATTGTCGAGCGAGGCCATCAAGGCTGCCCGGTCTCAGGCGATCGAGTTGTTCGGCTCGGATGCCGTACCGGCGTCGCCGCGGGTATACGCGTCGGCCGACTCGAACGCTCAGGAGGCGCACGAGGCCATCCGGCCGTCGGGGGACAAGTTCCGTACGCCCGAGTCATTGCGCGCTCAGTTGCGCGGCGACGAGTTTCGGATGTACGAGATGGTCTGGAAGCGCACGCTCGCTTCCCAAATGGCCGATGCAGTGGGCACCACGTCCACCATCACGATAGGCGCGAAGTCCTCCGCCGGGCACGCGGTCGAGTTCACCAAGTCCGGCACCATTTTGACGTCGCCCGGCTTCCGCGCGCTCTACATCGAAACTACCGAGAAGGCCCGCTACGAGGACGAGGACGGCAAGCAGCCCTCCGACGGCGACTCGCGCCTCCCGCAGGTGAGCGAGGGAGACGCGGTCGACGCGAGCGACCTCGACCCCATCACTCACGCGACCAATCCGCCGCCGCGATTCACGCAGGGCGCGATGATCAAGGAACTCGAAGACCGCAAGCTGGGCCGCCCGTCGACGTACGCGTCGACCGTGGACACGATCATCTCCCGTGGCTACGTGCACGTCGAGCGGCGCAACCTGGTGCCGACGTGGCTCGCGTTCTCGATCGTGGGCCTGCTCGAGGAGCACTTCCCATCGCTCGTTGACTACGGTTTCACCGCGGAGATGGAGGCCGGCCTGGACCGCATCGCCGCGGGCGAGAGCGCCATGAAGGATTGGCTGCAGGAGTTCTACTTCGGTAGCCCCGACGCCAAGTCCGAGGGCCTGCGCGAGCTCCTCGAGAACATGGGCGAGATCGACGCTCGTGCCATCAACACGTTTGAGATCGGCGACGGCATTGCGGCGCGCAACGGTCGTTACGGTCCCTACATCGAGCGTGAGGTCGACGGGGAGGCGCAGCGCGCTTCGATTCCCGAGGACCTGGCGCCGGACGAGCTCACCGTCGCCAAGGCCGAGGAACTTTTTGCGACGCAGGGGGGCGACGAGCGCGAGCTCGGCGCTCATCCCGAAACTGGCCGCACCATCGTCGCCAAGGCGGGGCGTTTTGGGCCGTACGTGACGGAAGTGTTGCCCGAGGACTCCAAGGATCGCCCCAAGACCGCATCGCTGTTCAAGTCGATGCAGTTGGAGACTATCCGGCTGGCCGATGCCGTGGTGCTGATGAGTCTGCCACGCGTGGTGGGAATTGACCCTGAGGATAGCGCAGAGATTACTGCCCAGAATGGCCGGTATGGCCCGTACCTGAAGAAGGGCACGGACTCGCGGACGCTGGAGGACGAGGGCCAACTGCTGGACATCTCCCTCGACGAGGCGCTGGCTATTTACGCGCAGCCCAAGCGTGGACGTGGTCGTACCGCCGCGCCGCCGCTCAAGGAGCTGGGCGTGGACCCCGTCAGCGAGAAGGCAATCGTCGTCAAGGCCGGCCGGTTCGGCGAGTACATCACCGACGGCGAGACCAACGTGACCATCCCGCGCGGGGAGACCGTGGACGAGATGGACCACGACCGCGCCGTCGAACTCCTCGCGGACAAGCGTGCCAAGGGTCCGGCCAAGAAGAAGCGCGTGCCGGCTAAGAAGAAGCCTGCCGCGAAGAAGGCGGCTGCCAAGAAGCCCGCTGCGAAGAAGGCGGCGCCTAAGAAGTAGGAGCACGTCGCCTCCACAACCCTTTGGTGGCGCTCTTCGTTTATGTGTGGACGAAGGGGGAGTGATGGCAGGCACCGACGAGATCATCGGCGAGTTGCTCGATGTTGCGGCACGGCGTCTCGCGGCGTATGGATACCTCCTGACGGGGTCGCAGCACGCGGGTGAGGAACTCGTTCAGGCGGCAATTGTCAAGGTCTTCGTGAGGCGACGCAAGGTAGCGGGCGTTCAGGCAGCGGAGGGATACGTCCGCGCGACGATGCGAAGTGTTCACATCGATGGGCTACGTCGCGAGCGACTATGGCGCCGGGTAGCCCCCGGACAGCTGGCCGGCCGCGAACCTGTTGACGACCACGCCGCCCGCATTGCGACCCGCGACGCTATGCAGCGCGCGCTCGGCTCGCTGAGCGCGCAAGAGCGCACTGCGGTGGTGCTGCGGTACTTCGACGACCTCACCGTCGCTCAGACCGCGGACTACATGGGGCTCGCCCTTGGAACGGTGAAGCGGTACGTCTCAAACGCCCTCCACAAGTTGGCGGTCGAGATAGGCGACCACGACTTCGATGTTGAGCGCGTGACAGTCGAACAAGGAAGGGAGTGACCATGGATCTGCACGATGAGCTAGGTCGATTCGGGGAGCAAAACTCCGCTGACGCCGCACGTCGGCTTCGCGACGACTCCTCGCGCGAGGCAATTCTCGCGTCGGTCACGACCGGACGCCGGCGCCGGCGCATTGGCGCTACGACTGTTGCCGCCGTCGCCGTGGGTGCGGTCGCTATCGGTGCGTGGGCTGCCGCACCCGCTCTGCGTAGTCTTGCGGATGGAGGCGTTGCCCCTGCGGGCAGGCCCGGCATCGTCCGCGCGGGCCCCTACGAATACGCGGTCTCTGCGGACTCTCCTGAAAGACCTCCGCAGGTGGTGCTCGATGGGGCTGCCGCGGTGACGTGTGGCGACACGGTGGACCTAACGCCGGGTGTGACCGTGCACGACCCCGGTGCGCTCACCGGTTCGATTGCGCTCGGTGCCCAGTTGGGATCGTCGGATGATCTTTCCAAACTGCTGACAGCGGATCAGGAGGCGGCTCTAAATTGGGATTCCTCCCAGTCTTCGTGGGGTGTCGTAATGATCGGCGATGAGCTCTCGTACGAGGCGACTGCGCTCCTGCTTGACCGCGATCAGGTAGTCGGCATCGCGGAGCCGACGGTCGGCTACGGTCGTGGGATGTCGCGAGTCACTGGCGGCCTGGCCGTGCCGCGCATCGGACAGTGCGAGGGTCCTGCGCCTTCCGGAAAGGCGGGCGACCCGCTGAACACCGTGATCGTCGCCCAGTACTGGGCAAATGGGGCCTCGTCGCCCGACGAGCGGCAGTTGCTCGCGACAATAGTTGTCGACCCCAATCAGCCGGCGGTCGTGAGCAGCCCGGAGGCCGAGCCGTCGCCCACGGCCGAGCCCACGGCGGCGCCATCCGCCGGGTCCTCAACTGCAGCATCGGCTTCGGAATCGCTAGCGGAGCCGCTCATTGCGCTCGGTGGCAACACCGACACCACCGCCCTCCAATGTGGTGACGTGTGGAGCCTGGAACCCGGCGAGTCTACGCATGCGGCGCAGCCCGCGGATGTGAGCGGGACGTTGACGACCGAGTTCATCGATCCTGAGTTTCAGAACCCTTCAGGATGGAAGGTGACGTCGGGTGGGCCCCGGGAGGCACCCGACATCGGCTTCCTCGAGGGGACCTTTGCGGTGGTCGACGGCAAGGTGGTCGGAGTGGGAGTGCCGAACTACTGGAGCCTATTCGCCAAACAGTTTGTGCTGGACGACACCGACCAATTCAACGCGGTGCCGAGCGCGGAATGCGGCGAACTAGCGTCGCTCCCCGCGGCGGGTATGTACGAGCGTCATTGGGTGGTCCAGGCGGTTTACACCGATGGCGACTCGATTGTGCCTCTGAAGACCTGGATCGACCCCGGCGGCTCGATGACGCTGGACGCGTCGTAGGTGGAGCTCCACACGTCGTCCAGGTGTCGGCCGCCTCGGCGCAGCGCTATTTGCCTTCGTTTGCGAGCTTCGTGAACCGTCTCTGAGACATTGAGCAACAGTGGGACGGCGTGTCGCGGGTGACACGCCGTCCGGTTAAGCCCGGTGTGTCAGTGAAGGTTCGTCGGCGCGACGCGCAGCAGATGGATGCCGATCGCCCAGAGCCACCCGGGAATGAGTACCGCCGCGAGCGC
>Ga0314772_1000413_pt1 | contig 23449 bp, 19 predicted proteins | sample MetaGCBIW2018_FD_204520 | JGI IMG/M metagenome (GOLD analysis project Ga0314772, IMG submission 204520) | Cryopeg brine microbial communities from Beaufort Sea near Barrow, Alaska, United States - CBIW 2018 | ecosystem: Environmental > Aquatic > Marine > Coastal | place: USA: Alaska | collected... | reverse complement strand
GAGCCCACGTACGACAACGGCGGCAAGCGGTTCGCCTTCAACGGCGACGGCTACTACGTGAAGTCTGCAGCCCAGATGTGGGACACCTGGGGAGACCATCCCGAGGCACTGACCAACACGATGCTGATTGCCGAGCGGTGCGAGGTCGAGTTCAACACCGCCGCGGACTACATGCCGCGGTTCGATTGCCCCGTCGGGGAGAACGAGCTCTCATGGTTCGTCAAGGAGGTGCAGGTCGGCCTTGACAAGCGTTACCCCGACGGCATCCCGGGCAGCGTGCAGGAGCGCGCCAACTACGAGATTGAGGTCATCGCGGACAAGGGCTACCCCGGGTACTTCCTGGTGGTCGCGGATTTCATCAAGTGGTCCAAGGACAACGGGATTCGCGTGGGTCCCGGGCGCGGCTCCGGTGCGGGATCGATGGCCGCGTATGCGATGGGCATTACTGACCTCGACCCGATCGTGCACGGGCTCTACTTCGAGCGGTTCCTCAACCCGGAACGTGAGTCCAAGCCCGACTTCGACATCGACTTCGACGAGCGCCGCCGCGGCGAGGTGATCCGCTATGTGACCGACAAGTACGGCGAGGACAAGGTCGCCCAGATCGTCACGTACGGCACTATCAAGGCCAAGCAGGCGCTCAAGGACTCGGCGCGCGTGTTGGGCAAGCCGTACGCACTGGGCGAGATGCTCACCAAGGCCTACCCGGAGCCGCAGCAGGGGCGTGACATGCCGCTGGCCGGCGTGCTGGACCCCAAGCACCCGCGCTACGGCGAGGGTAACGACTTCCGCACGTTAGTGGAGTCTGACCCGGACGCAAAAGAGACGCTCGAGCTTGCGCAGGGGCTGGAGAACCTCAAGCGCCAGTGGGGCGTGCACGCAGCAGGCGTGATCATGTCCTCGGATCCGCTCATGGACATCATCCCCATCATGCGCCGCGAGTTGGACGGCGCGATCATCACGCAATTCGACTACCCCACGTGCGAAAGCCTTGGGCTGGTCAAGATGGACTTCCTTGGCCTGCGCAACCTGACGATCCTGGACGATGCGCTCGAAAATATTGTCAATAACGGCAAGGACCCGCTGGTCTTAGAGGATTTGGCGCTCGAGGACGACGAGGCGTTCAAGCTCCTGGGTCGCGGCGACACCCTTGGCGTATTCCAGCTCGACGGCGTGGCCATGCGTCAGCTACTGCGTCAAATGCGCCCCGACAGCTTCGAAGACATCTCCGCGGTGCTCGCGCTGTACCGGCCCGGCCCCATGGGCGTGAACTCGCACACCAACTACGCGGAGCGCAAGAACGGCCGCCAGAAGGTGGACTACATCCACCCAGAGCTGGAGGAGCCCCTCAAGGAAGTGCTCGAGGTCACCTATGGGCTGATCGTCTACCAGGAGCAGGTGCAGCGCGTCGCGCAGATTGTCGCCGGCTACACGCTCGGCGCCGCAGACCTACTGCGCCGAGCGATGGGCAAGAAGAAGCCCGAGATCCTGGCTAAGGAGTTTGAGCCTTTCAGCGCAGGCATGCGCAAGAACGGATTCTCCGAGCAGGCCATCACTGCGCTGTGGGACACGTTGGTGCCCTTTGCCGACTACGCGTTCAACAAGGCACACACCGCCGCGTACGGGGTCCTGAGTTTCTGGACTGCCTATTTGAAGGCGCATTACCCGGTCGAGTTCATGGCCGCGCTGCTCACGTCCGTTGGGACGGATAAGGACAAGTCGGCGCTGTACCTGGGCGAGTGTCGCCGGATGGGCATCACGGTGCTTCCCCCCGATGTCAACGAGTCGATGGCGCGATTCTCTGCCGTGGGCGCGGATATCCGCTTTGGGATGACGGCCGTGCGCAACGTGGGTCATAACGTGGTCGCGGAGATCGTCAAGACCCGCGAGGCCAAGGGCGCGTTCACGTCGTTCTCTGACTTCTTGGACAAGGTGCCCGCCGCAGTCTGCAACAAGCGCACCATCGACTCGCTGGTCAAGGCGGGCGGGTTCGACTCGCTGGGCCACACCCGTCGCTCGCTGAACGCCGTGCACGAGCAGGCGATTGATTCCGTCGTGGGAGTCAAGCGCAAGGAGGCCACCGGGCAGTTCGACCTGTTCGGCGACGATCCCGAGGTGGGCGGCGGGGTGAACGTCGACGTTCCCACTCTCGAGGAGTGGGACAAGAAGACGCTGCTCAACTTTGAGCGTGACATGCTCGGCCTGTATGTGTCCGACCACCCGTTGTCGGGGTTGGACCACATCATCCGCTCCGAGGCGTCTCACCAGATTCTCAGCGCCACGCCCGCGAACGGAGTGAAGGACGGCGACCAGGTGGTGTTCGCTGGTTTAGTGACGCGAGTGGATCGGCGCGTGGCTAAGTCTGGCAACCAGTACGCGATCGTGACGCTCGAGGACATGACAGGCGAGACCGAGATCTCCTTCTTCGGCAAGACTTACGAGACGTACGCGCGCGACCTGACGGACGATGCAGTGATCGCGATCAAGGCGCGGTCTCGCGAGCGCGGCGACGGCGGGCTGCAATTCAGCGCGGTCGAGGTGCGCATCCCCAACCTCAACGTGCAGGACAACTCTCCGGTTGTGATCACGGTGCCGGCGGCGCGGGTGACGCCTCCGCTCGTGGAGCAGGTCAAGGGCATTTTGGGCATGCACCCAGGTGGCATTGAGGTGCGCATGGTGCTCACGGGTTCTGAGGAGCCCGTGACAATGCGGTTGGACGACAAGTTCCGCGTGGCGCGCTCGAGTGCGTTGTATGGCGACCTGAAGGCGACGCTCGGACCGAACTGTCTGGCGAGTTAGCGCGCTACTTCTCGAGTGCTGGTTCACTGCTTTTGGCGCCGGGCAATAGCGCCATTCGCTTGGCCTGAATGACCGGACCGTCGAGGCGAACACTGCATCGGGGACTAGCGGGGGCGATCTCATCGCGGTTATGATAAAACATCACTAGGGGATGTCGAGGCATGTTTTAAGGAGGATGTTGATGGCGAAGCGCACTGTAGAGCTACGGCCGCACGTCCAGGATGCTCTCGGCGTTTGGGGTCAACTCATCCGGCGCGGACGGTTGGAGCGGGGATGGACTGCTAAGGATCTTGCCGCGCGAGGCAACATCTCGGAGCAGACGGTACTCGCCGCAGAGTCCGGTCACCGAGGTACGTCCGTGGGCACGATGATGGATCTTGCCGACCTCGTGGGCGTGCCCCTCTTTGGCATTGAAGACCGCGCCGAGATCGCCATTCGTCGTCAGCGCGGCGAGGAGATGCTGGCCCTGCTTCCCAGCCGGGTGCGGCGCCCAACGAATGGACGCGTTGATGACGACTTCTGAAGAGTTGTACGTCTGGACGTGGCTACCTGGGCAGACTGAGCCCGTCCTGGCAGGAAGGGTGGACCAGGCCGGACCGGTCGTCACCTTCATCTATGCGCTGCGGTATCGGTCCAGGCCCGACGCGATCAGCCTGTTCGCGCCCGAGCTTCCGCTGCGACCGGGTGTCCAGGAGCCTGGCGATGGGCTGGCTATCGCCGGCGTGCTCAGGGATGGGAGCCCGGATAGGTGGGGTCGCGGCGTCATTGAGCGCAGGCGAGGCGTCGCGCCAAACTCGCTCAGCGAAATCGACTACATGCTCAGCTCGAACTCGAATCGCTTTGGAGCGCTGGACTTTCAAGCCGGTCGTGAGAATTATGTCCCCAGGGGGGACTCCGCGACCCTCGAAGAGCTACACCAGGCAGCCGCCATCGTCGATGAGGGCCGTGAGCTGTCGGCGGGTCTCGACGCGGCACTCTTGCATGGCACGAGCCTCGGAGGCGCGCGGCCCAAGGCGACTCTCACCGATGCCGATGGTAGCGAGTGGCTCGCCAAGTTCGCCTCGTCAGACGATCGCGTCTTTTCGGTGGTGAATGCCGAAGGCGCGATGCTTGAACTTGCGCGTAGGGCAGGCGTGAATGTGCCCGAGAGCAAGGTCGTGTCTTCCCTTGGCAAGGAAGTGCTCCTGGTCAAGCGATTTGACCGCGATGGCAAAGGCGGGAGACGTCACGTGGTCTCTGGCTTGACGATGTCGCAGACGGACGAGATGTACGCCCGGTACGTGTCCTACCCACAAATTCTCGATGTGCTCCGCATGTACGCGAAGGACGCCACTCAGCCAGGCCCGGAGTTGTTCCGGCGCATCGCCATGAATATCGCCATCAGCAACAATGACGACCACGCTCGGAACCATGCGGCCTTCTGGGACGGTGTGCACCTGGAGCTGACGCCGGCCTATGACCTTGCGCCGGGGCACCGGTCAGGCGATACCTTCGAGCAGGCGATGGCTTTTGGGCGAGGTGACCGGGGTGCCAAGGTGTCCAACTTCGCGGCGCTCATCAGCGAGTCGGAGGTCTATGGGTTGAGTGCGGCAAAGGGCCGCGAGATCGTCGACCAACTCGTGTCCAGCATCAGCGAGAACTGGGACGCTGCGGCTGAGATCGCGCGTGCGAGTGCGGCAGACAAGCGGCGGCTCCGCGAAACACAGGTGCTGCCCAGGGCCGCATTCTTCGACTAACCGGCCTGAGCGCCGGCCTCACGCTCGACCGCATACCGTGGCGCCATTGACTCCATCTGCTCCATGACGAGCTTGATGGCGGCGGGCTGCTTGTCCGGCGGGTAGCCGTTGATCACGAGCAGTCGTTTGATTGAGGAGCGCAGTTTGGCTCGCACGTCGTCGCGCACCGTCCAGTCGGTGCGCACGTCGCGGCGCATCACCTCGACGAGGCCGCGAGCGATCTCCGCGAGTTTGCCGTCGCCTTGCACTTCAACGGCTGATTCGTTTTGCGCGACCGCATCGTAGAAGGCGAGTTCGTCCGAGGACAGGGGCGGTGTGAAGGTCTCTCCCCGCTTGCCTTCAACAGCAACCTCCCGAGCCAACGCCACTAATTCCGCGATCACTTCAGCCGAGGTGAGCTGCTGGTTCGTGTACTTGTTCATCAGCTCGGTGATGCGCTCCGAGAAGGCGCGCTGTCGGATGATGTTGTTGCGGGTGACGGCGGCCGATTCTTCGGTCAGCAGGGTTCGCAGCGCTTCAATCGCCAGTTGCGGGTTGCGGGCTTGCTGCGTCCGCTCGACGAACTCGGGGGTGAGGTCGCTCAGCGAAGGTTTGGGCATGCCTGCCGCGCTGTAAATGTCGTAGACCTCACCGGCATCCGTGGCTTGCGCGATGAGATTGACGAGGAGACGTTGGATGTCTTCGGGGATGGGCTCGCCGCGAGCTTGGCGGTCGAGGGCATCGAACTTTGCCATGAGCACACGCACTTCTTCGTAGAACGTGATTTCGGGGCGCAGGCTGACTAGGTTCTTGCGGCCACTGGCGAGAGCCCAGGCGCGGCCGAGTTGTCCCGAGAATCGACGGTAGCGAGCGGCGAGGGTTTCTTCGCCGAGCGCCGCCTCGTTGCCTGGCGTCGCAACATCGCGCAAATAGTTGGCCGCACCGCTAGCGGCGTTGAGGTAGGCCTTATTCCCGCCCTTGTTGAGGACTGCCTTCCAGTCGTAGCCGGCCAGAATCTCTCGGAGCTTGTCGATGAGCTCAAGGGCGACACCGACTGCCTCGTCGACGGAACGCCCAATGGGTTTGTTCGTTTGGTCGCTGGTCGTGTACTCCTCAAGAGCTGCCTTGAGGTTGTCAACCAATGGTGCGTAGGCGACGAGTAGGCCATCTTCTTTTCCGCGGAAGGTGCGGTTGACGCGCGCAAGGGTCTGCATGAGTAGCGCGCCTTTGAGGGGGCGGTCGAGGTAGAGGGTGTGGAGGGGCGGCGCATCGAAGCCAGTGAGCATCATGTTCTGCACGATCACGATCTCGAGTTCGTCGTCCACATCTTTGAGGCGCGTCTTGATGGCGTCGTTCTGGGAGGTGCGGCGCACGTGTTCAACGATGGGCGACGGGTCGGAGGGGGTTCCCGAGTAGACGACTTTGATCTTCCCGGTGGTGAGGTCGTCGCTATGCCAGTCGGGGCGCAGGGAGATGATCTGGTCGTAGAGCCGGGCGCAGATGTCGCGGGTGGCTCCGACGATGAGGGCCTTGCCGGGGGCTTCGATGTAGGGGCGCATGCGTGTGCTGCGTTCTTCCCAGTGCTTGACGATGTCGGCGGCGAGGGCTTCGAGCCGTTCGGGGGCGCCGTAGATGGCGTTGACCACGGCGACGGACGCCTCGATGCGGGCCCGCTCGGTGTCGTCGAGCGCGAGGGTGACTTCGTCTGCGGCGGCGTCGAGGTCTTTTTGGGTGATGCCGGCGGCGAGGCCGACTTTTATGAGCCGGGGTTCGAAGTAGACGGGCACGGTGGCTTTGTCGTCGACGGCGCGGGTGAGGTCGTAGATGTCGATGTAATCACCGAAGACGTCGCGGGTGTTGCGGTCGTCGAAGGAGATGGGGGTGCCGGTGAACGCGATGAGGGTGGCGTTGGGGAGCGCGTCGCGCAGGTGGCGGGCGTAACCGTCGAGGTCGTCGTAGTGGCTGCGGTGGGCTTCGTCGACGATGACGATGACGTTGCGGCGGTTGGAGAGGAGGGGGTGTTCGGTGCCGGTCGCGCGTTCGGTGTCGGTGCGTCCAAATTTTTGGAGGGTGGTGAAATAGACGCCGCCGGTGGTGCGGTTGCCGATTTCGTCGCGCAGTTGGGTGCGGCTCTTGATTTGTTGGGGCTTCTCGGCGAGCAGCAGGCTCTGGTTGAAGGTTTGGAAGAGTTGGCCGTCGAGTTCGGTGCGGTCGGTGATGACGACGATGGTGGGGTTTTTGAGTTTGGGGTGGCGGGAGACGAGGTTGGCGTAGAGCTCCATTTCCATGGATTTGCCTGAGCCTTGCGTGTGCCAGACCACGCCGGCCTTCCCGTTGGATTCTACGGCTTGCACGGTGCTGCCGATCGCTTTGGAGACGGCGAAGTATTGGTGAGGTTTGGCGATGCGCTTGGTGAGACCGTCACTGTTTTCGTCGAACGCGGTGTAGTTGCGCAGCAGTTGCAGGAAGCGGTCTTGGTTGTAGAGCCCGTAGAGGGCGTCTTCGAGGCTGGTGGTGGTTTCACCGTCGATGGTGCGGTTGGGGCTGACGGGTTTGCCGTCGTCGTCGACGTTCCAGGGCGCGAAGTGGTTGAGGGGCGTGAAGGGGGTGCCGTATTTGGCGTCGACTCCGTCGCTGGCGAGGGTGAAGACGCAGTAGCGGAACGCGAGGGGGAACTCGCGCAGGTAGGTGTGGAGTTGGGCGTGGGCGGAGGCGACATCCGCAGTTTTGGTGCCGGCCTTCTTGAGCTCAATAATGCTGACGGGCATGCCGTTGCAGTAGAGCACCAGGTCGAAGCGTCGCTTGTAGTCGCCCTGGACGAGGGTGACTTGGTTGACGGCGATCCAGTCATTCTGGTCGGGGTCGGCGGAGAGCAGACTGATGGTGGGGTTGTGTTCGGTGCCGTCGGTGTCGATGTAGCTGAGGCGGAATCCGTCGACAAGGTATTGGTGGATGCGCAGGTTCTCTGTGATCGCATCTTTCGACTTCGGCGACGCAATTTCGGCAACCGCTTGTGCAAGGTATTGCGCAGGCACGGTCGGGTTGAACTTCTGGAGTGCCGCAAGCAGGCGGGGACGGATGAGGAGCTCATCCCAGCTGTCGCGCTCACCTGAGCCGGGTGCGATCTTCTCGCCCGCAATAGGGAGCCATCCCAGCTCGCCGAGCGCGTCGAGGGTGAGCTGTTCCCAGGCTGCTTCGCTGAAACCAATCATTAGTTCGCCTCCGTGCTCTCCGTTTTACGACCCAGAATTTCGCTTCGTGTTGCGGGGTCGCTGAACTTGCGTATGAGGAAGTCCACCCAGCTCTGGGTGTAGACATATTGTTCGAAAGGCGCGCTGTACCTGCAGAAGTCAGAACGCGTCGCGGATCTGTTTTTGTCACGCGTATCCGGCCGTACCTTGAAGTGTTTCCATGCGCGCGTATGCCAATGCATCGTAAATTCGGGAATCTGCTCGCAGACGGCATCGACAACTTGTCCTGCGCGCATTGACCCGAGGGAGTCCACCGGTACTTGTTTCTCGCGGATTACAGTGCGCACTTGATCGAGCACCTTGCGCTCGTTGTCGTCGAGTTCATCTTCGCGCACAAATGTCATTGCCGCATCGGCTTCGGTTTTGGGCCCGGTGTGGGGGAGCAGAAAGACGCGGAATTCGAAACTCTGGTCTCGGGTGACGGACTCGTCGACGCCAGTATCGAAGTCCTGTATCCATTCCAAGACTCCTTTGGGAACCGCTTGGCGTATGGCTTTGACTGCCTTGATCCCATCCCCGGTGATCGTCGAAACGAAGAGAGGGAACCTAAGCTCACTAGCTAGGCTCTCGTCCTCCCCGAACATTTCGACCAGTGTCGATTCATAATTCAACAAATAGGACTGTGTCCTACCGCTCACCAATGACGCGATGTTCTTCTCGTGGCGATGCTCGATTCGGTTCCGTAGTCCCGTGAAAAAGGTCAGGTTCACAGCTCGAGCGTCTTTGGCGGGGAAGTACTCATACGCCATCGTGTAAAGTGGCTTGTAGGTCCAGTCCCCATCGGGGTGCCTTATTCGACGGTTGCCTTTGCTACGAACGTAGGGGTCCCCTCCGCTGTTCAAAGCGTTAGCCTGAAGCAGCTTCAGCCACCCCATCGACATGTGAACGATAAAAGCCTCGAGCTGCCGTTCATTGCCGGATCGATTGTAAAGATCTACGGCAAGCCGGACCTCATTCTTCGAGCTCTGGAGAACATGCCACCATGCTGGCTTACGTGCCATCTCAGAGCTCTCCAAGCATATGGAGGGCGAGCTGACCCCAGTCCGCCGCGGATATTCCGCCCATCACATGACCCCTGCGATCTTCTTCTCGGCGTCTTTCACGCGGAGCCTGCCCGACATGAGTTCGGGTAAGAGCGTGGCACGTAGTTCAGTAAGCGTGTGGTTCTCCAAGAGTGCGTGCCTCGCAGATTTATGGAGCGCCTCCGCATTGGTGGCGAAATCCTGCATCACATGCCTGGCTGCAACTCTTACCTCCAGTTTCTTGAAGTTGCCCCGGCTCAACTCAAGAAAGGTAGCTCCGTTCGCCATCGCGATGAACTCATCGACGCGGCTGCGCATATCGTGAAGCATCCAGTATCGGAGTGTCTCATCATGCGGCTCGACGACAATGAACCCTTGGTTCACGGCTGTGGGAACTTGCGTCAGTGCAAAAGCGCCGATCGTAGCTCGCGAGGTCATCAGGATGGCACCCGGAGAGAATAGCTCGGAGGAGCAGGAACGTAACCCTGCTCCTGTGATCGTGCGAGAGGTGGATTCTAAGTACGGCCCCTCGAGTGCAGTTACATCAGTCGGAGTAGCCCAAGGAATTGTTCCCTCCCAATATTCAGGCACCTTTGTGCTTGGCGTCCCTCCGCCGCTGACCCGCGCGACGTCTGCAAAAGTCGCACCTGGGTAGGTGGCCTCTCGTACGGCGCGAGTGAAGCACGTCGAGACGAGTTCGTCTGTCGCTCGCGCCAACTCAATGTTGGCCAGACGCATTCGGTCAAGCGCTCCTAGCACTTCGGCGATCTCCCGCTGTTCCGACGCTGGCGGGACCATCACAGGTACTCTGGCAATGTAGTTGCGATTTAGCATCGGCTGTACCGACCCAGAGTTGAATCCAGCAAGGTCGGTATTCTCGAAGAGATGGTAGACCCACCGTGGTTCGTTCCCCATGAAGTCTTTAACGAACATTGTGGTGTTGTGGGGCCAGAAGTCGCCTTCCGACCACTTAGGACGCCCTAGATTCGACGCGCGACCGACCACCACGCCTGGCCCTTTTACGGGCCCTTGGTCATGCGTGCCTCCGGTTTCACCTGACGTTAATACGGGAAAGGACCCTGGTCGGCGGTCTTTAGCCGGTAGATCGAAGCCTCGCTGAAGCAGGACAACCTCAGACAAAGGCATGATTCGCCATCCCTCCACGACCGTCATGACACCCGCCCGAGTTGCTCGCGCACAGCTAATGAGAGACGTCTCGACTCTTCAAAGTGCTGGAAGAGCTTCGCGCTCAATCGGTCGATCTTCACCTGAATGTCCTCACCATCACCCTCGACATCGGCAGCTCCGACATAGCGGCCCGGGGTAAGCGAGTAGTCGGCCGCCTTAACCTCTTCGAGCGTCGCGGAGTAGCTGAACCCGGCCTCGTCCTCGTAGGTGAGCTCGGCATCCGTCGCCGACTTTGTGCCGCGCCAGGCACGGAAGGTGTTCGCGATCTTGTCGATGTCGTCATCACTGAATGCACGCTCGGCACGGTCAACCATGTGCCCCAGATTGCGGGCATCAATAAACAACACCTGACCGGTGCGATCGATGCTTCCCCCTGCTCCCACAGTCTTGTCTTTCGCAAAGAACCACGTACACACCGGAATGCCAGTGCTGCGGAACAACTGCGTCGGCAGCGCGACCATGCACGACACCAGATCCGCCTCAACAAGCTGCGCCCGGATGTCGCCCTCGCCACCGGAGTTCGACGACATCGAACCATTCGCCATCACCACACCGGCGCTACCGCCCGGGGCGAGCTTCGAAATAATGTGCTGAATCCACGCATAGTTCGCGTTACCCGCAGGCGGGACGCCGTAGCGCCAGCGCGGATCATCCTCGCTGCGCGCCCAATCCTTGATATTGAACGGCGGATTCGCCATCACAAAATCGGCCTGCATCTCCGGGTGCTGATCACGCGCAAACGTGTCGCCCCAACGGCTCGCCAAGTTGCCATTCAGGCCGTGAATAGCAAGGTTCATCTTCGCCAAACGCCACGTGCGCTCGTTCAGCTCCTGGCCATAGACCGAGATGTCGCTTCCCTCTTTGTGATGCGACTCCAAGAACTTCTCCGCCTGAACGAACATGCCACCCGAGCCACAGCACGGGTCGTACACGCGACCATGCGTCGGCTCCAGAATCTCCACGAGAACCCGCACCACACCAGCGGGCGTATAGAACTCGCCTCCACGCTTGCCCTCGGCAGCGGCAAACTTCTCCAAGAAGTACTCGTATACCTCGCCCAGAAGGTCACGGGCACGCGTCGAGCCCTGCCCGGTGAAGCGAGCCGAATTGAACAGGTCGACAAGTTCGCCCAGACGGCGCTGGTCGATGTTGTCGCGGTTGTAGAGCCGCGGCAGGGTCGCGGCGAGCGTCGGGTTCGACGTCATGATCGCGTCCATCGCCTCGTCGATCAGCAGGCCAATCGACTTGGCTGGCTCGCCCATTGATGCCGCAATGCCCTTCGCGTTCTCCGACAGAAAGCCCCAACGAGCATTGCCCGGAACCCAGAACACCCCATGCCCGGTGTACTCATCGACATCATCAATCAGTTGCGCGATCTGGTCTTCGCCCAGGCCGTCAGCCTCAAGCTCCGTCGCGATCTGCGCACGACGTTCCTCGAAAGCATCCGAGACATACTTCAGGAACACCAGCCCCAGAATGATGTCCTTATATTGCGACGCGTCCATCGAGCCGCGCAGCTTGTCGGCGGCCTTCCAGAGCGTGTCCTTCAGCTCCTTCATGGTCGACGGGGCTGTGTTCGGCTTTGTCTTAGTGCGAGGGGGCATTAGTTGGATCCTTCCGCTAGGGCAATGATCGCGGCATCGCTGCCGGGAGTGGTCTGCTTGTTCTGGGTAGTCAGGGTGCCGGCGACAACGCCGCCGACAAGAACGCCTTCGAGTTCAGAGAGTGCGCGCATCCTGTCCGCCACAGCCTCACGCTCTGCAGCGACGCTCTGCAGCGCAGCGGCCAAACCCGCGCGCTCGGTATGTACGACGCGGCGCACCACCCAACGCTTCCAGTCGCGAGACGACTGCTGCGGGATGTCGGCGGCCAGCAACTCGGAGACAAGACCCGCCGGGTCAGCCTCCTTGATGCGCAGAATTCGTGCCGGGTACAGAACCACCGACGCGCCCTCCGCATCGACGAGCGCCCGGGGCTGTGCTCCAGCGCGGAAGACGACATCACCCGGCAAGGTCAGGCCCGCGCTGGGGTAGGCGTTTGCGAGAAGAAGTCGGTCAACGCGACGGGAACCAACGATGTGATTGCTCGCCAGCTCCTCCGCGCCGATCACGGCAAAGCCCGACTCGGAGTTCAGGTGTTCGGGGCTCACTTGCGTACCCGAGAGGCAACGCACATGGCGTGCGGCAGCAAGTGCTCCAAGAGCAGCGGGTGGCAGCACCATCGGCGAGCCATTGACCGCCACCATGCCTAGGCCGTCGGGGGCCGCGTCACCGAGCGTCGCCACAATCGCATCGAGCCGAGCGGGGAACTCTGAACTGGCAAGCCGAACCCGCTCGGAGGTGACGCTACGCGCCGAGGTCAGCACCTGCTTGGCTCCGGAAACGAGAGAGCCCTTACGCGTGAGAAGTTCGGCAGTGAGCACCGCGCGCGTGAAGCGGAACGCATGAGCACGAATGGCAGAACCATCGCCCATCGCGGCCACCAAGTCGCTCACCAGATCGGCACGCGTGGTCGGAGTCAGGGTCTCGTCGCCCAGATCGGCCACAAGGTTCCACTTCTCGCCACGAGCCACGCTCGCATGCGCGGGGCCGAACACCCATAGCGCCAACGCCTGGCGCGGACTGCTTGTTATGAGCCCACGAGGAAGACGAACAAGTGCGCGGAGCGAACCCAAACGTAGAAGCTGCGAGCGGAGAGCGTCTGCCTCGGCGGGGAGTCGACCATCTGTCAGCACGGAAGCCGGTGCCACAATGACTGCCCGCTGAGTGTCATCGAGCTGAAGAGCGACATTTTCAATCGCCGAGAGGATCTGCACAGCGGACATCGTCGGCGACTCAATCGTCGGGAACTGTGCCACATGAATAGCAGCGCTGCTCGCTGTGAATTCACCAGTGCTCGACATCGCCAACGGCGTGTACGCCAGACGGTGTGCCACCAGCCGACGCCGGAGAAGTCGCGCCCCCGGTGCATCCGTGTTCGCAGTGCAGGCGACCGGGTCGGTACCTTCTTCCAGGGAACGAAGCACTGCGATGAGGAGATCGCCGCAGACGCCGGTGGGATCGACAAAAACTGGTCGAGTCGGGTCTGAATCTGGATTATTGCGCGCGAGCTCAACCGCGAGTTCACTGACCAAGGCCGTCGCCTCGGGTTCGAGTGCGGTGCGCGTGAGCGCGCGGCGCCCGTCACGGAAGCGCTCGCCGAGAAGCGATTCGAAGGCGGCCGAGACGTCGTAGGCACCGTCCACCAGCACATCGACGAATCGTGCCATCGGGACCAGCTCATCATCGAGCGCCTCGACCTCGCTGAGAATGCTCACGTCATCCGGGTCAATGCCGTCGGCCAGGTCGCGCAGCTCGGCAGCCGACAGCAGACCGATGGCGCGATCAGCCGCGGCTCGCAGCGCGACGAGAGCAGTGAGCGCATGGAACGACTCATCATCGCCTCGGCCCGTCGCATCGAAACGAGCAAACGCGGCGGCGTCAGCAACCACGTCGGGGTTGTTACCTCGATTGGTTGCCTCGAGCCACGCCGCGACCTCGAGAGCGTCGAAGACGTCACTGCCGTGGTGGTGAGCAATAGGCGCAGGGAACGGCAGGTCGGATGCCGCGGCACGAGCACGCCACATCGACACCACCGGGCGCTGCACATGTGCCAAGCGGGCAATACCCGAAAGGGAAATGAACAAGCGTTGCGTAGTGGCCTTCATCATTCCTCCTTCGGTTGAGGTGCACGTTTGTGGAACATGACGAGCATAGCCCGACTAGACACTATTGAGTGGAGAAGGCTGATAAGCCCACTTATCACGGCTTTGTGGATAGGAACCCAATACGTCGGGCACGATTCATTTCGTCACGGCACGAGGCCCTGGCAACTGAACCCGAGGAGCAACCGTGCAGTACATCCGACAGGTCCGCGTTCAATCGCCGGGCACTACCAACGAACACATCACCGACGTCAAATACTCAACGACAATCACCGGGCCACTTGTGAGCGTGAGCCGCGACTTTGTCGTTGCCGTGATCGACGGCGGACGAGGATTTCGCACCCGCAACGATCTCACCGGCGCTGAAGCCACCGTCGTCACCCGTCCTGGTGTAGGCGGCCGCAAATACATCACGACTGTCGCGGACTACCGCGAAACCAACAACCTGCTCGAACTTCCCAGGTTCGTTTAGGCCCGAATCCACGGAGGAGAAGAACCATGAGTCTCGAACCAGTGAATTCCCCAACGTCGGAACCCTCCGGAGCCGCAGGCCCCGGGCTGCCGACACCCTCGCCCTCCTCACCGAAAAGCGAGAGCGCGTTCGCAGCCAGGTCCGACGGTGCTCGGACGCCTTTGGTCGAATAGCGAAACACACCAGCTGATGGGGCGGGATACGTGAAGATTCCGCCCCAGCTTGCTGCATCCGCACCGCTCTGGTCGAGCGCTATGTTGTGCGCTGCCGATAGGAACGCCGGTGCCACGCGGGAAGTTTTCCCGGCCCCCGAGTGCTTTGGGGGTCGCGATCCCGCCCAGCTAGAGCGTCCAGCCGAGTGAAACGTGAATTCTAGGCCCCGAACCACCGCCACCCACCCGGCGACCTTCCTCTATCCCCAAACCCCAATCGCGTCCTCAACCAACCCCTGGGTAAGTTTGGCGAAGTAGTCTTCGACTCGTTAGCCTCGCCGCTTAGTTTCTCGTTGACACACACTAATTGGCCGCTGCCCGTGCGCCACGTCAGCCGGGCCGTCGCATTCCCTCGACGGGGCCGCGCGACCTTCGCGTGGGCCGAGTGTTTTGGATAACGTCGGGGCAGGGGCAGGGGCAGGGGCAGGGGCAGGGGCAGGGGCGAGGTCGCGTACGCCGCGAGTAAGGCTGCGCTCGCAGGAATCACTCCGACCGTCGCGGCCGAGTTGTTTCAGCTCGGCATCGTGCTGAACACCATCAATCCAGTGCCGGTCAACACGGGCTACCGTGACGCGGACGTGACCGATGAGTCGCCCGAGGAGTTCGAGGAGTTCCAGCATTGGTTAGCGTCTACTGCCTTTGGCCAGTTTGGCCGACCGTCTGATCCCGCATTTCTGATCGGGTGGCTCGCGACCGATGCGGGGGCGTGGGTCGTAGGCCAGGTGATCACGTCTGACGGTGGGCTTAGCCTCGGGTGATCCTCGAGGGTGTGCCGGTGTAGGCCCACAGGATGCGCGGACGCTTAGATTCGTGCGGAATTTGACTCCGAGGATGCTGGGTGAGCAATTGGGGGGTAGTTTCTGGGAACCAGTATGGAGGAGGCTAGCTTTCGATGGGTTCTAGCAGCCACGCCAGGGCCTGGTGCGCGTTCCAGCCGTCAGGGTGGAGCGCCGCGAGGCGCTGGGGGCCGCCGAGGTCCGCACCGAGTGTAACGAGGGGTTTCTCGACGTAGCCCGTCGCGCGGGTCTGTCCCAGGCCCACGTTGGCCATGAGGGCGTTGCACAGGCAGAGCCGGCCAGCGGTGTCTCCTTCGGCGCCTATTTTCTTACAAACTGCTTCTCCGGCTCAGACGGGCAACGATGACCCACCGTGTCGTTGCTTCGCAGGTACGGCACACCAAGAAAGCCCAAGTCGCACAGACGTGGGCGCGCCGCGACAGCATCGGCGTCGGAAAGCGATCCGGCCACCTTGGCAACCTTGAACGGGAATCCGGTGGGGGAGGCCCGCAGGCCGGTGGTGACCTGAAGTGTGCGGTCCGCGGTGCCCTGGACTAGCGTCTCGCGGATCGCTGGGTCGAAGTTGGAGTCGCTACTCAGAGCGAAAAGAGTCCCCACCTGAATGCCGGTTGCACCGGACGCCTGCGCGGTGACGAGCCCCTCGGGGGTGCCGTACGCGCCGGCCAACCAGAACGGCATGCCGATCGCCGCTACCTTGTCGATATCCGCGTAGTCGCGCGGGCCGAATTGTGGTTCCCCAAACTCGTCCAGGACCGATTTTCCACGCGGTGGTGCGTTGTGGCCTCCTGCCAGCGGTCCCTCGATAACGAATCCGTCGGGGCGGATCAACTCATCGCGCGAAAGATATTCAGCGAGCACGTGTGCGGACACGACGGCCAGGAAACGTGGACGCGGAAGTGGGGGCAAGGCGACGCCGAGAATTTCAACTGGGTCGAGCGCGACGGAGAATCGGCCTGGCTCTGCGCCCGCCACGGTCACAGGAAATGCCAGCGCGGCGTGTCCAGCAAGTTGATCCAAAAGGCGCGGAATTTCGCGTGGGAGGCCCGCCCCCATGAGCACGTAGTTCACGCCGGCAAGCATGGCTCCGTAGGCGGCGGCCGGTGTCGCCATCTGCACCTTTTCTAGGTAGTTGATGCCGACCATGCCGTGATGGCCCTCCTTGGCCAGCCAAACCTCAACGAAGTTCCCCAATACCGACAACTCTTGGGAGCGCCGCCCCTGTTTGACAGCAAGTCGCGGGACGGGTGCGTAAGGCCGTCCGGCGGCACGGCCCTGCGGTAACCGGCGGCACGGCCCTCCGGTAAGTAGTAGCGCTTGGTTGCACGGGCGGCGACGGCGGGTACGGGGAACGCCGCCAGGGCGCGACGCACGTGTCCACCCTGGTCGCCATCCTGGAGCCTTCGCGCGAGGACCAGATCGAGTCCGACCCCGGAAACCACGCCTAATCGCCCGGCTTGGGCCACTTGCGAGGCGAGTCGCCACGAGGACACAGTCGCCCCCATGCCGCCTTGGATTACGGTGGGTAGCTCGTGCCCAATGGCAGAGTTGGCTTGCGTTGAAACGGGGATCATGGTCGCCTCCTGTCCTCGTCGCCACGCTAACTTACGCAACCGTAGGTAGCCGGGGCCAAGGTCCCGGGTACGCGCTATTTGCTATCCTCACTGCATGGCAACTCTCTGATCCGCGCGCGTCTACTCCGCGCGCGTCTACTCCGCGCGCGTCCACTCCGCGCGCGTCCACTCCGCGCGCGTCCACTCCGCGCGCGTCCACGCTCGCCGATGCCGCGCGCACTGAGCCTTTTGAGCAGTTCAGAACCAAGCACCCTGGCGCAATTGCGTCCTGGAGGTGCGCATGCCTTGAATCAGATCGGATTACCCATGCTTCATGAACCTCGACACGACGTAGCTCAATTCCCACTCGCAGGCAAGACCGCCCTGGTGACAGGCGTATCCCGCCGCCGTGGCATCGGCTTCGCGGTGGCCACTCGTTTCCTCGAACTCGGCGCCAGCGTATTCATCCACCACTACCGGCCGCACGACCTTGACCAGCCCTGGGGCGGCGATGACCTCGGGAAGGTCCTCTCGGCGCTAACTGCGTTAACCGTTGGCGACGCCCGGTTTGGCGATCTCAGCGCCGACTTAAGCGCCGCAGCGGAGGCACCGAGGCTCATCGCCGCAGCCGCCGAGCACACAGGCTCGCTAGACATCCTGGTCTGCAACCACGCCAAGAGCGGTGACGACGGCAGCATTCTGGATATGACCGCCGAGCGGCTCGACGCGATGTGGAACACGAATACGCGCTCCACGATGCTGCTGACCAGGGCATTCGCGCAACGTCACGTGCCAAACGCCCCGGCCGAGGGGTCGCGCAAACCGGGGGAGCGACTTCAGTCCACCGGGCCGCACGACCTGCCGACCGGTCGCGTTTTCTGGATGACGTCCGGTCAGGGACATGGCCCGATGCGCGGCGAGGTCGCGTACGCCACAAGCAAGGCTGCGCTTGCCGGCATCACGCCTACGGTTGCTGCAGAGCTCCTTGAGCTGGGCATCGTGCTGAACACCATCAACCCTGGGCCGGTGAACACTGGGTACCTGGATGGCGATACGACGGACAAGTCGCCCGAGGAATTCGCGCAGCTCCAACAGTGGATTGCCGCCACGGCGTTCGGCCGGTTTGGCCGACCCTCGGACCCCGCGTCCCTGATCGCATGGCTCGCGACCGATGCTGGGGCGTGGATCGTGGGGCAGGTCATCACCAGCGACGGTGGGTTCAGCCTGAGGTAGATGGGCGAGCGTGCGCGATCGAGCCCGTAGCGCGCACCAAGCCCGCAAAACCATGCCAGATCTAGCCCATGAGTGGACCCGCCTGAACTCCCGGCTGCTCGCAGTAGAATTGGCGCGTGCTATCACTCATAGATCTTCGCGATAAGAACCTCACCACGCGCGAGCTGCTCAAACTAGTGCCGCGCGCCGATCTCAACGTGAGCGACGCGCTCGCCACGGTTGAGCCAATCATTTACGACGTCCAGGAACGCGGCGAGGTCGCATTGCGCGAGCTCGGCCAGAAGTTTGACGGGGTCAGCCCCGAACACCTACGCGTTCCTTGGGCCGCAATCTCGGATGCGCTGACGCGCCTCGACCCCGCGGTATTGGCGGGTCTCGAAGAGGCGATTACGCGTGTCCGCACGTATCACGAGGCGACCGTTCCGCCCGAGGTCTCGGTCGATCTTGCTCCAGGTGCCAACGTCACCCAGCGCTGGATCCCCGTGAGCCGAGTGGGACTCTACGTTCCGGGTGGCCTGGCGGTCTACCCGAGTTCCGTCGTCATGAACGTCGTGGCAGCCCAGGCCGCGGGTGTCGACTCCATCGCAGTCACGAGCCCGCCTCAGCGCGAGTTTGGCGGCCTTCCGCACCCGACGATCTTGGCGGCGTGCGCGCTGCTCGGTGTCACCGAGGTCTACGCGGTTGGCGGCGCCCAGGCCATTGCCATGTTCGCGTACGGGGTGGACGACCTCTGCGATCCCGTGGATGTCATCACGGGTCCCGGCAATGTCTACGTCGCGGCCGCCAAGCGTGCCGTGCGCGGCGTCGTCGGCATCGACTCCGAGGCGGGTCCGACTGAGATCGCCGTGATCGCGGACTCCACTGCAAATCCAGACTTCGTCGCGGCGGACCTCCTCAGCCAGGCGGAGCACGACCCGATGGCCGGTTCCGTGCTCATCACGGACGACGCGGACCTCGCCGCAGCAGTCCGTCAGGCACTCGCCACGCGCGTCGATGCGACCAAGCACGTCGCACGCACCAAGCAGGCCCTCGGCGGTCGCCAGAGCGCGGTCATTCTTACGAGCGGCATTGACCAGTCGATCGCAGTGGCCGACGCGTACGGTGCGGAACACCTTGAAATCCAGACGGCCGATGCGCCTGCGGTTGCCGCGCGCATTCGCAACGCGGGCGCCATCTTCGTGGGCCCGCACAGCCCGGTCTCGCTCGGCGACTACCTCGCGGGCTCCAACCACGTGCTCCCCACCGGCGGCACCTCCCGTTTCGCGAGCGGACTGAACACCACGAGCTTCCTGCGGGCAGTGTCGGTTATTACGTATAGCGCTGAGGCACTCGCCGAGGTGGGGGACAAGGTGGTCGCGCTCGCAAACGCCGAGGACCTCCCCGCTCACGGCGAGGCGATCACCGCGCGCACTCGCCCTCTGCAACGCTAAAGAAACCGAATCGCAAGGTCACAATTTCGAGTCAGCCAGCCCGTTCAGTAGCGACTACCGCTAGATTTTTAACATGACTCCACAGGGTGTGGCACGGGTTTCCTTCGCGGTTGGAGCCGCGGTGCTCGTCGCCGCGCTCGCCGGATGTGCCGGGGGAGCGGGACCTGACGGAATCGAAGCGTCGTGCATACCGATGACAGTAGACGCCAGTCCCCAAGCCGTCGTCCCGGGTGGCAACGTGACGCTCGAATTTGAGTATGTCCATGCAACGTGTCACGACAGAGACCCCAACGCTGACCCCAACGCTGACCAGGGGGTCACCTCCGCGCAGGTGGGTCTTACCGAAGTGAACGGCGCCTGGCGAGCGGCAGACCTCGCCACCCTCGACGTCGATGACGACCTCGCCGGTTCGGTGAATGTTGCGATTCCCGAGGATATGCCCGCGGGCACGTACAGCGTCATGGTTTTCGATCGCGAGATTGGCCAAATTGAGGTGACCGCCCCGCTGGAAGGCCAGGCTTCTGCTGCCTGTGCCGCTCCGTACGCCACCGTCCTGCCCAACGCGGTCGTCGCGGGGCAACAGGCGACTCTTACTGCTAAGAACATCTCAGATACCTGCAACGACACTGGTCAGGGCCCGGACGTACCCAGCGACGGCGTAATCGTGAGCCTCCAAGCCCAGGACGGGTCGTGGGGCCCAACCGACGTTGCGACCCTCGACGCCGCTGCGGACTTCACGGCATCGGCGACATTCCAGGTGCCGAGCGGCACCGAGCCCGGCACAGTGCTCGTGCTCCTCGACGAGTTCGAGGCCGGAACCTTCGAGGTCGTGTCCCCCTCACCGGCCGTGACTTCCTGAGCGTACGACCCCAAGTAGACTTCCAGCCATGACTTTGCCCCTGCGCCCCGAACTCGCGGGACTCGAACCATATGGCGCCCCGCAGCTGTCAGTGAAGGCGCGCCTGAACGTCAACGAGAACCCCTACGCGCCGCCGCCGTCGGTGGTCGACGCGATCGCCAACGCGGTGCGCAAGGCCGCCGCGGGGTTGAACCGCTACCCCGACCGCGACTTCACCGCCTTGCGCGCCGACCTCGCGAAGTACCTCGCGGCGGAGAGTCACGTGGACTTTTTACAGGTGCGCAACATCTGGGCGGCGAACGGATCCAACGAGGTCATGCTGCACCTCCACCAGGCGTTCGGCGGTCCCGGACGCACGGTGCTGAGTTTTGCGCCCACGTATTCCATGTACCCCGAGTACGCGCGCGATACGATCACCAACTACGTCACGCTCCCGCGCAAGGACGACTTCACCCTCGACATACCTGCGGCAGTGGCAGCGATCGCCCAAAAGAAGCCCACGCTCGTCATCGTCGCCAGCCCCAACAACCCCACGGGCACCGCGCTCCCGCTGGAAGACGTCCGCCAACTCGCCGATGCGGCGCAGGCTGTGCCCGGGGGTTGCCTATTGGTCATCGACGAGGCCTACGCGGAGTTTCGTCGGCGCGGAGTTCCCAGCGCCGCCAGCATCCTTCCCGACTACCCCAACCTCGCCGTGAGTCGCACCATGTCCAAGGCTTTTGCCCTGGCAGGCGGTCGTTTGGGCTATCTTGCCGCGCACGAGCCGGTGATCGACGCGTTGCGTGTGGTGCGCCTTCCGTACCACCTGAGCGCCGTGACGCAGGCAACCGCGCGTGCCGCACTCGCGCACAGTCGCGAACTCCAGGCGCAGGTAGCGGAGATCCGAGCCGAACGCGACGAGACCGTCACGTGGCTGCGTGACCAGGGCTACACCGTCGCGGACACCGATGCGAACTTCGCGCTGTTCGGGCCGTTTGAGGATCGGGAGAGTGTATTTCAGGGACTGCTGGAGCGCGGGGTACTCATCCGCGTCGTGGGTCCCGACGGTTGGTTGCGCGTGTCCATCGGCACGCCCGCGGAGATGGCGCTGTTCCGCGCCGCACTATTGGAGGTCACGGCATGAGTGAGACGGCATCGGCAACGGTAAAGGGCACCCGCACGGGCCGCATTGAGCGCGCCACGAGCGAATCTAGCGTCCTCGTTGAACTCGACCTCGACGGTTCGGGCATCACCGAGATCAGCACGGGCGTGCCATTTTACGACCACATGCTGACCGCGCTGGGCAAGCACTCGCTCATGGACCTCAAAGTTCAGGCCACCGGCGATGTGCACATCGATAGCCACCACACCGTAGAAGACGTAGCGATTTGCATCGGCGAGGCGCTCAAACAGGCGCTCGGCGACAAGGCTGGCATCTCTCGGTTTGGCGACGCGCTGGTGCCGCTCGACGAGGCTCTCGCGCAGTGCGTGGTAGACGTCTCCGGGCGCCCTTATTGCATACAGGTGGGGGAGCCGGTCGGCCAGGCGACGCACCTGATCGGGGGCAACTTCGCGGGCTCGCTGACGGGGCACGTGCTCGAGTCCATTGCGCACCACGCGGGAATCTGCGTGCACATGCGGGTACTCGCGGGCCGCGACCCGCACCACATCGTGGAGGCGCAGTTCAAGGCGCTCGCGCGCGCGTTGCGTTTCGCGGTGGCGGCCGATGCCCGGGTTCAGGGCGTCCCGTCCACCAAGGGCGCGCTGTAGTGAAGAGAAGACTGTAGTGAAGAAAATACTGTAGTGAGGGGAACATCGTGAGTGACGCGACGCCAAAGGGAGAGGCATCCGAGGCATCGGCCGCAAGTGCGACGGTGGCGCTGCTGACGCCGATCCCGAACGGCAAGGTGCTGGCCGCGATCTGCTCGCTTAACAAGATTGGCGGCAAGGTCATCGAGACAGGCGCGGGTGCGTTCGCCGTGCTTGACGACACGTCCGAGGGCGCCGTCGATCACGCGGGCAAAGTGGTCTCGACGTTTGTCAAGGACCGGCCGATGCTGGCGATGGAGCGTCGCGACGGGCACATCACCATTCACCGGTGGACAGCGGGGGTCAAGGGCGAGTCGCTCTCTCCTGGGTTCGCGCTGGACGAGGCTCCGGGTGCCATCACCACGCTGATGATGGGCACTGAGACCATCGAGAGCCTGGCAGTGACTCACCCCGACAAGGTGCATGACGCGAACATGGGACGCGTCAAGGCCCTCATGGAATTGCGCAAACTCGCGAAGCAGGCCAAGCGCGACCAGTGACGCACCGGGCGTCTTGCGGGGCGTGGGGCCTTAGCGCGGGTTGATACCGCGCAGGCGCACGGCGTCCTCAGCTGCGCGCACCTTTTCTAGGCTCTCGGCCACTGCCGCATCGTAGCGTGATTGCGCGTTATTAGCCTCGATGGTGGCATTTTCGTTCGCTTCGGCGACCGCCACTTCGGCTGCCTCGATCGCGTCCTCGCGCTGGCTGTTGAGCACCTCGATGTGCGAGGCCGCACTCGACGTCTTGGCCGCGAGGCTGCGGACCTCCGCCTCTTGGCTACGCTCGAAGGTGACGTGCTCTTCGAGGCCGGGGCCGGTCAGGCTCAACTTGACGCGGCGGGTGTCTGGCTCGCCATCGGCGGCCGGTGGCGTTCCCGTCATAGCGACGCTTGCCGAAACTTGTGGCGTGATCTCGCGTTCGCCCGTCGGCGTCGTCAGTGACAAACCGGTGAGCGTCACGGTTCCGTCGGGACCCTTGAGCGAATCAAGTCTTTCTGTACCAACTTTCATGGCGTCGTGGAGACGATCTTCAGCGTGCTTGGTGCGTTTCTTAGAATCCTTGTGTTGCGCCTTAAGTTCGCCGTTGAGCTCCGATACGCGCTTCTCATGATCACTCTTCGCACGGTGGAGTTCGCGCTCCTCCGGTGTGAGCGCGGCGAACGCGCGTGCCTTGCGACGGCGCACCGCCACGAGTAACACAATCAGTAGTACAACCACGATGGTGAGTCCGATAAGGATCAGGACTTGGTCAGTGGTCATGGTGCTCCTCCAGTGAATCCTGAACTGCCTACTTTTAAGACTACTCTGACTTTTTCGCGCGCGCATGCGTCTGACAGCCCCCGGTAAACTTGCGTTCATGAGTTCCCCATTTGTCTGCGTCCTCGACTACGGCTTCGGCAACGTGCGCTCCGCGGTGCGCGCGCTCGAACA
>Ga0314772_1000410_pt1 | contig 23578 bp, 15 predicted proteins | sample MetaGCBIW2018_FD_204520 | JGI IMG/M metagenome (GOLD analysis project Ga0314772, IMG submission 204520) | Cryopeg brine microbial communities from Beaufort Sea near Barrow, Alaska, United States - CBIW 2018 | ecosystem: Environmental > Aquatic > Marine > Coastal | place: USA: Alaska | collected... | reverse complement strand
TGGCCGTCATGATTGTCTTAGGCGTCGCTTGGCTCGTGGTGGCCGCCTACTTCTTCTTCGCGCCCGTCATCAGCTGGGCAACCACCCACTTTGTGGTGACCAACCGTCGCGTCATGTACCGCACGGGGATCCTCACGCGCAGTGGTATCGACATCCCGATGAACCGCATCAACACTGTGCAGTTCCGCCACGGCCCGATCGACCGAATGTTCCGCACCGGAACGCTCATCATCGAGTCCGCCTCCGACGACCCGTTGTCATTCGACGACATCCCGCGCGTTGAACGCGTGCACTCATTGCTGTACCAAGAGGTCTCAGATTCTCAAGACTATGATGACGACGATCGCTAGGCCTCGGGGCGCACATAGTCTGGCCCACTCAACCCGCCCTCGTAGCGGTCCTACAACGTGCGTTTTCACGCTCGAGATCTTCCTGGCGGTCCGCAACTAGCGGTAACAGAAACACGACAGCCCCAGCCATATGGCCGGGGCTGTCGTGTGACGGAACTGTGGAGCCTGGGGGAATCGAACCCCCGACCTCCTGCTTGCAAAGCAGGCGCTCTACCAATTGAGCTAAGGCCCCGAGTGAACGCGAACGCTCAATCAGATACTGCGTCGATCAAATAATGCATCAATCCCACTACTGCGCGAATCAAATCCCGCGGTGAACATCATCCCACAGGTCCCGATTCGTGTTGTCCGCGAGCCACGTGTAGATCACGGCGCCAGCGACGAACGCGAGTCCGAGAAAAACTAACTTCTTCATGTTTCACCTCGGTGGGCCCAGGAGGACTTGAACCTCCGACCTCTTCGTTATCAGCGAAGCGCTCTAACCGCCTGAGCTATGGGCCCTGATGCCGCGTTTGCCGCGGCGACCTAGGATACCCCACGCGGGCGCGCTGACTCAAACTCGCGGCGGACGTGGGCAATCGCAGGTTTAGTCGTCTGTCAGCGTGACGTAAACGCCACCCACGATCGAGGACACGATGTTGTAAAGGAACGCGCCGATCGTGGCTAATGCGGTGAGCAACACGACATTGATGATGGACAGCAAGACGGTTGCGGACATGACCTTGCTCAGGCTGGTGAACTGCAGCAGATCGGCTTCCTGTCCAGACGCGAAGAGCTTCACGATCCAATCGTTCACCATGATGAAGACACCCGCCTTATTGACGACGTGCCACAGCACGAACACCGCGACGACCAACACGATGCCCAGGGCGATCGACAACAGGAAGCCCATTTTGAGTGCCGACCACGGGTCAATGCGCGAGAGCAGCACGCGTGCCTTGCGGGGACCACCCTTGCTGCGTGCGGCGGTGACGTCGTCACCCTCGGTCAGAGAGTCCTTGGCCTTGGTGGCGTAGCCCTTGAGCTTGTCCACCCCGGCGCCCATCGCGCCAACCGCTCCCGCGGAGAACGATGCGCCACCATGCGGTTGCTGCGGGGTCGTGGTGGGCGGTGCGCCCGTGACGGGCTGCGCGATAGGAGCCGCGCCCTGGCTGGTCGCGTATTGAGTGGAGGGGGCTGGCCGCATCGCTGCACGCCGCGGAACAGTACCTGTCGTCGGCACGCTCCCGGTGGTGGGGACGCTCCCCGACACGGGAACCTGTCCGGACGCTGCCTGCGCCCCCGAAGCTTGCTGTGCGGCATCGTCGTTCACCGGGGCAAACGTGCGCGCGCCGGGCGGGTTAGTACGGTCGTCCGCGTTCATATGACTCCTCTTGGTGCCGCGCATGCGCGCGTAGGTCTGGTGCCATGGTACTTGAGCGCGGGGCGGTCGTCACATGGCGGGGCGCAAACTTTCAGTCCCTGCCGAGCAGCGTAATCACGCAAGTATGCCCAACTAGCCACCGCATCGGCCGCCTTAGTGCCCGCCGCCCAGGTGGCCGGACATACGATTGTGAATCCTCAGGGACTCGTCGTTTAGTCCCTGGATGTCGACGCTCTTGCCATGGTTGAGGTACTTGTAGACGATGCTGTCGAGGGTGGCAACGGTCGACGCGTCCCAGACATGTGACTGCGTCATATCGATCACGATCTTGTCCGGGTCGCCCGCGTAGTCGAACTGGCTGAACAGATCGTTGGAACTCGCGAAGAACAGCTCGCCCGTGACCGTATAGCGGCGAGTATCTCCCTCGATCGGTCCGCCCACCACCGTCGCAAGGTGCGCGACTCGGCGAGCGAACAGGATGCTCGCCAGCAGCACGCCGGCTACGACTCCGTAAGCGAGGTTGTGGGTGAACACCACAACGATGACCGTGGCGAGCATGACCGCCGTCTCGGACTTGGGCATGCGCTTGAGCGTGCTCCACCGCATGGAGTGCCAATCGAACGTCGCCCACGCCACGAAGACCATGACGGCGACGAGTGCCGCCATGGGGATGCTTGCCACGATGTCGCCGAGGGCAAGGATGAGGATGAGGAGAAAGATCCCGGCCATGAACGTGGACAAGCGCGTACGCGCCTGGCCGACCTTGACGTTGATCATTGTTTGGCCGATCATGGCGCATCCGCCCATTCCGCCAAAGAAACCGGTGATGATATTTGAGGCGCCCTGGCCCCACGCCTCGCGGGATTTGTCCGAGTGCGTGTCCGTCACATCGTCCACCAGCTTCGCGGTCATGAGCGATTCCAACAGACCCACCGCAGCCATGCCGAGCGCGAACGGGAAGATGATCTTGAGCGTCTCCATGGTCAACGGCACGTTGGGGAACAGCAGCGACGGCAGGCCCTGCGGTAGCGCCCCCTCGTCGCCCACGGTGGGAACCGCGAGCGCGAAAATGGACGTGACCAGCGTCAGGCCCACGATCGCGATGAGGGGGGCGGGCACCACCTTGGTCAGCTTGGGGAAGAACGCGATGATCAGTAGCGCCGCGACCACCAGCGGGTACACCACCCAGGAGACGTTGCGCAGGTGGGGCAACTGGGACATAAAGATCAAGATTGCTAGTGCGTTCACAAACCCGATCATGACCGAGCGGGGGATGAACCGCATCAGCTTGGCGATTCCCAGCACCGAGAACAACACCTGGATGATCCCGGCCAGGATGACCGCCGCAATCAGGTAGTCGAGCCCATACTCGCGGGCTAGCGGTGCCAAAACGAGGGCGGTTGCGGCCGTGGCGGCGGAGATCATAGCGGGCCGGCCACCCAGGAATGAGATTGAGATAGCCATGGTAAACGATGCGAACAGGCCCACCCGCGGGTCAACGCCCGCGATGATGGAGAAGCTAATGGCCTCCGGGATGAGCGCGAGCGCCACCACCAGGCCAGACAGGATTTCAGTCCGAGCGATGCGCGGGCTCAGCCACACAGGGCGACCCCACGACTTGGGCTGGGTGATACGACCCCACGCGTTGGTCACCTCTGGGACGCCGGTCGCGGTGCGGGGCTCGACGATCGTCTGTACGGCAGCATCGGCCTCCGTCTGGGGCGTGGTCGGGCGCTCGGGCTCGTTGCTTTTATTGCTCTTAGTCATGATGTTCCTCACGGCGGGAGTTCGGGTCCCGCCTCCGTTTGCGGCCGATGCGCGGGGCACCTGGCGGCGGCGCAGGCGTCAGCCCGCGCACAAAAAATTGGGTTTGTAGCCATCTATGGCCTCCACCAGGGTACCTGATAAGTAATTTGCCCCTCGGTTGCGTACCGTCCCTGACACACGACCGCCTCCTCTGGACCACTTTCGGGCGTGTCGCTAAGCGAAGTGTCAGGGACGGTACACGTGGGGGAGCATCCAGTACAACTACAGCCGAGCATCCGTACAGGTGCCCGGCAATCGCTCACACGTCGCGCGAGGCAGCGACGCTCACTGTGACTGCGCGGCGCGAGTCCGTGACCCGCAGCCCGGCCTCGCGCACCAGCGCAGCCGCGTCGCGTCGCGCGCAACTCCGGGCGAACGGGTAGTCGTGGCACCTGTGCGCACGGTGAACCTAATCAACTTATTTTGATTCTCTCGAAACAAGGCCCCTGCGTGCCTGTGACCTTAGTCCCCGATCGCGCCGTGAGGGTTGTTTACCCTGGAGTAAGGACGACATACCCCGGGAGGTATCTCATGAAGATCATCGTCGTAGGCGGAGTCGCCGCAGGAGCATCGGTGGCAGCACGGGCAAGGCGCCTCGATGAGCGCGCAGAAATCGTGGTGTTCGAGCGCGGACATCACGTGTCATTCGCCAACTGCGGCCTGCCCTATCACGTGGGTGGGGTCATCGCAGATCGCTCACGACTGCTGTTGCAGACGCCCCAAAGCCTGCGTGAATCCCTCAACATCGACGTGCGAATTGGCACCGAGGTCCTCTCGATCGACCGCAAGGCTAAGACCATCACCGTCCGCGAGGTCGATAGCGGCAAGGAGTACACCGAGTCCTACGACAAGCTGGCCCTGTGCATGGGCGCCGAGGCCGTGCGCCCACCGCTGCCCGGCATCGACCACCCGGCCGTCGAAGTGCTGCGGCGCATCGGGGACATGGACAAGATCAAGGCGAGACTGGACGCTGCACTTGCCGCCCAAAAGGATGGCAAGCGCGGCATCGTGCGCGCTGTGGTTGTCGGTGCCGGCTACATCGGCCTGGAAATGGCGGAGAACCTGCACCACCGTGGCGTCAAGGTCGATGTGGTCGAACTGTCCGACCAGATCCTCCCTCCCGTGGACCACGAAATCGCTACCCCCGTGGAACAACACCTCACGGCGCGGGGCATCGGCCCGCACCTGTCCACCGCAGCCGCCGCGTTCCAGCCGCTGGCCGACAACGACGGCGCCGAGCGCGTCACGGTCGAACTCAATTCGGGCATCAGCATACCGGCCGACCTCGTGATCCTCGCGGCGGGCGTTCGCCCCTCGGTAGCACTCGCCAAGGCAGCGGGGATCGAGCTCGGCGAACGCGGAGGCATCAAGGTCGACACGCACATGTGTACTTCAGATCCCGACATCTACGCGGCGGGCGACGCCGTCGAGACTCCGCACCCGGTACTTCCCGGCGCGTATCTGGCACCCCTTGCCGGTCCCGCCAACCGTGAGGCCCGCGTAGCCGCCGAGAACATCTGCGGGCGGACCACCGAGTACAAGTCCACCCAGGGCACCAGCATCGTCAAGGTGTTCGACATGGTGGCCGGAGGCACGGGCGCCACCGCTCGTCAGCTCGACGCCGCGGGCATGGACTACAAGGTCATTCACATCCACCCGAGCGGCCACGCAGGCTACTACCCCGGCACCGCCATGATGCACATCAAGGTGCTGTTCTCCCCGATCGACGGCACGGTGCTGGGTGCGCAGGCGTGCGGCTTCGACGGCGTGGACAAGCGCCTCGACCTGTTCGCCATGGCGATCCGCGCCGGCCTCACGGTCTACGACCTCGAGGAATAGGAACTCGCCTACGCGCCGCCCTTCGGTTCCGCCAAGGACCCGATCAACATGGCCGGGTTCGTGGCATCGAACGTCCTACGCGGCGACCTCACCCTCTGGTACGCCCAAGACTTCCCCCAGAAGCTGGTGGGAGCAAGACTCGTCGACGTCCGCACCACAGAGGAATACGACATCTGGCACCTGCCCGGAGCCGAATGCGTTCCGCTCGCCGACTTCCGCAAAGCCATCAAGGACTGGGACCGCACCCAGCCGGTACGCCTGTACTGCGCGGTCGGCTTCCGGTCCTACCTGGCCCACCGCATCCTGGTGCAGCGCGGCTTCGCCGACGTCGCGACGCTGTCCGGCGGCTCGACCACCTTCAAGCACGTTCACGACACGGAGAAGGTCGAATACGAGGCGCAGCCACCCATGGAGAACTACGCGGAGAGGATCTCGGTCGCCTCAGCCGTGGCGGCCGCTACCGGCCAGCTGACCGATCTCGACTGCACCGGTCTGGCATGCCCCGGCCCGATCATGCGCCTAGCGGGCGCAATGAAGGCGGCCTCCGTCGGTGACGAGATTCGCGTGACCGTGTCCGACCCCGGCTTCGCGCTCGATGCCCCGGCGTGGGCTTCCAAGAACGGGCACACGCTGGTGGACATAACGCCCAAGGGCCCCGGCTTCGTAGCGACGTTCCGAAAGGGCGGCGTTCACCCGATGTCCATGGGCGGCGGCAAGCCGGTAGGAAACAAGCTGTCGATGGTGGTGTTCTCCGGCGACCTGGACAAGCAGATCGCTGCATTCATTATCGCAAACGGTGCGCTAGCCATGGGTCAAGAGGTGTCGATGTTCTTCACCTTCTGGGGCCTCAACGGACTGCGTAAGTCGGACCCGCCCAAGCGCCAAAAGAAAATGATGGACAAGATGTTCGGCGCCGTGATGCCGCGCGGTGCCACCAAACTCACCCTGTCCGAGATGCACATGATGGGCGCGGGCACCGCGATGATCAAGGGCGTCATGAACAAGCACAACGTGCCGACACTGCCTGACATGATCGCGGGCGCGCAGCAGGGCGGCGCACGTTTGCTTGGTTGCACCATGACGATGGACTTGCTGGGCATGGCGCAGTCCGACCTGCTCGACGGAGTCGAGTTGGCGGGGGTGGCTGCGTTCCTGGGCGAGGCTCAGGAGTCAGGAACCACGCTCTTTATCTAATTCGCCGTGGTCTCAGGCACCAAGCCGTAGCTCTGGTGGCGCAGGGATCGAGTACTTCGGGCCTTGGCGGCACCGCCTGCGCCCTGAAAGTAAACCAAACTCGGAAATTGAGTCATTTCGAGTCTATTTAACTTATTCAGTGCGGCCGCAGGGTGTCCAACTGCGGGGCGTCCTATCGCAGCAAGCTACGCCCACTGACCTCGCTCGACGAGTACCTCCTTGAGGATGTCCGCCCTGTCGCTCACGATTCCGTCGACTCCCAGGTCCAACAAGTACGCCATCTCGTCGCGGTCGTTGATGGTCCACACGTGAATCTGGCGTCCCGCGGCATGCGCGATATCCACCTGACGCTTGCGAAGGAACTTCACGCGTCTGGTGCGCCAAGGAATCTGCAGCGCATCCACTTCGCCCAAGGTGATCTCCGAATCGGCGCCCAACCATGAGCCGAGCAACCAACCAACAGCCTCGCGCTGCGACGCCGGGGAAGCGACGGGGCGGCTCAGCAGCTTGAGGGTCTTGCGCCTGCGGTCGGCAGAAAACGACCCGATGCAGACGCGGTCGTGCGCCTTGGTCTTCTCGATCACGCGGGCGACGGGCTCGATCGCGGAGGCTCCCTTGACGTCAATATTCACGTGCGCATCCGGCCACGTTCCGAGCACGTCCTCGAGCGCAGGAATCGGTTCGATGCCGCCTATGCGCGCGACCTTCACCGACTTCCAGCTTCTGTTCGACACCGATCCCGTCGCGTCAGTGGTGCGGTCGAGTGTGTCGTCGTGCAACGCCACGGCCACACCGTCGCGGGTGCCGTGTGCGTCGGTTTCGAGGTAGCGGTAGCCCAGGTCCACAGCCGCCTGAAAAGCCTTCATCGAGTTCTCGAGGCCTTCCAGCGAGAACCCCCGATGCGCGAGCGCGATGGGGAAGCCAGCGTTGTCAAAGTAGGGGTGTCGAAGGCTCATTCCTTCACCGTACCCATGGCAGCGCAGAAGTCATGGCATACCGCTGATCACGCAAGGACCGTATCGAGCCACTCGCCCACTGCGTCGAAGTACGCCTGCCTGGGCCCGGGTGCTGAGAGCGACACGTCGTGGATCGCTCCCGTAACTTCCAGCATCGTGACCTCCGAGCCAAGGCCGGGGCCGTACGCACGCATCGACTCGACGTCGACCACGGTGTCCTGTGAGTCGACGCGGGGGTTGTCGAACTTGTCCGGCCCCGTCGAGTCCGCGTGCGCCAGCAGCACCGGTACCGTGATGTGCAAGCCACGCGCGACGCGGCGGCGCCCGGAGACCGTCGCGCCCAGCCACCCGGCGGTCGCCGGTTCACCCGTGGACTTCTTCCAAGCGGCATCGAACGTCCAGGCCCCGCCATCCTGTGCGAGGAGACGCTGCGTGTAGACCGTGGGGGCAGGGTCCATCACGAAGTTCGGAGCAAGGGCGCCGATGATGGGCGTCGCCTCGATTCCCAGCGCCTTCCACTTTTTGAGCCGCAGCCCAAACAGTGGGCTGTTGAGAATGACGCCAGCGAGGTTCGGGTGGCCCACGTCACTGGCCCAGATCGCCGCGCCAAGCCCGCCTGTTGAGTGGGCGTGAACAATGACTGGGAGGTCGCCAGCATCGGCAACTGCCGCATCGATCGCCGCGGTGATGTCCTCACCCAACTCGGCGATCTGCGTAAAGTGGTGCGGCCTATCTGTTGGCTGCAGTGACCGACCCGCGCGCCGCATGTCGACTGCGTAGAACGCCAGGTCGTCAGCTGCCAGGACATCGGCTAGGTGGGTCTGAAAAAAGTAGTCATTGCGGCCGTGAACGTGGAGTGCGATCGCGCGGGGATGCGCGGGTTGGCCAGGCCGGTCAGCCTGGTCAGAGACCTCGACGCGCCTGACCAGGGTGCGGAGAACGCCGCGATTGCGGGAAGTCTGAGCGGGCGCTGGCAACCTTGCCGCCTCATACCCCACGAGAACGTCCGCGTGCCAGTCAAGTTGGGCCGATTTGTGGTGGGTGGCGGGGACAGGCGTAGTCATTTTCTGATCGTAACGGTGAAGTCGAGCGCTTACGCGCGTTCGCTATGTGTTCGTTGCCCGGTCACGGCACACTAGACGCATGACGGACGCGCAGATGCTTCCTCCCCAGTTCGCCGCGGGGGATCCCGACGCAACCGACGCCGCCCCAATTCCCCGCGGTCGCATCGCGTCGTGGGCGCTATGGGACTGGGCCACGCAGCCCTTCAGCTCCGTCATCGTGACATTCGTCTTTGTCGCGCTCTACCTCGCCAGCGACAACTTCATCGATCCCGCGGTCGCCGCACTCGGCAAGGGCAATGCCGCGTACGACTCCGCCATTGCCGGACTCACCTCCAAGGTGGGCTGGGCGGTCACCATCGCGGGGCTCTTCGTGGCATTGGTCGCCCCCGTGATCGGCCAACGGGCGGACACCACCGGGCGGCGCAAGGTCTGGCTGGGCGGGTGCACTGCGGTCCTCATCGGCTGCATGTTGGGGCTGTACTTTGTCGAGGCGAAGCCTTCGTTCTTCCTGCTTGGCGCTGCGTTGGTTGCTGTCGGCGCGATTTTCAACGAGATTGCCAACGTCAACTACAACGCCATGCTGGTGCAGGTCAGCACCAAGAAAACGGTTGGTCGCGTATCGGGCCTGGGCTGGGGACTCGGCTACGTGGGGGGAATCGTCGCGCTAGTCATTGTGGTGGTGGCCGATTCCTCGAACTGGTGGGGCATGGACACCTCGAATGGCATGGCCTATCGGTTGATTGCCGTCGGTTGTGCCGTGTGGACGATCATCTTCGCGTGGCCGATCTTCGCATTTGTGCCAGAGGCGCCCTCCGCCAAACGACAGCCCGTGAGTCTGTGGCGCGGCTACGGCGTACTCATCCGAGACCTCAAGCAGCTGTGGCGCGACGCCCGCTCCACGGTGTGGTTTCTGTTCGCATCGGCCGTCTATCGGGACGGACTGGCCGGCATCTTCACCTTTGGCGCCATCATCGCATCCAAGTCGTTTGGGTTCAGCAACCAAGAGGTGATTCTATTCGGGATCGGCGCCAACCTGATCGCGGGTGTCTCCACTATCGTCGCGGGTCGGCTGGACGACAAGGTTGGCCCTCGGTCCGTCATCCTCTTTGCCCTCGGCGGGATCGTGGTCTCGGGACTGATTGTTGGCCTGCTCCACTCGGGGGGCACGGTCGTGTTCTGGACCTTTGGCCTGCTACTCACCGCATTCGTCGGCCCAGCCCAGTCTGCGTCGAGGTCGCTTCTCGCGCGAGTAAGCCCCGCTGGCCGCGAGAGCGAGATCTTTGGCCTCTACGCCACCACCGGGCGCGCCGCGTCCTTCCTCGCGCCGGGGATGTGGGCGCTCGTGATTGCGATTACCGGCGCGACCATCTGGGGAGTGTTCGGCATCATCGCCGTGGTCGTCGCGGGCATGATCATGCTGCTGTTCGTGCAAGTTCCCGGAGCCGGCGCGCGCCACAAGCCGCGCCCCTCCACATCGGTCTAAGTCCACCGCTGCGAGGTTGTCTACGCAACGCATCGCATTGCGCCAGTGGGCGGTCCTTGCCTGACACGTCGCACGGCCCTCGTGGCGATTCGCCGAAGTGTCGCCCGGTGTGTCGCCCGCCGAGGTGTCAGGGACGGTTCGGCCACACCCCGTGCGCGGCGAACCCACGCGCTGTGACACGCGAGAGCCCGGGTACCTCCACAAGGGAGGTGCCCGGGCTCTTACGCGGTGTTTAGTCTACGGTCGGCGGTACGGCTTCCCCGTTAGGAGTGTCGTTGCTTGGCGTGCCGCTGTTCGTGGAGTTCGCGGTGCTCGCAGCGACATCAGCCGATGCCGTAGTTACCGGAGCCTGGTCCTCGCCTTCCGCTTCGGTGTCGTCGTCACCGGCAAGCTTGCGCTCGACGTTGCGTGCGATGCCGATGATGCGGTCGCCCTTAGCGGGCTTGGCGAACGTGACGCCCATCGTGTTCTTGCCACGGGCGTCGACCTGGTTCACACTCGAGCGCAACACCTTGCCGGACTGCATAATGACCAGTACCTCGTCGCCCTCGTCCACGAGCATCGCACCTACGAGGTCACCGCGCTCTTCGGTGAGCTTGGCGACCTTCACGCCTAGCCCCCCTCGGTGCTTGGCAGTCCAAGCCGATGCTGCGGTGCGCTTGGCGAACCCGTGCTCGGTGACCACGAAGGAATAGGGGCCCTCAGAATCGGTCACCACAGCATCGTCGTCCTCGGCTCCTTCGACAGCTGAATCGTCACCAGCCTCGGGAACTCCCGCCGCGATCACGTCCATCGCGAGGAGCTCGTCCTCGTCACGAAAACTCATGCCCTTCACGCCGGACGTCGCGCGTCCGGTAGGACGCAACTCGCCATCGTGCGCATTGAACCGCAGTGACTGGCCCTTGCGGGACACCAGCATGAGGTCGTCGTCGTCGGAGACCAACCTGGCCGCGACGAGCTCGTCGGGACGATGCTCGCCGTCCTCACCTTCAACGTCGCGAAGGTTGATTGCGATCAGACCGCGTGAGCGGTTCGAGTCGTAGTCAACCAGGCGACTCTTCTTCACCAAGCCTCGCTTGGTTGCTAACACCAGGTACGGCTTGTCGGTATAAGTCTTCAGCGCCAACACCTGAGCGATCTGTTCGCCGGGCTGGAACTCGAGCAGGTTCGCCACGTGCTGACCCTTCGAGTCGCGCCCACCCTCGGGTAGGTCGTAACCCTTGGCGCGGTAGACGCGGCCCATATTCGTGAAGAACAGCAACCAGTGGTGGGTGGTCGTGACGAAGAAGTGGTCGACAAGGTCGTCACTGCGCAGGGTCGCTCCGCGGATTCCCTTGCCGCCACGCTTTTGCGCCCGGTACTGGTCAGAGCGGGTGCGCTTCGCGTAACCGCCAGCGGTGATGGTGACCACCACCTCCTCCTCCGCGATGAGGTCCTCCATATTGACGTCACCGTCGAACAGCGAAATTTCTGTTCGGCGGTCGTCGCCGTACTTGCGCACAATCTCGCCGAGCTCCTCGCCGATGATTTCGCGCTGGCGATCCGTTGAGGCCAGGATCTTGTTGAGGTCCTTGATCTCCGTCTGCAGTGCGTCATAATCGGCTGTAATCGACTGCTGTTCGAGCGCCGCGAGGCGACGGAGCTGCAGGTTGAGGATCGCGGACGCCTGAACCTCGTCCACGTCGAGCAGTTCCATGAGGCCGGTGCGGGCATCATCCACGGTGGACGATCGTCGGATCAGCGCGATGACCTCGTCAATCGCGTCGAGCGCCTTGAGGTAGCCCAACAGGATGTGTGCTTCGCGCTCCGCCTCGCGCAGGCGGTAGCGGGTACGCCGGACGATGACCTCGAGCTGGTGAGTAACCCAATGGCGAACAAAACCGTCGAGTGCGAGCGTGCGCGGCACCCCGTCGACAATCGCAAGCATGTTGCAGCCGAATGACTCCTGCAGCTGAGTGTGCTTGTAGAGGTTGTTGAGCACCACCTTGGCAACGGCGTCGCGCTTCAGCACCACGACAAGGCGCTGGCCCGTGCGTCCCGAGGTTTCATCGCGGAGGTCGGCGATGCCCTGGACCTTGCCGTCTTTGACGAGTTCCGCAATCTTGATTGCCAGGTTGTCGCGGTTGGCCTGGTACGGGAGCTCTGTGACCACCAGGCACATGCGGCCCTGGATCTCCTCGATGTTGACCACCGCGCGCATCGTGACGGAGCCGCGACCGGTACGGTATGCCTCTTCGATGCCCCGGCGACCCAGAATCGTGGCGCCGGTGGGGAAGTCAGGGCCCTTGATGCGCTCAATAAGCGCCTCGAGCAGCTCCTCGCGCGTGGCCGTGGGGTTGTCCAGGTACCACTGCACGCCCTCAGCGACCTCGCGGAGGTTGTGCGGCGGGATGTTGGTGGCCATACCGACGGCGATGCCGGACGAGCCGTTGACGAGCAGGTTGGGGAAGCGCGCGGGCAGGACTACGGGCTCCTGTGTGCGACCGTCGTAGTTGTCCTGGAAGTCGACGGTGTCCTTGTCGATCTGCCGGACGAGCTCCATCGCTAGCGGTGCCATCTTGCACTCGGTGTACCGCGACGCTGCGGCGCCATCGTTGCCGGACGAACCAAAGTTACCTTGGCCATCGATCAGCGGGTAGCGCAGGGCCCACGGCTGAACCAGCCGAACCATCGCATCGTAAATTGCCGAGTCGCCGTGTGGGTGAAACTTACCCATCACGTCTCCGACCACGCGCGAGCACTTCGAGTACGCGCGATCGGGGCGGTAGCCGCCATCGAACATCGCGTACAGCACACGTCGGTGTACGGGCTTGAGTCCGTCGCGGACGTCCGGTAGCGCGCGCCCGACGATGACCGACATGGCGTAGTCCAGGTAGGACCTTTGCATCTCAGTATTGAGGTCCACCGCCTCGATGGTTCCGTGGTTGACCACCCGCTCGGAAATGCCGGGTGTAATCGGATCAGATGTCAAGGAACCTCACGTCCTTCGCGTTGCGCTGGATAAAGTTTCGGCGTGCCTCGACGTCGTCTCCCATCAGGGTGACGAACACCTCCTCGGCAGCTGCTGCATCGTCCATGGTTACTTTCAGGAGCGTGCGGGTCTCGGGGTCCATGGTGGTGACGCGGAGTTCCTCGTCATTCATCTCGCCCAGACCCTTGTACCGCTGGATGCCGTTCTCCTTGGGAATCTTCTTGCCGTTCTTCAAGCCATCCTCGATGCGTGCGTCGCGCTCGCGGTCGGAGTACACGTACTCGTGGTCCGCGTTGGACCACTTGAGTTTGAATAGCGGGGGCTGCGCCAGATACACGTAGCCAGCCTCAATGAGCGGGCGCATGTAACGGAACAGCAGCGTGAGGAGCAAGGTACAAATGTGCTGGCCGTCCACGTCGGCATCGGCCATCAGCACAATCTTGTGATAGCGGGCCTTGTCGATGTTGAAGTCCTCGCCAATGCCTGCACCGAACGCGGTGATCAGCGCCTGGACCTCGTTGTTTCCCAGTGCACGGTCAAGACGGGCACGCTCGACGTTAAGAATCTTGCCTCGAATCGGCAGGATCGCCTGGTTGTGCGGCTCGCGGCCCGCACCGGCGCTGCCGCCCGCGGAGTCACCTTCAACGATGAAGATTTCGCACTCTTCGGGATTTTTGGACTGGCAGTCCTTGAGCTTGCCGGGCATGCCGCCTGACTCGAGCAGGCCCTTGCGGCGCGTGGCCTCACGCGCCTTGCGGGCGGCCATCCGCGCCTGGGATGCCTGCATCGCCTTCCGGATGACGTCCCTGCCCTCGTTGGGGTGGCCGTCAAACCAGTCAGTCAGCAGCTCGTGAACGATCTTCTGTATGAACGTCTTGGCCATGGTGTTGCCTAGCTTGGTCTTGGTCTGACCCTCGAACTGAGGCTCGGACAACTTCACGGAGATCACTGCGGTAAGGCCCTCGCGGACGTCGTCGCCGGTGAGGTTGTCATCCTTGTCCTTCAGAATCCCCTTCTCGCGCGCGTAGCGATTAATGAGTGAGGTCATGGCGGCCCGGAAGCCTTCCTCGTGCGTGCCGCCTTCGGTGGTCGCAATGGTGTTCGCGTAGGTGAAAACCGACTCCGAGTAGGCGTTAGTCCACTGCATCGCGAGTTCCGCAGAGATCGTCTTGTCCGCGCTCTCCTGCTCGAAGCTGATGACTTCGGGGTGAACCAACTCGGCCTTCTTGGTGGCGTTCAGGTGCTTGACGTAGTCGACCAGACCGCCCTCGTACATGTAGGCCACTGAGCGTTGGGTCTTGTTCCCGTCCTCGTCCTCTTCCATGTGGTCGGGGCGCTCATCAGTAAGAGAAATAGTGAGGCCCTTGTTCAGGAACGCCATCTGCTGGAAGCGGGCGCGCAGAGTCTCGAAGTCATAGTCGGTGGTTTCGAAGATGGTGTCGTCGGCCCAGAAGGTCTGCTGCGTCCCGGTCTCGCTGGTCGCCTCACCCTTTTCAAGCGTGCCCTGCGGGGTGCCGCCATCCACGAACGTCTGCCGCCAAACGTTGCCTTGACGCTTGACCACGGTCTCGACTTTAGAGCTCAGCGCGTTGACCACGGAGATACCCACGCCGTGCAGTCCACCTGATACCGCGTAACCGCTGCCTCCAAACTTTCCGCCGGCGTGCAGGATCGTCATGACGACCTCGACGGTGGGCTTGCCCTCGGTGGGGTGGATGTCCACCGGGATTCCGCGGCCGTTGTCCGTGGTTCGTACGCCGCCGTCCGGCAGTAGCGTGATCATGATCGTGTCGCAATAGCCCGCTAATGCCTCGTCGACTGAGTTGTCGACCACCTCGTAGACAAGGTGATGGAGGCCGCGCTCGCCGGTCGAACCGATGTACATTCCAGGGCGCTTACGAACTGCTTCGAGACCTTCGAGTACGGTGATATCTCCAGCACCGTATTCAGGCACAACTGCCTGGGCGTCATTCTTGGCCACAAATTCGCCTTTCAAGCGGATGTCGCACGCCTCCACGGCACGCATGGTAACTACCCTAATTCTAGCGCGTTTTAGGCCGGGTTTTGTGTGATTTCAGGCTATCTGTGAAGAACGGGTGGCCCTAGCGAATTTGCGGTCATCCGTAGGTGTCTCGTGGTCCCCTGCCCTTGACCGTGCGCGGACCCTTCTTCCACGACCGAGTGGTAGGGCCGGCCACCTTGATCTCGCGAACGATGTCGCGCCCAAACTCCTCGTTGATGCGGTGCCGGATCTGGCCGGACATGATCGTGAGTTGCGTTGCCCACGCGGTAGAGCTCGCCTTCACGGTCAGAATGCCCTCATCGAACCCCAGCGGCTCGCAGTGATCGGCGATCTGGTCACCCACTACCTCGCGCCACCGACCCGTCACGCCAGATACTTCGATCTGCTCCGTCCAGCCCATGCGGTGCAATAACGTCTCGACCGCTTCACTCATTGCGAGCGGATCCCGGCCGCCGCTAAAGGGTCGGCTCTCGCGTCGCTTTGACTCGCGCTTGGCGCGAGCCGCCGTTGGGGAGGTTCGGTACGCCCCGCGCAGGCGGGCCGATGCCCGGGCACGGGACATCGCATCGCGCGCAAGGTCGGCACCCTCCTTGCGAGGGGCCTCGGGTTCGGTTGCGTCACCACCCTTCTGGTGGGGCTCGCCTGAATTACTCATCCGCAGTGCCCGATGCCGCGATTGGCGACTCTGTCGACGTGGGTTCGTTGGTCGCGGGGTCATCGCGAAGGAGCTCGCCATCTGCCACCCGGATGACGTCGCCGGCGAGGGACTGGGGTACGTCTTCAGGTACCGCTGCGGTGATCAGTACTTGACTCGCGCCGACCAGCCGTCGGGCGAGAGCTGCGCGGCGGCCCGAATCCAGTTCAGCAAACACGTCATCCAGGATCAGGATCGGCTCTCCGTCCTCGTCCGAGTCCGGTCCATCCTCCGCTGTCAGTAGGTCGTAGGAAGCCAAGCGCAACGCCAAAGCGCAAGACCAGCTCTCGCCGTGACTTGCGTAACCCCTCGCCGGCATCTCACCGAGGCGAATTTCCAGATCATCTCGATGAGGCCCGGCTAGGGTGACGCCGCGCTCAATTTCCTTCGCCCGAAGTTGCCCCAGCCGCTCGAGAAGTCGCGCGCCTACGTCGGCTGCCGACGCATCGGCCGCCAGTGGTTGTGCAGCTCCCTCGTTCCCCTCGTCGCGATCAAGCGAGGTTGAATAAGACACCGCGCATTCACCCCCATCCGGCGCCACATCCGCGTAAGCGGTCTGAACGTAGGGTGCAAGTGCAAAGACGGCGCGCCGCCGGGCCGCGATGATGCGTCCTCCGAGTTCAGCTAACTTCTCGTCCCAGATATCCAGCATCGTCAAGTCCCCGCGGGCGTTCTTGGCGGTCTTCAGCATGCTCGAGCGCTGCCGCAGCACCCTGTCGTAGTCGGCCATCGTGCCTGCGAGGACTGGCTGCAGCGCAACACACAGCTCGTCCATAAATGTTCTACGCCCACCGGGGTCGCCCTTGACGAGCGAGAGGTCTTCGGGCGCGAACACCACGGTGCGCACGATTCCGATCAGGTCACGGGGCCGCGCCGCGCCGCGATTGAGACGTGCCGTGTTGGCCTTACCCGGCACGAGCGTGACTTCCACAGACAATGATCGACCGGCCTTGTCTACCCGCGCTCCGATGACGGCCCGCGGTGTACCAAATTTGATGAGCGGCGCGTCAGTGGCTACGCGGTGACTCGACAACGTGGACAGATAGCGAACCGCCTCCACCACGTTGGTCTTGCCCTGCCCGTTGCGCCCCACCAGCGTGGTAACACCGGGGCCGAACTGTACGTCGACTCCCGTGTAAGAGCGAAAATCGGTGAGCTGCAGGTGTGTGACGCGCATCGGCGCGATCTTTACGAGGCGATGCGGATGGGTACGAGCAGGTACCGAAACTCGGACGCGATGGTTCCGCCCGGCTTGTCGAGCCCAACGAATTCCACCGGCTTGGTGTCCTGTGTGAAGCCGAGTTGGACATAGGCCGAGCCGAGCGCATTAAGGCCGTCGAGGAGGAACCCCGGGTTAAATGCCACCACGATTGGCTCGCCATCAAGTACACATTCGAGTGCCTCAGAGGCCTGTGCGTCGTCCGTTTGACCTGCGTCGAGCGTTACTTCGCCCTCGATAAAGGCGAGCCTCACCGATGAATTGCGTTCAGCAACCAGGGACACGCGCTTGGTTGCCTCGATCAGGTCGGAGGTTTTTACCACCGCGGTGATGGGACTTTCGTCGGGGAACAAGCGTCGTACCTGGGGGTAGTCGCCGTCCATCAACAGTGACGTCGTGACGAGACCCCCAGCCTCGAATCCCACTAGGTCGACACCCTGGCCTGAGCTGAGCGCTACGGTGACGTCGCCTGCACTCAGCGATTTTGCTGTGTCGTTGAGCGTCTTCGCGCGAATCAGAGCCACGGCCGATGCGTCAGGTGAGGAAGGCTTCCAGCTCAACTCACGTAGCGCCAGTCGATAGCGGTCGGTCGCGAGCAACGAAATGTGTGAGCCCTCAATCTCCATGCGGACACCGGTAAGAATCGGCAGGGTTTCATCACGTGACGCTGCAGAGGTGACCTGACTTACCGCGTGCTGAAACTCCGTGCCGTCAATGGTTCCTGACTGCGCAGGGAACTCGGGGAGCGTCGGGTACTGGTCAACGGGCATCGTCGCTAGCGTGAACCGTGATGCTCCACACGTCACTGAGACCTTGGTGCCGTCGAGGATAAACTGCACCGGCTTGTGAGGGAGGGCGTTCGCGATTTCCCGCAGCAACCGCCCCGATACAAGGACCTCGCCGGGTTCGTCGACGTCGGCCGCGAATTCGCTCCGAGCCGACACCTCGTAGTCGAAGCTCGCAAGCTTCACTGTGCCGCTGTCATCGGCGACGATGTGAACGCCAGCTAAAACTGGAACGGGCGGTCGTGCCGGAACGGCGCGCGAAGTCCAGGCAACGGCGTCTGCCAGTACGTCGCGGTCGACGGAAAACTTCATTGAATACTCCTCATGTCTGTCGGACAGACTACGCCACCGAGACGACATCGTGACAAGGAGCGGCGCACTTAATCACCAGCTCCGCCTTGGAGGTGCGCGGGTCAGGGTCGGCGCAGCCCTATGAAGGACCAGTAGAGAACCTTAAGAAGAAGATAGGTAGTAGTCATAGGGGCACCGCAAACTGTGGAGATCCCTTGACGAGGCTGGTAAATCACATTTTTGGGGTGTGCACAGATTGAGGATAGAACGATGCGGGATGTCGGGTTGGTTGTGGATCACAGAATGCCCATCCACAGGAGTTGCGATTTGTTCACACTGTGTCCACGTGAGCTCACGCCTGTCTCCACGACTATTCACAATGTTATCCACAGTTGTGTAGGACGTACGAATGACATCAAACGACACCACTGACCCTTTTTCCTTCGTGTCGGACTCGAGGGAAAATAGGCATGTTGTTCGGTTGGATTCTCCGTGGAACGCAGCCATAGACCTGTCCCGGGCGATATTCCACGGCTCACGTCCGGCGCAAATGCTGTCAAAGAGGAGCGATTGTCGGCGGGCTGGACAACGGTAGGGCTCCCTGGGAACGCATTAACTCGCTAGTTCGTAGCGTGCGCAGGGGTTCGCCAGGGAGTATTCGGACTTCCTTGGCGACCGAGAAGCGACCGGGAGCGAAGCATCGGCCGACGTCAGTGAAGTACTAGCGGTGGTGCGTGCTCTCACTGCGTCACACGTATTGCGACGCAGTACGCGACATTAGCCGCGTACCTGCTTCTTAATGCGCGCGTGGATCTCGTTGACTTGGTTGTACATCTGGCGGCGCTGAGCGATCTGATCTTCGACCTTCTTCACCGCGTACATCACGGTGGTGTGGTCCTTGCCACCAAAGTGATCGCCGATTTTAGGCAGCGATAGGTCGGTGAGCTGCCGGCACAGGTACATGGCGATCTGACGCGCGGTGACGTACACACGACTCCGGCTGGTCCCAGTGACTTCCTCGATGGTGATGCCAAAGTATTCGGCTGTGATCGAGATGATCGTCGACGCCGTAATTTCTGAATCGTCGTCAGAAATCAGGTCCTTGAGCACCGCTTGAGCCAAGCTCAGATCCACGGGTTGCTTGTTGAGCGCCCCAAACGCAGTGACCCGAATCAGCGCGCCTTCGAGCTCACGAATATTGCTGGTGATATTGGAGCCGATGTACTCGAGAACGTCCCCAGGAGCTTGTACGTCGTCGGCCTGGGCCTTTTTGCGCAGAATGGCGATACGAGTCTCGAGGTCTGGGGGCTGAACGTCGGTCATGAGACCCCACTCGAAGCGCGTGCGCATGCGCTCCTCGATACCGGCGAGGTTGCGAGGGCTGACGTCGGAGGTGATGACCACGTGCTTGCCCGCGTTATGCAGGGCATTGAAGGTGTGGAAAAACTCTTCGAGGGTCTGTTCTTTACCCTGAAGGAACTGAATGTCGTCGACGAGTAAGACGTCCACTTCGCGGTACTGGCGCTTGAAGCTCAGGGATCGGTCATCACGAATCGAGTTGATGAAGTCGTTCGTGAACTCCTCGGAGTTCACGAAGCGAACGCGGGTCTCCGGCTTGAGGTGACGCGTGTAGTGACCAATCGCATGGAGTAGGTGAGTTTTACCAAGCCCCGAGTCGCCGTAGATGAACAACGGGTTGTATGTCTTCCCCGGGGACTCGGCCACGGCCAGCGCGGCGGCGTGTGCGAAGCGATTGGACGAACCGATCACGAACGTGTCGAACGTGTACCTAGGGTTCAGGTGGGGATCCTCGACGGGAGCAACCTTGCGAGGGGGGCGTGGTGTGTGCTGATCACCGTCATTTTGCATGTGGGCGGGGCTGGGCGGACGTATCGACGCGTCGACGGTGACAGCGATGCGGATGTCGTGCCCGAGTACCTCGCTGAGCGCCTCTGTGAGCGGTCCCCTGATGGTGGACTCGACCTTGTTCTTGGTGAACTCTTCTGCGACGGCTAAGAAGACGTTGCCCTCGACCACCGCTAATGGCTTGATGAGGCGCAGAAAGGATCTGTTCTGGGGAGACAGTGCGTCGTCCTCGTGCAGCAAATCAACCGCCTGTGACCAGACTTCCTCGATGGTCTGAGTTGATTCGTCCGATGCCACGATTCGCGCCGCCCTTTCTGGTGGTCCACAGCACTATCCACAGGGGTGTACGAGCTGTCATGTTTTCGTTACTCGGTGCTTTGGCGTGTCGTTGCCAACTATTGAGTCCGTGATGGTGGAGCCTATCTTGTTCAGGCCTCCTATCCAATGCGAGCCGGGCGACTTGACCCTGGCTCCTGTTCGGCGTAACGTTGGGCCGCTGATTTGACCCACCCCTCAACCGTCTCGGAGTACACCCGTGAGCAAGCGGACTTTCCAGCCGAACATTCGCAAGCGCGCTAAGACGCATGGCTTCCGCCTGCGTATGCGCACCCGCGCCGGCCGATCAATTCTTTCCACTCGTCGTCGCAAGGGCCGTGGCAAGATCTCGGCTTAAACGTTGCTTCCGGCCAGCTCTCGCATGCGCGCGGCGGCGGACTTCTCGTTCGTGATGCGGCGCGGTGTGAAGAGCGGGCGGAAGACGGCAGTGGTTTACCTAGCGCGAACCGGCGATGCGACGAGCATGGCCGGTTTTGCCGTATCTAAAGCAGTGGGAGGTGCCGTGATTCGAAACCGAGTCAAGCGCCGCATGCGCGCCATCATGGCTGAGCTTCTTCCTACCCTTCCCCCTGGTAGCTCGGTGGTGGTGCGAGCTCTTCCGGCATCGGCGGACGCTTCCTTCGCATGCCTGCGAGCGGACCTGTCTGGCGCCCTCACCGCGGCCGATGCCAAGGTCGCCGCATGAGTGACGTCACCACCTGGGCACGAGCCGTAAAGTCTGCGCCGAGCAACGCACTTATCGTCGCCATCCGTGGCTACCAGTCGGTGATTTCGCCCCTGACGGGTCCGCGATGCAAGTTTTACCCCTCGTGCTCCCACTACGGGCTCGAGGCCGTCAAGCAACACGGCGCGGTGACAGGCAGTGCGCTCGCTGCTTGGCGTCTCTTGCGCTGCAACCCGTGGAGCAATGGGGGCGTTGACGACGTTCCCAGTCGAGGCCAGAAGCGCTTTCGCCTTTCCCGCAACAATGCCGCGATGAAGTCGTCGGTCGACGATTCTGGTGGGCCCGCTCAAATTTTCTTTCTGACCAGCAACTAAGGACAACCATGGGTTTTCTAGACACTATTCTCAGACCGCTCGAAATTGTGGTGGCCGACATCATGGTGGTGTGGCACTACCTGCTCACTTTCATCGGTATTCCCTCCGCCTCCGGTGCCGCGTGGGGGCTCTCGATCGTGGGCCTGGTGGTGACGATCCGCATCATCTTGATTCCACTATTTGTGAAGCAGATCAAGTCGTCGCGTGCCATGCAGATGATCGCGCCAGAGCTCAAGGCGGTGCAGGCTAAGTACAAGGGTAAGAAGGACTCCGCCTCACGCGAGGCGATGAGTCGCGAGACCATGGAGCTCTACTCCAAGCACAAGACCAACCCGTTCGCGTCTTGCCTGCCTATGCTGGTCCAGGCGCCGATTTTCTTTGCGCTTTTCCGTGTTCTCAATTACAAATTGAAGGCCGGTCCTGATGGTGTGTTCGCCGGAATTGGTTGGCTAACACCGAAACTCGCCGAGCAGGCTGACTCGGCGACGATTTTTGGCGCGCCGATCTCGGCAGCGTTCTTGCGCGCCGACGGCAACATCCATGTGCAGATCGTGGCTGCCGTTTTGATCGTAATGATGGTTTCCACTACCTTCCTCACGCAGCGCCAGCTCACGCAAAAGAACATGCCTGCTTCTGCGCTCGAGGGTCCGATGGCTCAGCAGCAGAAGGTGCTGATGTACATCCTGCCCTTCATCTTCGTGATCTCCGGGCCCAACTTCCCCATCGGTGTACTCATCTACTGGACCACCACCAACCTGTGGACCATGGGCCAGCAGTTCTACGTGATCCGCCGTAACCCCACCCCCGGCTCCGACGCCGACAAGGCCTATAAGGCACGTTTGGCTGCGAAAGCCGCAAAGAAGGGTCTGCCGCTCATTGACAGCAGCGACCCTAAGCACCTGGTGATCGAGGCGGGCGAGTCCACCGACGTGAGCCGCCAGCGGGAACAGCCCAACAAGAAGAAGCCAAAGAAAAAGCGGTAACTTCCTTGGCGACGATGCTTCAGCTAGGTCGCACCACCGCCAGAATTTTCCATGCCCCACCACCTAGATCGAGGACGCCCGGTGGCTACCAACGAAAGAACCCCGATGACTGAATCAACAAATAATTCCCCCCTCGAAGTAGAGGGTGATGCCGCCGCGGACTTCCTGGAGGAGTTGCTAGACATCTTGGACATGGACGGCGACATCGACATCTCGGTCGAGGCCGGGCGCGCCAAGGTCGCGATCGTTTCCGAAGGGCCAGCGCAAGACTTGCGCCGTCTGGTGGGGCCCGATGGTGAAGTCCTCGACGCGCTGCAAGACCTCGCTCGGCTGGCGGTGCAGTCTGAGACCGGCGAGATGAGTCGGCTCATGCTCGACGTCGCCGACTTCCGCGCGGGACGACGTGAGCGCCTTGCTGAGACGGCTCGCGAGGCCGTCGCGAAGGTTAAGGAGGCTGGCAAGTCGTTGGCTCTTGGGCCCATGAATGCTTTCGAGCGCAAGGTGGTTCACGACGTTGTGCTCGAGGCGGGTCTCAAGTCGGAGTCTGAGGGAGAGGACCCCGACCGACACGTCGTTATTCTTCCTGTCAGCGATTAGTCAAACGGTGACGGTCGCAAGAGAGCTTTCGGCCTGGCCGCAGGTGCACACGTAATGTTTCACGTGAAACAACCGCGGAGGTGTGGACCTTGACCGCGCCTCAGCACCCGCACGAGAGCGCCGGTGGGGGCCCGAGTAGGCCTGGCGGCGGTCGTGGTCGGGCAGTCTCCGCCACACCTAGCTCGGGGTCGGACGTAGAGGACGTAGAGCCCACCCTGCGCACCCTCGCAGGGGACCCGCTTAATAGGTCGCCTGAAGTAGAAGCGTTCTTTGGGGACTCTTACGGGCGAGTGCGCAGCTTCGCGGAGTTGCTTGCGGACCAGGGGATTCTTCGCGGTCTCATTGGACCGCGCGAACTCACGCGTGTGTGGGAGCGCCACATTCTCAACTCCGCTGCGCTCGAGCCGTTTCTCCCGGAAGGCCTCTTAGCGGACGTCGGCTCCGGAGCGGGACTGCCCGGTATGGTCCTGGCGGCGATGGATCCCAACCGTCAAGTTGTCCTCATCGAGCCCATGGAAAGACGCACAGCCTGGCTCTTCGAAGCCGCGGAGGCGACCGGAATCAATAACGTGACCGTAGTACGCGGCAGGGCCGAGGAGGTGACCGATGTCGTGGAGGCCGATGTCATCACTGCTAGGGCCGTGGCCCCTATCGACAAGCTGGTGAAGTGGTGTGCTCCCCTACTCGCCCCCACAGGGCAGATGGTTTTCCTGAAGGGAC